>Ga0134128_10005307_pt1 | contig 15616 bp, 10 predicted proteins | sample KB31754_FD_96462 | JGI IMG/M metagenome (GOLD analysis project Ga0134128, IMG submission 96462) | Terrestrial soil microbial communities with excess Nitrogen fertilizer from Kellogg Biological Station, Michigan, USA - KB3-175-4 | ecosystem: Environmental > Terrestrial > Soil > Unclassified ...
CATTCGGTATCGAACAACGGCGGGGCGGCGGCGACGGGGGAACGCGCCGGGAGCGACTCGCCGCTTACGTCCTGATGGACGATCGTGGGTCCGACATGATTGCCTCGGCGATCTCGCGCCACGTCGGGGGAACATAGGTCCGCCCGCGCTCGCCGAAGGCCCGGCGCATTGGCGCGTTGTCCAGCCAGGTCTTTAGCGCCTCGTACCACATGTAAAAGTCGGTCGGTGCGAGCCTAACCAGTCCGGCGTTGGCAACTTCCTGCGCGACCGGGAGCACGCTGGAGACGAGACACACCTTGCCGCACATCAGGCTTTCCTGCACCGGTAGCCCCCAGCCCTCCTGCAGGGACGGATACGCCGTGAACGCGCACTCATGCATCAGGTGGGCGACCGCGCCGTCAGGAAGCAGGGAGTGGACGTCGATGCCGACGCGCCGCAGCTCCGCGATGAACGCAGGGTCGCCGTACTTGCGTTCCTCCTGCACCTCGCCGACCAGGACCAGGCGATACGGCCTCTGCGCGGGCGCGATCCATGTCCGGTACAGGTCACGCCAGACGTGTATCAGGAAATCGTGGTTCTTGCGCTTGTTGAAGCTGCTGACCACGAGTACGTACGTCTCAGGCGCATAGCGTGGTGCGCTACGGTGATCGGGCTCGGCCAGGTTGCGCCCGCGCAGGCCGGTACGGCAGGTCGAGAACGAGAACCCGCGCGAGACGCGCAGCTTCTGCAGATCGTTCTCGACCTGCCTGCTCTCGGTGAACACGCGCGCGCTGTGCTCGAGCAGCCTGACCAGTCGGTTGAAGCGTTCGCCATTGTCAGGCCAGCCCGTCAGATGCGCGCCCGTGTGGTAGGTGAGGTCGTAGACGTAGGGCTCGAGAGAGAGGGCGCGCGTAAGCGTAAGCCGCAGCATGGCATCGAGGAGCGGGCCGTTCGATAGCCAGGATTGCCCAAGCGTGAGCAGTCGAGCACCCACTGGCGCGACCGGTGCGTATCGAGGGGTCTCGCGCACGAGCACTGTTCCCAATCGATGCTCGAACAGCCTCGGCGCGCCTCGATGCCAATCCTCATCGCCGAGGCTCGCGTTTGTCGTGGAGACCAATGTGTTCGCGGTGCCGTCCTGGACGGCCAGCGCATGATTGTCTTCAGGTGAGCGAAACGGATCGAAGCCCGCGCTTACACGCCGGAGAAGCGCGGTGAGCGGGTTTCGGACCGCCGTGGGCGCGTGTCGCAGCGCAGCTTTTGCCGAGGCGACCATCCGATATCGCAGACCGGTCGATCGATCCAACGCGGCGCTCGGGCTGTTAGACGAGCGCGACGGCAGCTCGTTCGCGACGAAACGCAGGATCGCTGTCCGGTCGACCATCAGCGGAGCGTCGGCGTTGAACCAGTACCTCGAATTGAACGTACCCTCGTCGAAGCGGTTTAGCGCCTCATAGGGAATCGCGATGAACCGGCCCTTAACGTTGTTGTAGACGATGCAGCGAAGCGCCGGGACGAGGTCGAAGGCCTCAGCGAGGACGTTCCACTCGACGGTGGGAACGCCGGTCAGTGGCTGACGGGTCCTGAGGAAGTGCAATAGTGACGACACGTCCACCACTACCGGAGCGCCGTCCGATCGGGGCGGCGGCGGCGTGTCCATCAATTGTTCATAGAGCGCCCACGTCTCGTCTGCATGGCGTTGGATCGACACCGCTTGGGAGATTCGCAGCGATCTCGCCCGTCGATCGGCCGCGCATTCGGACCCCTCCAGACATCGATGCAGGGCATCGCGAATACCCTCCAAATCGGCCGGATGGACATATTGCGCGTCGTCGCCGAAATACTCGCGCTCGGAGGACATCTCGCTCAGGATCAACGGCACGCCGGCCGCGCCCGCCTCCATCGCTGCGAGCGGTGCGCCCTCGGACCAGCTCGGGAAAACAAATGCATCTGCCCCCGCATAGGCGGACGCGAGCAGCTCGCGGTCGTCGATTCTGTCGATGACCCGGACGTTTCGGCCGCCAAACCTCCTGACGTGATCGACGTACCCGACGTCGCCCGGTGCACCGATGCAGACGAAATCGATTTCCGCATCGCGCAGCGCCAGCGCAGCCAGTGCCTGATTCTTCCGATACTCGAACCGCCCGACGCACAGCGCGTATCGATCGAGTTTGTGGAGCTTGCGGAACCGCTCGGGATCGGCGATTGACATCCGGACCGTGTCGATGCCGTTGCGAATCAGCACGGCATGGTCGACTCTGGCGCCGATCGATGCGAGAAAGCTGCGCTCGACCTCGCTCAAAAGCACAATCTTGTCGGCAAGATCGCAGCAACGGCGGAGCTTCTCAAATCGATCCGGGATGCCTTCGATGGGACCCGTCCCGTTCGACGCATCGTCGTGGTTTCGCCGGGGCGTCACTGCGCGAATACGCGCCAGCGTTTCGAGAATCTCGGCCTGATCGGTGGCGTCTCGAAACAGCCTCTCCATGAAAGGGTGAAAGAGGGGCCAGTTCGCCAGTTCGAGCGCGATCGGGGAGAAGACGACGATCGCCCTCGAACGCCGCGCCGCCGCGAGCGCCGCCAATGCGGAATCGGGCGGCCAGCTATTGAACACGTGGACGATGTCGTAGCGATCTGCGCCAATCGCGAGCAAGTCGTCCGCAGCTTCGACCGGTAAACCTCGCCCGCGCAGATGCGCGACGATGTTGTTGACGCGCGTCGTCGGCCCGCCCTTCGATGCACCCTCGGACCCATGCGTCAGCAGCAGCGCCCGGCAGCGTTCGCCCGTGCGACGTGGGCGATGCGGGGGTCCGCCATCGCGCGTGCGCCTTCGATCGATCAACTGGGCGAAGAGTTCGAGATGCCGGCGCCCGAAGTGTTGCCAATCGCAGGGCAACGCCGCCGCGCGCAACGCCAGGCGACGGTCGACCTCGGTCTGGAGTACGCGGCGTAGGTCTTGGGCGTCGCCGCGCCGAAACGGAATGTGCGGAAAATCCTCGACCATTCCGATGTCGCTAGGTGCGATCACCGGGCACGCCGCCGCAAGCGCCTCCAGCATCGGGACCGGCCCACCCTCGATCAGCGACGGAACCAGCAGAAAGTCGATCGATTGGTAGAGCTCAGCGAGCTCCCGTTCTCCGTAATAGCGCGCCGGGAAAGGCCAGCCCTCCCCGGTGAACACGAACTCGACGAATGGGAGGTCGATCGATGCCGCGAGCAGGGACTCGCCCTTGCGGCCGGTGTGATAGGTCCGACCGACGACGCCGATGCGGATCTTCGGTACGAAGATGTTCGTGTCGACGCCCAACGGAATGACGAAGACTTCGCGCGCGCCATCGTTGCGTAGCACTTCGGCGTACTTCGACGATGAGGTGACGCAGTAATCGCTCTTGCGTGCGACCTCTTCGAAAAGCGCGGCCGCCCCGGGATGGTCCTCCTTGTGTGCGAGATAGGTAACGCGAACGCTGTTGCCCACGTCCTCGCGCCACGCAGACTCAGGCAGGAAGAACGTCAGCTCCGAGTCCTGCCTCGGGTGCGTCGTGATGGTGACCCTGAACCGATCATGCGACTCGGCCGCAGCCTGCGCGATATGATTGGCAATCGTCTCGAGAATCCATCCCCGATCGACCGGAACGATCTGAATTTCGTAACGTGTCCCGTTGGTCGGCTCTCCGAGTTCGAGTCCGCGCGACGTCGAGCCGGCTCCGTCGGCGTGCATCGGACGCTCCGCGCTAATACCCATAGTGGGCGCGCCAGGCGAGGAACATCAGCAGGGCCCAGACCGTCGTTTGCGTGTGATCAGCGCGCCCCGTCAGGAAGTTGGTCCAGCATTGCCGCACGCCTTCCGGGTCGAGCAGCCCATCGCGTCCAAGGAGTTCCGGCGTAAGGAGGCTGGCAGCCCATTCGCGCAGGTCCCCCGTGAGCCAGGCGCTCAGCGGCACCGAGAATCCCCGCTTGGGCCGCTCGATCAATGAACTTGGCAAATATCGCGACAGAACCGTGCGCATCAGCCACTTGCCGCGCGTGCCGTCGAGCTTCATCGACTGCGGCACACGCCAGGAGAACTCGACCAGATTGTGATCGAGGAGCGGGACTCGCGCCTCGAGTCCGTAGGCCATGCTTGCCCGGTCAACCTTGTGCAAGATGTCCTCGACCAGATAGGTCTTTTGATCGACAAGCTGCATCCAGTCCAGGATGTCCTCGAATCCGTCGCGCAATGTCGGGTCGTCGAAGGTACCGGGGGGCTCGGTCTCGTCCATAAGCAGCGGGCCGTCGCGCAGTGTCGCGACCGACATCGGCGTGGTTCGGTAGAGGTACGCATAATCGCCGTAACGCCCGAGCATTCGTGCGAGATGGTAGTAGCGATCCGCTTGTGCGATCCAGCGATCGGGCGAAGGCAGGCAGCGCCGGATCAGGGGGAACGTGCGCGATCGCGGCAGCCGAACCGACGCCGATGTCATCCATCGCGCAGCGAAGGCGGGGAGCGACGATCTCAGCGCGCGCAGCTGATACATCCAGTAGTACCGGTCGTAGCCAGCGAACAGTTCGTCTCCGCCGTCACCGGAAAGGGCCACGGTCACGTGCCGCCGCGTCAGCCGCGAAAGCAGCAGCGTCGGGATCTGCGAGCTGTCCGCAAACGGCTCGTCGTAGTGCGTCGGCAACTCCGGGATCAGTTCCCGCGCTTCGCGTGCGGTACAGAGCATCTCAGTGTGGTCGGTACCCAGATGTCGGGCGACGTCGCGTGCCTGTAAGGACTCGTCGAAGCGCGCGTCCTCGAATCCGATGGTGAACGTCTTCACGGGCAACGAAGAGCCGGCCTGCATCAAGGCCGTGACGAGCGAGGAGTCGATTCCTCCCGAGAGAAATGCCCCGAGCGGAACGTCGGAGACGAGCTGCCGGCGGACCGCGGCCAACGCCAGCGTCTCGAAGCTGCGCGAGACCTCGTCCCCGCTCGCGCTGAATCGATCGCGGCGACCTTCGCGCGCGTGCTCGATGATGTCCCAGTAGCGGACTGTCGACCCGCGAAGCGATGCGTCGACCGTCATCGCGCAGCCGGGTGAAAGCTTCGACACGCCGGCAAAGATCGATCGCGGCTCCGGCACATAGCAGTATCGCAGGTACAGTGCCAGCGCGGCTGGGTCGACGCGACCATTGAATTCGGGATATGCGAGCAATGCCTTGGGCGTCGACCCGAACACCAATCCGCCCGCATCGAGCCGGTAATAAAGTGGCTTGACTCCGATGTGATCGCGCGCTAGATGCAGCTTGCGCGTGTGCGCGTCCCAGAGTGCGAAAGCGAAAATGCCGTTTAGCCTGCGGACCGCGGGTACGAGTCCCCATCGGTCGACCGCCGCGGGGATCACCTCGGTGTCGCCAGTGCTGCGGAACGTGTACCCGGCCGCTCGCAGTTCGTTGGCAAGCTCGCGATAGTTGTAGATCTCCCCGTTGAAGACGATCGTGTAGCGACCGTCGGGAGATTGGAGCGGTTGGTTGGCGGCGGACGACAGGTCTAGTATGGAAAGTCGCGCGTGGCCGAATCCGACGCCGGCAGCCTCATCGGCCCAGCCGGCCTGGTAATCCGGCCCGCGGTGCGCGATGGCCCGTGCCATGGCCTGTGCGCGATCTTGAAGCGTCTGCCGGTTCTGTGATGCACCGGGCTGCCAAAAGCCCGCGATCCCACACACTCAGGCCGCCCTCGAACCGAGCAGCCGTCGAATCCACCGTCCCTTGACGCCACTCCGCAACGCCGCGATCTCTCGCTGCAGCCGATCGATCTCGGGGCTGTGGACCTTGCTGACGTGGTAGTTGCCGACCTCGAACGCGCGACGGAACTTTGCGCACCACACCTCGCCGTAAGCGTCGAGCACGATCGCGAGCAGCGGGTCCAGCGCATCCGCCGCCACCGGCAGCTCCCATGGGGTGTAGAGAATGTCGAGAATAAGCGGAAGATGCACGGAAGGATCGCTTGCGACGCGCACAGCTCCGGCCATCGTCGGCGTCTCGATCGAATGCATCTTGTCATGGTCCCAACCTTCGAACACGTACTTGGGCCCGCGATTTTGGTGGTTCTGGTCTTCCTTCCTGGACAGGTTCAGGTCATGCATCGCGATCCACGTTTCCGGTCGGACGAACGGGATCACCGATAACAGATCGAGCGTCGCCCACGGATGCATGTGGTGCGCGTCGATGAACACGAAGTCGATGTCGCCGCCGATTCCCGGGAGCTGCCGGGCTGCGGTGACATTGGTCGCAAGGTGATAGCGCGGCAACAGGTCCGGAAGCACGTCTGGAACGCACTGGCCGGTTGCATACCCCGCGTCGTAGAAGAACCGCTCGGCGATATCGATGCCGTGCAGATGGCTGTCGTACAGGCCCGCGCTGCGCAGTGCCTCGAGCAGCACGCACGAGCCCCAGCCACTTGCGACGCCAATTTCGACCAGCTTCGCGGGCTTGATTTCGACGACCAGTCCCGCGAAGAACGCCGCGTCCATTGTCGAGATGCTCGCCACCGCCCACGCGGGCTGTCGCGGCCACAGGGCCTCGACGATCGGCCTGCCTACGCGATCGACGTGCGCGTGGGAAAACTGCTCGAACGTTCTCATGAGGCCGGCACCTCCGCGGAACGCTCGCGGCCGGACGGCTTGTACGCGATCAGCGCGTAGTCCTGCGGCACCAGCATCAACGTAAGGTAGAGCTTCGCGATTCGGTCTTCCACGGCCTCAGCTTGCTCGGGGGTCGCGCCCGGATGCAGACGCTCGATCGTCACACGCTCAAAGCCGATCGATTCCAGCGCAAATCGCGTCGGATCCGGAGGCAATGGCCGGACATGTGTCGGATCGAAGTGGAAGTTGCAGGCGCCGACGATCAGATTCTCGGGATTCGGCGTCTCGAAAACGGCGATGCCGCCCGGACGCAGCACCCGCAGAGCTTCGGCAAACAACATCAGCGCAGTGCGGTACGGGAGGTGCTCGATCATGTGAATCGCGAGGATGCCGGCGCAGGAATCGGGTGCGAGCGACTGCAAGTGCGTCAGTGCATCGGATTCGAACGCCTCGACCCCCATGCTGCGGCACAGCGACACCATCGTCGCGCTCTGATCGATCCCGTAGCCGGCCAAGCCATTTTCCTTCAGCAACTGAAGCAGCTCGCCGCGACCGCAGCCGAGGTCGATGAAGCGTGCGGAGCTCCCGACCGGATTCGCACGGGCGACGTGGCGAAGCATCGGCAGATAGAAGGCGAGGCGGGCGCCGATCGCCTCGCGTGTGCCGCGGAATCGATCCTCGAAGCCGCGATAGAAGGCCTCAAATTCGTCCCGCGCGCCGGTCACGGCCGGGTTCGGCGGAACCATGCCCCAACGCCGGAGCACGTCCTCGACGGACGTGACGTCTCGGACGAGGCTCTCGATCCGAGCGTCGAACTGGGCAAGCGCACCCACGTCCGCCTTCGCCTCGTCGATCCGCCGCATCTGCTCGGCGATCTCCGCGGCCGATCGCGCGACGTCGCTCGCTTCCGCCTTCGCCTCGTCGATCCGCCGCATTCGTCCGGCAATCTCCGCGATTGATCGCTCGACGTCACTCGCTTCCGCCTTCGCCTCGTCGATTCGCCGAAGCTGAGCCGCGAGACTAGCCAGCGCGTGAGCGGTGAGTTCTCGCTCCCTGTAAAGCGCTCCGGTGACGCTCGACTCGATCGCGCGGATTCGCCGCGCCAGCCTGGGTAGCAGCAACAAGTGCCGCAGCCATTGCGCGCCAAAGCCGATGATCGGAACGCTTTCGATGGACTTCGCCAGCCGTCTCGCCGCAAGTCCCGGGATTCGAACATCGCTGCTGCGTCCCTCCGGAGAGTATCGTATCGCGATCAAAGCGTCGATCTTCGAAAGGGTGCCGCTACGTAGCAAGTTCAGCCAGTGCTCGATCTCCGCGCTCTCTGGCGTCCGACCGAGCAGAACCTCGTAGGCCACGCGAACGAAATCCTCGTCGTGCCGGCCCAGAAGGTCGTCGAGCGCGGGTGGCTGTCGCGTACTATCCGCGGGCATCGATGAGCTCGATTGTGGCACGCGAACTAGCGAATCCTCAGGGACTCGGGAGCGCGGACGGGGCTGGTATCGGGGTGCGACCCATTGGCACCCCAGGAGGCGTGAACATCGAGTGCGCAGACTCCGACGCTGACCGGACCTCTGCCCTGAAGCACCTGGAAGACCACTGCGCGATCCCACCAATCGTAATTGCGGCTGGTGTGCTGGCTGCCTGAATGAAGCGCCACGCTGATGCTGTAGCTGCCAAGTCCAAGAGCGAGCGCGGCGAACTCGAACTCGATCGCGAGATCCTCTCCCGCGGGAAGGTCTCGCCGACTGGTGCCCAGATGATGCGTGTTGGTGCCGAAGACGTCATTCCCCACGCGGTCGCGAATGAGGATGCCTACGGTAAGCTCTGGGAGCGGTACATTCACGTCGGCCTCGATGCGGAAGATAGCCGGTTCGCCGCTGCGGATCGAACTTGCCGGCTCACCTCGTACCCGCATCTCGATCGATCGGATCGTCGCCTCGGCGCTGCCCGAGCGGGTCGTGACTCCGCCTGTGGAACGACGTGTCTGTCGTATCTCGTGATCCGCTCGCTTCGCCGCTATCAGGCCGTTGTAATAATCCATCACGGCATCGGGTGACCCGTCGCGCAGCAGCGCACCGCGATCGAGCAGGATCGCGCGGTCGCAAAGTGTCTTGACGGCTTCGGCGCTATGCGACACGAAGAGCAGCGTCGTCCCGTCGCCGCGGAAGCGACGGATCCGATCGAAGCTTTTGTGCTGGAAATAGGTGTCGCCGACCGAAAGTGCTTCGTCGACGATCAACACGTCCGGGCGCACCGCCGTCGCGACGCTGAACGCGAGTCGGACCTGCATTCCGCTCGAATAGGTTCGAACCGGCTGGTCGATGTAGTCGCCGATCTCGGCGAATGCCTCGATATCGGGCATCAATATACCAAGGCGATCGCTGGTGATGCCCAGGATGTGTCCCGCCATGTAGACGTTCTGCCGGCCAGTGAAGTGGGGATGGAATCCGAGCCCGAGCTCCAAGAGCGCGGCGGTTCGGCCGCCCACCTCGCAGCTCCCGGTTGTCGCGCGCACTGTGCCGGTGATCAACTTGAGCAGTGTGCTCTTTCCTGCTCCGTTTGCGCCCACGATGCCCACCGACTCGCCGGGTGCAACGTCGAAACTGACATCGCGGACGACCCAGTTCAGATCGTGATGCGTTCCCAGCCCGAGCCATTCCGCAAGCCGGCCCCAGTTCCTCGGGTATCGCTTGTACGCTTTGCCGAGGTTGTGAACGCTGAGATGGCCCATTACAGCTCGTCCACGATTTCGCCGCTCAGCTTCCGGAACGCGAACAATCCGAGCAGCAGCAAGCCCACGCCCAGAACTGCAGGGTATAGCAGCGTCGACCACGGAGGCACGCGATCCTCGACGAAGATCGCTTGTGCGAATTGGACCATTGGCACCATCGGATTCCAGGCAAGCACGCCCGCGAAGGATTCTGGGAGCGTCCGTTGCAGGTAGACAATCGGCGTCAACCAGAACCAGAACTGCAACAGCACCGAAGTGGTTTGCTCGACATCGCGATAAAAGACATTGATGGTTCCGAGCAAGACGCCAAGGCCGACGGCGAACCCGACGATCAACAAGAGAAGCGGAACCAGCGCGAAAATCGCCGCCGAGGGAAACGCTCCGACCAGTACCAGAAATCCTCCGAATAGCACCATGACCACACCGTAATTCGACAATCCCGACATCGCGACGATGATGGGGAGTGCAAGCTTCGGCAGGTTCGCCTTCTTCAGCAAACTCGCGTTCTGGACGAACACCCCGACCGAGCGACCAAGGAGCTCGCTGAAGAGCTGCCAGGTCAAAATGCCGGCGCACAGGTAGATGCTGTAGGCGTACTTCGACGCGTGCCCCGGCAGGGACGGCTTCATGATCTCCGCAAACACCAACGTGTATATAAGGATCATCGCCAATGGCTGCGCGATCGCCCAGAAGAATCCGAGCCGCGCGCCGAGATAGCGCGAAACGAAGTCGCGCTTGACACTCTCGAGAATGAAATCGCGGAATTTCCAGCACTCCCGGAGCATACCGGCACGGAACAATCTGTCCGACGACATGTCGCCCATCGCGTTACCGATGCCTATTCGCGCCCTATGCGCTTCAGATCCGCGTCGACCATCATCGCGATAAGCTCCCGCAGCGACGTCTTTGCCGACCAGCCGAAGCGCTCGCGCGCCTTGGTCGGATTGCCGCGCAGCACGTCCACCTCGGCTGGGCGGAAGTACTTCGGATCGACGACGACGTACTTGTCGGCGTCGAGACCGACATGTTCGAACGCAACGCGGCACATTTCGCGCACTGTCGTAGTAACGCCGGTGGCGATCACGTAATCGTCCGGTTTCTCCTGCTGCAGCATCTTCCACATCGCCTCGACGTAGTCTCCGGCGAAGCCCCAGTCGCGCTTGGCGTCGATGTTGCCAAGACGCAGCTCCTTGGCTTTGCCGAGCTTGATGCGCGCGACGCCGTCGGTCACCTTCCGCGTGACGAACTCGATTCCGCGCAGCGGCGACTCGTGGTTGAACAGAATGCCGCTTGACGCATGCAGTCCGAAGCTTTCGCGGTAATTCACCGTGGACCAGTGCGCAAAGAGTTTGGCAACGCCGTAGGGACTACGTGGGTAGAAGGGTGTCTTCTCATCCTGGCAGTCTGCGTGAGTCAGGCCGAACATTTCGCTCGTCGATGCCTGGTAGAACCGAACTTTGGGATTGTGAATCCGGATGGCCTCCAGGACGTGTAGCGCACCGATGCCCGTGACGCCAGCCGTAAGGAGCGGCTGCCGCCACGAGGTAGCGACAAAACTCTGCGCGCCCAGGTTGTAAACCTCCTGGGCGGAACTGAATTCAAGTGCACGGAGGATCGAGGTCATGTCGACGAGATCGCCGTCGATCAGCGTCACGTCGTCGACGAGGCCAAGATACCCGAGCCGCCAGAGGGTGTCGGAGCTCCGCCGCGCGAGTACGCCGAAAACGCGGTAGCCCTTGGATAGCAATAGCTTCGCGAGATACGCGCCGTCCTGTCCGGTGATGCCGGTAATCAGCGCCGAGTTGGCCATTCGTGTTCCCCGCCTTCCCAGAACTGCAGCATACCGGTGAGCGACTCGTCCAGCGGTGTCGTCGCAGCCCAGCCCGTCGCCCGACTGATCTTCGTCGGATCACCGCATATACTTCGCTGCTCGGACCTGCGGAGCCGCGCTGTATCTTGCTCGATTGCGATCTCGATGCCCGCCAGCTCGGCGAGGCGCGAGAGGAGGGAACGAATCGAGCGGGCGCGGCCCGAGCAGACGTTGTACGCCTCGCCCGATGTACCTGACTCGAGCAGTGCGAGATACGCGCGCACGATGTCGCGAACATCGGTGAAGTCGCGTGTGACGTCGATATCGCCGACGGCGACAACGGGCGCGTCGCCCTTCGCCTTGATCATCATGATCTGATGCGCGAAATCAGACACGACGAAACGGTCGCTCTGTCCCCAACCGATATGATTGAACGGACGCGCCAGCACGATGTCCATCGCTTCGGTAACGGTCCATTGATAGCAGAGCGCTTCGGCCGCAAGCTTGCTCACCGCATAGGGATTGCGCGGCGCAGGCAGGAAGGTCTCGGTTACCGGCAACCGGTCCTCTGGCACGAGGCCATATACGTCGCCGGTGCCCACGTAGAGCATGCGCCCCCGAAATGCCGACTGCTTCAGCCCCTCAAGCAGGTTTAGCGTACCGAACAGGTTCACCTGGAGCGTCGAAATCGGGTCGCGAAGTGACTCCGGCACGAAGCTCTGCGCTGCCAGATGCAACACGGCATCGGGGGCAGCCTCGCTCACCATCGTTGCGGTCGCGCGCGCATCCCGCAGATCAAGCATCTCTGGCGTCTCGACGATCGTCCAGTTACGCAGACCAGCGTCCTCATCGAGCATCCGCTCGAGCGTCTGACCCACGAAGCCGTGACGCCCCGTCACGAGTAATCGCTTCACTTCATGTCGACCCTGGAGCTCCCGCCGTCGATCGCACGGTTCGATGACATTGGAATATTGACGCACAAGTATAGAACGGCATGACATTCGACAGGACGGCGTGGCGCGTCAAACGACCGATCGATACACGCGAAGTGTCGCCTGCGCGGTCTTCTCCCACGTGAATTCGGTTGCGCGTAGACGGCCGCGGTGTCCGAGATCGGCGTGGGCGTCGGCATCTTCCAGGATCCCCGCGAGCGTTCGCGCGGTATCTTCGGGCCGCTCGGGGTCGATCCTGAGTGCCGCGTCGCCCGTCACTTCCGGCAGCGACGCGCGATCGGCGACGAGCGTCGGCACCCCGGAGGCCATTGCCTCGAGCGGCGGCAAGCCGAATCCCTCGTACAACGACGCGAATACGAATGCCTTGGCCCCGGCGTAGAGCATCGGCAGGACGCCCTGTGGGACACGACCGAGAAAGCGCACCTGTCCTTCTTCCATCAGCACTCGCAGCTTGCGCTCGAGATCTGTGGCGTGCCAGCCCTTGGCCCCGGCGATCACGAGGGGGAATTGTGCGCGCAAGGCATCGGGTAGCAGGGAGTACGCGGCCAGTACGTGCTCGATGTTCTTTCGAGGCTCGATAGTTCCAACGGCAAGGACGTAGCCACCGTGCGCGAGACCGATTGGGTCGAGGCGCTCGTGCGTCTCGGCCGCGCTGCGCGGGTGAAACGCTGGCGAAACGCCGAGGTGCACCGTATGCACCCGGCGATCCGACACGGCGAAGGTCGCACGCAGTTCTCGGCGAATGAAGTCAGAGTCGACGACGATTGCGGCCGCTCGCTCGAGCGTCGTCGGCATCGCGCGCTCGAGCCAGCGAATCCGATCGGCTGGATGGGTCTCGGGGTAGCGATGCCACGACAGGTCGTGGACCGTCACGACGACCGGGACGTCGTAGCATATGGGAACATAATTCGGCTCGTGGTAGACCGCTATCCGGTTCTTGCGCAGGCCAAGCGCGAACGCGCGTTGCTGCTGAACATGCCGAAGCTGCCGGGCAAAGGGGACGAACCGTTTGACTGTCGTGCGCAGCAACCGACGCGCGCGCGTTTGCGTCTCTGCCGAAGGCTGCTTCGGCGGCTCATGCCGCCATCGCCGATTACAAAACGAATGCGAGTCGATCTCGCCCGTCGCGGCGAGCGCAGCACCGAGCTCTACGATGTAGTTGCCGATACCCGTCGGCGGAGCCATGAGTGCCGTGGCGTTGAACGCTACTCGAAGCTTCGAGAGCACGTGCGCTGGGTCCGGAGCCGATGGCGGCAAATAGTATCACCAAGTACGCGTCTTCCTCACGGCGACGCCAGTCGGTTCACCTGCCATCTGGTTGACGAAGTTGAACTACCGTATCCTTGCTCGCCGTGGCGTGGCCCCGAGTGCTCGCTGAAATAGGACCTCGACAACCAGATTCCAAGGGGTCGCGACGCATCCTTCACCTCGTTCCGGTACACCGGATTTGATTACAGCTCCCAGCGACACCTCGGTGACGGAATCGTCATCCCCGACGCCCAATCGCGGCGGGCGGTGCTACTTCCACCACATTCCGAAGACGGCGGGAACGACGCTGCGCAATCATCTGATTGGGCAGATTGGGGAGAGCCGGGTCGCTCCAATGGTTCGCGGCATGTCGTTCCAAGAGGCTCTGCGCGAATACGCCGGTTACGATGCGATCACCGGGCACATCGCGGCGGTTCCCGGTGATCGGCTTCCCTCGGACCGCCTTTGCGTCACCCTGCTGCGCGACCCAGTCGAGCGGGTGATCTCCGAGTTCTACTTTTCCCGCGTAGTCCACGAGTCGGGACCGAGGCCGCAGCGTGCGGTGTCGCAGACTCTGGACGATTGGGTGCGCGATCGTGCGCAGGGGGAAGCGGAGGGGCTCAATGCGCACGTGGCGCTGTTGTGGCCGCTCGGCGAGGACGCGCAGGTCTTGCCGGCAAGCGCGGCCAAGCTCACTGCCGCCAAGCGTGCGCTGGACCGCTTCGACCTCGTGGGCCTCCAGCATCAAATGGCCGATTCCATAGGGATGCTCGATTTCCTGATGGGCTGGCCCGTTCCGGACGCGATTGCGAACGACAATGCCGGACCCGCTCGACCAAGAAGCAGCGATATTCCACCGAGGACGCTGGTCCGTCTCCGCGAGTTGCTCGCACCGGATATCGAGCTCTTTGCCTATGGAAGCGAGCGCTTTGGAAGGCAGCGTTCGTCGATCCTGGTCGCTGGGGCACGACTGAATGCTGCTGGGGGCGCTGGCGCCGACCGGGAAGCCGTTTGGGTCGACTCCCCGCAGTCCCGAACGCATCACGGTACCGCCGGAAGACCGGCGAATCCGGACAACGGTCGTAAAGGTACCGGCGAAATTGCGATCTCCTCCGTACAGGTTGTCGGGGATATCTCCGGGCCCGGTACGCTTCAGTCGGGGGAATGGTCGACCATCGCGGTAACCATCGATTCAACCATTGTCGAGGACGACCTGACCGTGGGCCTCGCCCTCCGTGATCACTCCGGGGCGCTGGTGTTTGGATCGAACACGCGTCTGCTCGGCTACAAGCTGGTCATCGGTCCCGGGCAGTATTTGGTTTCGTTTCGCTTTCCGAACGACCTCGGCTTGGGACGGTATTCGGTGACCGCTACCGCTCACCGGGGCCGTTCACACCTCGAACGATGCTTTCATTGGTGGGAGAGTGCCTGCACGTTCGAGATTGCGAATTCGTTTTCCGAATACTTCGAAGGGCGAATGCGCCTGCGCATGGCGGTTTACGCGCAGGCGCAATCGCCGAACGCCAAGCTGATCATCGCGGAAGACGACACGGTGGCCTCGCCGGCAATGCTGACGCTGGCGCGTCGCAATCCCGCGCTCACCGATTTTCGCGCATCGCTGGCCGGCCCCACGCATATCGGAGAGATTCAGCGGGGCGTCGATTGCCTCGGCACGCTGCGCGTGACGAACTCAGGGTCCGAGCGATGGGGTGCTTACGGTCGTCAGTCCGTACAGGTCTCCTACCACTGGCTCGGCATGGACGGATCGACGCTAGTGTTCGAGGGACTCAGGACGGCGCTCCCACACGACGTACCGCCAGGACAGACGGTGACGCTGAAGTGCTTCCTTCGAGCGCCCGATGTCGAGGGTGAGATGCAACTCCTGTGGACCCTCGTCCAGGAAGAAGTTGCATGGTTCGATGCGCAGCAGCCGCACGCCAGCTTGCTGCAGCGCGCGCGAATCCTGGGTTAGCCGGGGCGCGCACCTGGCCCGCCCCGAAGCCGTTCGCTGACGCCGGCGCTACGGGGTCGCTGTCGCGGTGGTGCCGAGCCACGGGATCGAAATGCCATTTCCCGAACTGCACTCGATCCCGTATTTCAGCGGAAGGGTGTGGATGGGTGCCCCAGAGCGGACCTGCACGTCGACGTACCAGCGCGTCGTGGAGCCGCTGCCAATGGTGCTCTTCTCGCCGGTGTAGATGTAAAAGCCTGTTTGGCCACCGCCGCCCGCCGTGTACGGTGCAGTGTTGTACGGCGCAGGGAGCGCGAACGTGGGCGAGGTGATCGGATCGCC
>Ga0134128_10005308_pt1 | contig 15616 bp, 13 predicted proteins | sample KB31754_FD_96462 | JGI IMG/M metagenome (GOLD analysis project Ga0134128, IMG submission 96462) | Terrestrial soil microbial communities with excess Nitrogen fertilizer from Kellogg Biological Station, Michigan, USA - KB3-175-4 | ecosystem: Environmental > Terrestrial > Soil > Unclassified ...
CCGATGCGGCGGAGCAGCGACGCGAGATCCTCGCCGTCGACGTACTCCATCGAGACGTACAGCTGACCGGCCTGCTCCGAGCGACGGCCGGTGTCGTCCGGGGTCGAGGGGATCTCGCCGATGTCGTAGACGCGGCAGACGTTCGGATGCGAGACCTGGCGGGCGGTGCGGACCTCGTTGTGAAACTGCGCGAGCCGCGCGGCGTCCCGGCTGAGATCGGGCGGCAGGAACTTCAGCGCGACCGACTGTCCGAGCCGCAGGTCGTCGGCGCGGTAGACCTCGCCCATGCCGCCGCGCCCGAGCAGGCCGACGACGCGGTACCGGCCGTCGAGCACGACGCCGGGCGCGAAACGGCCGTGGTCGATCGATCCGGACGAGGTCAGCCAGCCGCTGCCGGAGGGCGTCCGCGGCGGCTCCGTTGACGTCGGAGCATTCGAGGCCATTCGCGTCGGCGCGTCGCTCGATCCCGCCGCGACGGTCGGCGCGCCGCCCGGGTCGGCGGCCATCGTCGGCGCGTCACTCGTGGGGCCAGCCACGGGACGGCCGCACGCCGGACAGAACCGGCTCCCGTCGGCCATCGTCGCGCGGCAGTGAGGGCACGTCACTCGGAGATTCTATTCCGTGGCTTCCGGCCCCTCGTCGGGCGGCTCGATGACGGCGCGGACTTCCTGCACGCCGAGCCCGGCGGTCGCCGTCACGGTCAGCCTCAACCGGTGGTAGGTCACGACGTCGCCGGCCTTCGCGGGCCGGCCGAGCGCCGCCATGACGAGGCCGCCGACGCTCTCGACCTCCTCGTGCTCGATCGGCTGGCCGAGCGCCTGGCTCAGCTCGTCGAGCCGCACCGTGCCGGCCACGCGGACCGATCCGTCCGGCGCCTTGACGATGGGCTCCACCTGCGGACCGCCGTCGTCGATGTCGCCGACGACTTCTTCGACGAGGTCCTCGATGCTGACGACCCCGGCCGTCCCGCCGTGCTCGTCGATGACGACCGCCATGTGCGCGTGCGCGCGCTGCATCGTCGTCAACACGTCGTCGAGCGGCTTCGTCTCCGGCACGACGGGAATCGGCCGCGCGTCGGCGGCCGAGAGTCCCTCGGCGGCGACGACGCGCCGGAGCAGATCCTTCACGTGCACCATGCCCACGATGTGGTCGAGATCGCCGTCGTAGACGGGGAAGCGCGTGTGGCGGTGGGTGACCAGCGCGGCGCGGACCTCGTCGGCCGTCGCGCCGACGGGCAGACCGGCGACGCGGACGCGCGGCACCATGACCTGCGCGGCCGTGAGATCGCCGAACCCGAAAAGTTCCTTCAGGAGGTGACCGGCCTCCGTGCGGAGCGCGCCGCCGCGCTCGCTCTCTTCGATGATGAAGCGCAGCTCGTCGGGCGTGTGGAAGTTCTCGTGCGCGTTCGACGTCCGCCGGATGCCGACGAGGGCGAGGCACGCGCGGCCGATGACGCTCAGGCCCGCGACGAGCGGCCACATGACGAGCGACGCCGCCCGCATCGGCCAGTAGACGACGCTGGCCAGCCGCTCGGCCCGCTGCAGCGCGAGGCTTTTCGGCACCATCTCGCCGAAGACGATGTCGATGAACGTGAGCAGCGTGATGGCGAGCACGATGGCGACGCCGTGGACCGTCACGAAGCGCCACGCGTCGGGCAGCGCCAGGTGCGCCTCGATCCACGCCGCGGTGTGGTCCTCGGCGAACATGCCGAGGCCGAGACTCGCGACCGTGATGCCGAGCTGCGACGTCGCGATGTAGCGGTCCTGGAGCGTCGGCGTCGTGATCAGGGCGAGGAGACGGCGGGCGAGGCCGTCGCCCGTGGCCGCGCGATGCTCGATGGCGGCGCGCGGCGCGCTGATGAGCGCGAACTCCGCCGTTACGAACAGCCCGTTGATGACGACCAAGGCCGCGACGAGCCCGACGAGCAGCGACGGCGGCATCGTCAGCTGCGCGCTCCCACGCCGACCAGCGCCTCGAGCAGGTCCTGGATCGTGATGAGTCCCACCGGCGTGTCGGCGGCGTCGACGACCACCGCCTGGTGCGCGCGCCGCTCGCGCAGCACGCTCACCACGCGGTCGGCCGGCACGTCCTGCGGCACGCGCACGACCGGCCGCACGAGCAGGCGCAAGTCGGTCGGACCGTGCGTGACGTAGCGCCTGACGAGATCCTTCACGCGCAGCGTGCCGACGATGTCGGTGGGCGAGTGGCGATAGACGGGGAGCCGGCTGAACGGGCTTGCCGCGACGCGCCGCACGACCTCGTCCCACGCGAGGTCGACCGGCAGCATCGTCAGGCGCGCGAGCGGGACCATGAGATCGCGGGCGGTGCGGCGGCCGAGCCGAAGGGCGCGCCGGAGCCGCTGCTGCTCGTCGGCCTCGAGGAGGCCGCCGTCATGCGATTCGGCGATGAGCAGCTCGATCTCATCCGGCGAATGCAGGTGGCGCTGGGGCGACGGGGCGCCGCCGATGAAACGCAGGACGAGCCGCGTCGCGCCGTTGATGGTGGCGATGAACGGACGGAAGGCGCGGAGCGACCAGCGCATCGGCAGCACGGTCGCCAGCGCGACCTGAGTCGGGAACTGCAGCGCGAGCGACTTCGGGACCAGCTCGCCGAGGACGGCCTGAAGAATGGCGAGGCCGAGCAGGACGGTGACTTCCGCGATCGAATGCGCGCGCGCCGAGTCGAAACCCGCCAGATCGGAGAGGACCGGGGCGAACGCCGAGGCGAACGTCGCCTGCGCCCAGGCGCCCAGCACGAGACTGGAGAGCGTGATGCCGATCTGCGACGCGGCGACGTAGCGGCTCAGCCCGATCGGCGTCTGGATGAAGGGCAGCAGGCGGCTGGCCAGGCGATTGCCGTTGTCGGCCATCTCCTGCACGCGGCTCCGCCGGACGCCGACCGCGCCGAACTCGGCGCTGACGTAGAAGGCATTGGCCAGGATGAGGATCGCCGAGACGACCCAGGCGGCAGCCGACACGGGGACACATTACTAGAGGTTGGGACGGCGGGTTTGGCGATAGGATGCGACCCGGGGACGTCGGGTACGACGGGTACGACAGGTGCGACGGGTACGCCGGGTGCGTGGAACCTGTCGTCGCTGGCCATCTTCGGATTTGATCAAGCACTCTTTCGGAAGGAGGCAGGTATGTCCGGCTTCAAGAAATTCCTGATGCGCGGCAATGTCGTCGACATGGCCGTCGGCGTGGTCATCGGCGGCGCCTTCGGGGCGGTGGTCGCCTCGCTCGTGAAAGACCTGCTGACGCCCTTCATCGCGATGATCGTCGGGCAGCCTGACTTTTCCGCGATCAAGCTGCAGGTCGGATCGACGACGCTGAACATCGGCACGTTCGCCAACACGATCGTGTCGTTCGTGCTCGTCGCCGCGGCCATCTATTTCTTCGTCGTGATGCCGATGAACACGCTCATGGCGCGCATGAACAAACCCGACCCGGCGCCCGCGCCGACGACGAAGAAGTGCAAGGAGTGCGCGAGCGACATTCCGCTCGAAGCGAAGCGCTGCCGGTTCTGCACGCAGCCGGCGTAAGAGCATAGGGCCGCCGGGGGCCGGCCGCGGCACGAGTTTGCGGCTCGCGGTGTCCAAACAGACGTGGGTATCCGGCGTCTTGTCGGTCCGGGCCTCGTAGTCCCCGCGATGACCGTGTGGGCGGCGGCGTCGCTCGTGTCGTCGCCGTCGCCGCAAGATCAGGCGAGCCGCCCGTCGGCCTCAATCCACGTCATCGTCATCGATGTCGCGACCGAAAAGCCAATTCCCCGCGTAGAGCTCACGGTCACGACGCTCTTTCACGGGGAGTCGCAACAGAACGCGATCACGGGCGAGTCTGGGGACGCACTGCTCGCCGGCGTCACGGACGGCCGCGTCTGCGTGTCGGCTGCCAGGCAAGGCTACGAGTCGATCGCGTGCAACTGGGGTGACTCACTCGCGCCGACGGTCCTCACGTTGAAACGAGACGAGTACCGCGACCATTTTGTCGTCCGCATGACGCCGGCGGCCAGCATTTCGGGCCGGGTCGTCGACGAGATGGGCGATCCAGTCGTCAATCTCGAGGTGACCGCATTTCGCCGCAGGTGGGGCGCCGCCGGGCCGGATTTCGTGCCCGCGGGTTCGGCGGTCACCGACGACGCGGGAAGGTATCGTCTGACGGCCCTTGGCTTCGGCGCCTACGTCGTCGGCTTCGTGCCGCGCTACGAGACGCCATCGTCGGTCGCGCCCGCGCGAGACGGAACGGCGCCTGCGGCGCCGACCGGGACGGCTGATGGGCCGGTAGAATTCGAAGCGGGCGGACATCGCATCATTGCCTCGAATGCGGGCTCGCCCATGCCGCCGCCCTCGAGAAGCGGCCAGAGCATCATTGGTTACGGTCCGACGTACGCGCCCGGCGCGACAGGCAGCGATGCGACAGTGATCTCGCTGGCCAAGGGCGAGTTCAGAAACGACGTCGACATTCGGCTGCGTCCCACAGGCCTTGCCATCCTGACGGGGTTGATCGACGCATCATCCGGAGACTCGATTCAAGCGGGCCAGCTCACGCTCGCCAGGACGCCGTCGGCGGAACGAAGCGTTCTCAGGGAGGGGTACGCGGCTCGCGTCGATTCAGGCGGTCGCTTCGTCATTCCCCTGATTCTCCCAGGAACGTACCGCGTGGTCGGCCGCCTCGCAGCCGCGTCGAAGGGAGAGCCGAGTGCCGGCGTCGCCGCCGCTTCCAAGCTCTTTGTCGATTCACCGATCACGGTCGACGCCGGGTCTTCGCAGGCCGTGGTGCTGCATGCCGCTCCGGGCTCAGCGGTCGTCGGACGCGTCGTCGTGGCGTCAGGCCCGTCGGCCGGCTCGAACTTCCGCGGTTTTCCGATCACGATGCTGGCCACTGAAGCAGGGCTGAGTTGGACGCAACAGGTCGTGACGAAACCTGACGGACGTTTCACCCTTGAGGATCTCGCGCCGGGCACGTACCGGATTGTCATCGGCGGTCTGCCAGGCACAGGACTGCTTTCCGTCGTTGCGGACGGACGTGAGAGCCTTGACGGATCGCTGCGAATCGAGGCGGGCGTCGACGTCACGGATCTCGTGCTGACGCTCTCTGATCGGATGCCGTCGGTCAGCGGCCGAGTCAATTCAGGCGGCGCGCCGGTCGATCGATCGACGTGGGTCGTGGTGTTCTCCTCGGACCGTAACGCCTGGACGCCGCAATCGCGCCGGGTGATCGCGCAGCATCCATCGGACGCAGGCGCGTTCGAGTTCCGCTCACTTCCGCCTGGTCGGTACTTCGTCGTTCACGCCGCCATCGAGCAGGATTCGTGGCGTGCGGCTTCAACGCTCGAGACGCTCGCGCTCGCAGCCACACCGATCGCTCTTGGCCTCGGAGACCATCAAACGATGGTTCTCAAGAAGTAATGTTAACTTGACATAATGTAATGTAAACATTACAGTCTGGCCCATGGCCAATGAGCCTCGGCCCGACCGTTTCAAGCGCGTGGTCCTCGGCTTCTACGCCTGGATCGGCGCGTTCCTGCTGGCGCTCGTGCTGCCGTTCGTCGCCGAGCGGATGGCCGACTCGACCAGTGTCCCCGTGCGCGCCGGCGCGGTCGCCGTCGGCACGATCGCCTGGCTCCCCATGTTCGTCGTCGTCCTCCGGGTGATCCGATCGGGCGACGAGTATCTGCGCCGATTGCATCTGTCAGCCGCGGCGGCCGCGTTCGTCGCCGCGCTGCTGCTCATGCTGCCGTTGTCGTGGCTCGTCGAAGCAGGCTTTCTCCAGCCGCCGTCGCTGCAGTTGCTGTGGGTCGCCAGCATGCCCCTGTGGGGCCTCTGCCTGCTCGTCGTCAAGCGGCGCTACGAGCAGCAGTCATGAAGAACCGTCTTCGCGAGCTGCGCGCCGCTCACAACTGGTCGCAGGAAGAGCTGGGCGGCCGCGTCGGCGTGTCCCGCCAGGCCATCATCGCGATTGAAGCCGGCCGCTTCGATCCGAGCCTGCCGCTCGCCTTCAAACTCTCGCGCGTGTTCCGTGTGTCGATCGAGCAGCTGTTCGACCCGGACGGGAAGTGACGATCATGGCGATTCGCCTCTACACCCACACGATCACGATCGCGCGCCCGCCGGAGGCGGTCTTCGACTTCTTCACGGACTTCACCCAGGCGCCCCGCTGGCGGCGGTACCTCCGCGAGATGAAGCTCGTCGGCGACGGTCCGCTCCGCGCCGGCTCCGATGTCGCGGTGACGATGGATCTGGCGGGCGAGCCGTACGCGTTCACGATGCGTGTGCTCGCGCTGGAGCGTCCGCGCCTCTGGCAGCACCGCAGCAGCGAGCGCCACTACGACGGCGTGATCGAGTACACGTTCGAGCCCGACGGGGCCGGCACGCGCGTCACGATGTCGACGCGCGTCCGGCCGGTTGGGCTGTACGGATGGCTCGGGCTGCCGCTGCTGCTCCTGCGTTCGGGCCGCTCGTATGCGCCGCAGTTGCCGAGCCTCAAGCGGGCGATCGAGCAGTGACGCCGCCGAGCGTCGTTACTTGTTCCGCGGATCGTCCTTCGGGTTGACGTACTTGAAGTCGAACGGACCCTGGGCGTACAGGAGGATCGTCGACGCCGACTTCGTGTAGGCGTAGTGGTTCATGTGCTCCGGCAGCGACACGAACCCGCCCGGCGCTACGGCCTGACCGGCCGCGCGATCCAGCTTGTCCCCCATGCCGACGAAGAGGCTGCCAGATACGACGACGACGTTCTCGTCCGTGGGATGCGAGTGCGCGGGAATCGCGTAATTCGCGGGAAACCGCAGGCGAAGGACGAACGACCCGGTCTTCGACGGATCGCCGGAGACGACCGCGACCTCGGCGCCCGCCGGCAGCATCGGCGGCGCGGGTCCCCATTTGGCTTCCGAGACGTTCTGCATGACGTGCGTCGACTGCGCGCCGACGACACGATTGGCTGCCACACCGATGACGCCGACGAGACCGATGATGACCACGAGCTTCACAAACAGCGAACGCTTCATGTCTGCCCTCCGCCGCCGACGATAGCGAAGGGCCGACGCCGGCCGCGTCCCCGGAACGGGTCATTTTTCGAGAGGCACGCCGCATGGCCCGATCGGGCTACCCGCCTCCGCCGGCAACGCCGGCTACGGCGGGGCTTCGCCGGGAGCGTCGCGTAGGCGGAAGCGCGTCTGGGGTCCGCCCTTCGACGAGCTCAGGGCGGAAATGAAGATTAAAGCAACCCGAGCTGTGCGGCCCGCGCGACGGCCGCCGATCGCGTCGGCACGTCGAGCTTCGTGAAGACGTTCGCGACGTGGCGATGAACGGTGTGCGCGCTGATGAACAAGCGCCTGGCGATAGCCGAGTTGTTGTGGCCCGCCGCGATCATGCGGACGACCTCGATCTCGCGGCCCGTCAGCGTCGATGCCGCTGCCTGCGCGGCTGCCGTCGTCCCGCCGCCGAGCCGCGCGAGGAGCTCGCGGGCCCGCGCGAGATCGCCCGCGGCCGCCATCGACTCGAAGCGGGCGACGGCGCGGCGCACCTCCGCGGCCGCTGCCGGTTTGTCGCCGGTCTCCGCCAGCGCGCGCGCGAGGTCGAGGCGTGCCCGGCCCTCGTCGAACGGCGCGTGCAGCCGCTCGAATCGATCGACGGCGTCTTCGAGATGCGGACGCGCGGCCTTCGCGTCGCCCGCCGCGAGCGCGATGGCGCCCTCGACCGCGCTCACGGCCGCCGCGAGCGGCGCCGTGCCGGCGACTCGCGCGGTCTCGACGAGCTCCGTGAGGGCCGTGCGCGCGCGATCGGCCGCACCGCCTGACGCTTCGGCGCGCGCGAGGATCTCGACGAGCGGCGCGCGCTCCGCGCGATTGTGCGCCGGAACCTGCCGCAGTCCGCGCTCCGCCAGCCGCACCGCTTCAGGACCATCGCCGGCGTCGAGCGCAATCGACGCGCGCACCGCCAGGCTCGCCGGAAACGCCGCCGTCTGCTCGACGAGCGCGGTGGCGTCGTCGAGGCGTCCCTGGCGGCGGCGCAGCTCGGCCAGACGGACGAGGCCGTCGGCCGTCATCGCCGGCCGGCTCGCCGCGAGCTCCTCGGTCGCGGTCGTCAGCTCACGCTCGGCCTCGGACCAGTCGCCCCGCCACACGCACACCGACGCGTACTGCGTGCGGCACACCGCGAGCAGCGGCCGGAGGCCCCACGTCCGGCAGAACTGCTTCAGCCGCCGGCACCACTGAATCGCGCGCTCGGTGTCGCGCACCCGCTCGCAGGCGACGACCAGGTAGCAGCACGCGAGCGCGATGGCGACCGGATCCCCAAGCTCGCCGGCGAGCACGGCGGCGTTCACCCCGTCGAGCTCCCGCATCCCATCGGCGACCGCGCCCGAGGTCGCGAGCGCGAAGCCGCCGAGCGCGCGACCCACCATCTCGACGTCGATCGCGCCGACGGCCCGCGCGACCCGGACGGCTTCGTCCGCGAACGCGCGCGCGTGCTCGGCGTTCGCGTCCTCGAAGAGCGCGGCGTTGCCCTCGCGGATGGCCAGCCACGCCCGCTCGGCGCAGTCGCCGCGGCCCTCGAGCAACTGATGCGCGCGCCGCATCCAGCCCTGCGACACGGACTGTTCGCCGCGGAAGGCGGAGTAGTCCCAACCGATCCAGACCGCCATGCGGGCGGCGGCGATGTAGTCCTTGCGATCGAGGTAGCCGACGTAGGCGCGATCCCTGGCGTCGAAGACGAGGTCGGCGCGGTCGAGCCACCACGCGGCCATCGCGAGGCCTTCGGCCGCTTCGGCGCTGGGCGCGAGCCGCATCGCGCGCTCGAACGCGCGCTGCGCCTGATCCCATTCGCCGCGGCTGAGCGCCGCGCGGCCGAGATCGACGGCGCTCGACGAGGCCGGCCGCCGGACACCCGCACCGCTGCGTCGCGAGGGAGACCTCGGCTTGAGTGCTTTCATCGCCTGCCGCTGTCGGAGGCGTCTACTTTACTTGACTGGCAGCTGCCGGCGCCCACCGCGCCCGGAAGCGGTCGCGGGGACGCGGGCGCCGATCGTGCGGGCCCGTGAGAGCGCGAGGGACCTCGGCGGGCCTAGCGCACGCCGGCGGCCCGACGGACGGTCTCGCGGTAGTGATCCGACAGTCCGTCGGCCGCCGAGATGACCGCGTCGTTCACGCGCGGCGTCGCGCCCGGGTGCTGCACGATCGCCCGCAGGGCTTCCGCCTTGTAGAAGTCGGATCGAACGCTGCGCGTGAGGTCCACGAGGTCCAGCAGGTCCGCCTCGCGCGCGCCGCCGTCGGCCAGCAGCGTGCGGATCGCTTCAAGCTTGTAGTTGTCGCTCCGGATCCGGCGCGTGGCGTCGACGAGCGCGCGCCGCGAGCCGGCGTCGAGGCCGCTCCCGCCGATGACGCGAATCACGCTGGTCATGTAGTAGTCGTCGTGCATCGTGCCCGTGATGCGGGCGAGATCGCCGCGCTGCGCGCCGGACAGGCTGCCGCCTCTCGCGATGTGATTGATCATCTCGAGGCGGTAGTAATCCGACGACATGTGCGCGGCCGCGCGCAGGAGGAAGTCCACGTCGGCCGGCGTCGGCCTCGACCCGATCATGGCGTTGGTGCCCGCGGCGACGTAGTAGTCCGACTTCATGCCCTCGAGCACGCGCAGGGCGGCCGCGTGCACCGCCTGGTCGCTCGCGCGCGCCGCGGCGACATGACTGAGGATCTGCTCGGCGTAGTAGTCGCCCGTGCCCATCGAGACCGTCTGGTCGAGAATGGCCGTGACGTTCGCCGCGCTGAGCGTGGTCGCGGCGGCCAGTCTGTCGACGTACACGCTCCGCGCGTAGTCGCCCGGCATCTGCGCCGTCTCCTTCAGCACCGCCGCCACGCCGCCCTGCTTCAGGAGCGCCGGCAGCCGCACGTCGACGCCAATCGCCGTCTGGCGATCGAGATCGATCAGGAAATCGGCGAACCAGCGCGCGGCGGCGGCGTCGAACGGCTGCTCGCGGCCGTCCACCTTCCACGTCCGCGCCAGCGAGCCGTTGTGCTCGGTGATCGTCAGCTCGTGACGCACGCCGTCGCGCAGCACCGAGAGTCGGAATGACCCGCCGGCCGACAAGCCGCTGATGTCGGTGAAGTCGGCGTTGAAGGTCACGCGGCCTTCCGCGCGCAGATCGATGTCGCACGAGGGCGCGCTGATCTTGACCGTCCACGTCCTGCGGCTGCCGTCGTCATTGATCGACTGCGACGACGACTTCGTGTCCGTGCCGCAGAGCGCCGACACAGACGCCGGGGGCGCCGGCGGTGCCGGGGGCGCAGGCGGCGCCGGCATCGGAGCGGGCGGCGGGGGCGGCGGCTGAGGAGTGGTCCGCTCGACCAGCGTCATCGCCGGGGGCGGCGGCGGTGGCGGCGGTGTGGTCGCACGCGCGGCCGGCGGTGGCGGCGGCGGAAGCGGCGCTGTCGCGACCTGCGGCGGCGGTGGCGGAAGAGGCGGCATCGGCGGAAGCGGCGACATCGGGGCCGGCGGCGGTGGTGGCGCCGGCGGCGGTGGCGGCGTCGGCCACGTCGTCTGCTGGTCGCGCGGCACCGGCGACGTCGCGGCGATCGTCGTCACCGCGGCCGCGGAAAAGACGACGAGCGCGAGGGCGGCGCCGATGGTCAGGCGCCGGCGCGAGGCCGTCGGGTCGAGAATCGCTTCCACGCGCCGGTGCACCTGCTCGCGCGACGCCATCGCCAGCGTGGTCGCGACGGCGCTGCCGTCGGCGCAGAGGCGCGCCAGGTCGATCAGATTCGCGGCGTAGGTCGACGGCCGGACGCCGGTGCCGAGCACGACGTCGTCGGTCGCCTGCTCGCGGAGCGCGGCCGCGCGGCGCGCGCCCATCCAGACCGGCGGCAGGAACCAGTAGAGCGCGCACGCGACGTGGCCGGCAATCTGACCGACGGCGTCCCAGCGCGCGACGTGCGCCAGCTCATGCAGCGCGACCACTTGGCACGCCTCGTCCGTCCATTCACCCGCGTCGATCGGCAGCATCAGCGACGGCCGCACGACGCCGGAGATCGCCGGAATCGCGACCGCGTCGGTCAGCACGACCCGGACGTCGCGCGCGATGCCGAGGTCGGCGCGGGTGGCGGCGACGATCGCGCGCCACCGCGAATCGGCCGGGATCGTCGTCGCATCCTGCAGGGCGCGGGCCGTTCTGGCGTAGGACATGACGAGGCGCGCGAGCAGCACCACCGCGGCGAGGAGCCATACCACGAGCAGCGCCCCGGCCAGGGAAAGGCCCATGCGCGGGGCGGTGACCGCGTCGGGCGATGCGGGGGTCGATCGCGCGATCGGCGAGGCCGCGACCGCGACGAGGTCCGGCGTCAACGCCGCGTCATTCGAGGCCGGGGCCGCCGCACGCCTCGGCACGGTCGTCGCGGCGTCGGCCGTCGCCGCGGGAAGGGCCGCGCGCGCGTCATCCGCCGGGACGACGACCGCTGGCGACACGGCCGCGGGCAGGACGGGGATCCGCCACGCCGGCGCCACGCGCGACGCGAGCGGCAGCAGCACGAGGCCGGTGAGCGCGGCGGTCCAGATGCCCGCGCGCAGGGCCGCCGATCGGCGTCGCGCCACCGACGCGGCCACCCAGGCGATCGAGACGAGCACGATCGCGCGCGCCAGCACGAGCAGTGCGAAAGCCGCCATGACTATCTCCCTTCCTTCAGGGCCTGATTCACGAGACGCGAGAGCTGCGTGAGTTCCTCGCGCGACCACTTCTGATCCGGCAGCTCGAAGAGCGTCGACGCGGCCGTGGCCGTCGATCCCGCGAAGAACGTGCGGACGACGTGGGCCATGGCGTTCTTGCGCGCGTGCGCGGGATCGACGACGGGTAAGTAGACGTAGCGCAGGCCGTCGGCGACGTGCCGGAGATGGCCTTTCTCCTCGAGCAGGTTGAGCATCGCGCGCACGGCGGAATAGGACGGCGGGTCGTCGAGCTCGGCGCGGACCTCGGCGACGCTGGCGCGGCCGAGGTGGTAGACGGCGTCGACGATCTGGCGTTCGCGGCGGCCGAGCCGGGCGTGGGGCGCGGTCGCGGGTCGAGGGGCACGGGGCATGGTGCTAGCAGGCTAGCACATGCTAGTGCATTAGCACAACCGCGCCCGCCCCACCGGGCTTTCCCCTCGCCCCGTCGGGTGAATTCCACCGACCCCCCGGGCGCCTCCCGATTGTCGCCCCGGCTCAGCGGCGAGAAGCTGACAGGAGCGCGCGGAGTCGGGACTCGGCGCAGGGTCGCGGGAAGGTCGGACGCATGGATGCCCCACGGGAAACGGCACAGGGGGCCCAACTCGAGCCGCGCATGCGGCTCCTCAACGTCGTCGCGGATTTCGGGTGCGGCGGCACGGAACGCCAGGTCGTCACGCTGAGCGCGGCGCTCGCCTCGCGCTGCGATCAGCATTTCGCCTGCATGCGCCGCGACGGCTACTTCCTGCCCGAAGTGGAGGCGCGCGGCATCCCCGTCCACGAGTACCGCTTCCCCACGTTCTACAGCCTGCGGTGTCTCCAGCAGCAGCGGCGCCTCGCGCACTACATCTCGCGCGAGCGCATCCAGATCGTCCACGGCTACAACTTCTACGCGAACGTCTTCGCCCTGCCCGCGGCGCGCTGGGCGTCGGCGCCGGTCATCGTCGCGTCGATCCGCGACCGCGGCGTCTACCTCAGCCGGAAGCAGAAAGCCGTTCAGCGATACGTGTGCCGCATGGCCGACTGCATCCTCGTCAACGCGGAGGCGATCAAGGACTGGCTCGTCGATCAGGGCTACGACCCGGCCGGCATCGTCATCATCCGCAACGGCGTGGATCTCACGCGGTTTCCCGCGGGTCCGCCCGCCGACACGCTGCGCCGTGAGTTCGGCATTCCGGACGGCGCGCCGACGATCGGCGTCGTCGGCCGCGTGCGGTCGCTGAAGGGCATCGAGGACGCGATCGCCGCGGCCGCCATCGTCTCAGTCCGGCACCCCACGCTCCGCCTGCTCGTCATCGGCGAGGCGTTGACGACCCGCGACGGCGTGACGATGGAGGACCGCGCGTACGTCGACAGCCTCCGCGCCCGTGCGACGCAGGCGGGCCTGGGCGACCGCGCGATCTTCACCGGGTATCGCGCCGACGTGCCGTCGCTGCTCTCGCAGCTCACGGTGTCGGTGCAGCCCTCGCTGAACGAAGGCCTCTCGAACGTCGTGCTCGAGTCGATGGCCGCGTCGGCGCCGACGGTGGCGACGCGCGTCGGCGGCACGCCGGAGGCGATCGTGCCCGGGGTCACCGGTCTGCTCGTGCCGCCCGCCGAGCCGGCGGTCCTCGCGGCGTCCATCGAACGGCTGCTCGACGATCCCGCGCTCGCGATCGGCCTCGGCCGCGCCGGCCGCCGGCGCGTCGAGGACACGTTCGCGCTCGATCGCATGCATCACGCGACGGCGCAGCTCTACGACGATTTGCTCGATCGGCGGCGGTTCGCGCGGCGGCACGGCGGCCTGCTGCGCCGCCACCAGCCTTGGCCGCTCGAACGCCCGGCGCCGCCGTCCGAGGTGCGGGGAGCCGCATGGCGCTGATTCCGCCGCCAGCCGTCGAGGAGGCCTGGGCGCCCGCGGCCCGCGGCGCCGGAGGCGTCGTCAAGGGGCGCGTGGACGCGCGACGGTTCGTCAAGCACGCGCTCGCCACGGCCCTGTCCGGCATGGGCGTCGACGCCGTGCTCGGCGCGATCTTCCGCGGATCGGCGCCGCTCGTCGTGGGCTATCACCGCGTCGTCGAGGACTTCGAGTCGGCGTCGCGCGACGCCATGGCGGGCATGCTCGTCAGCCGCGCGATGCTGGAGCAGCATCTCGATCGCATCGGCCGCCGCTATCGCTTCGTGTCGCTCGACGAGCTGGGCGAGGCGCTGCGGCGCGGCGACCCGGACACCCGCGAAGTGTGCGCCGTGACGTTCGACGACGGCTATCGCGACGTCTACGAGAACGCGATGCCGCTTCTGGTGCGCAAGGGCATTCCGGCGGCGGTTTTTGTCGTGAGCGATCTGATCGGCACGGCCCGGCTGCAGGTGCACGATCGCCTGTTCCTGGCGCTGCGCGCGGCGCTCGGCCGGCCGGCCGTCCTGGACGCGGTGGTCGCGCGCCAGCTCGAGACCGCCGCCGCATCGCCGGCGCAGCGCGAGCGCGTGGAGGCCGCGTCGGGCGACGCGCTGGCGATGACGCGCGCGCTCCTTCACGCGCTGACGTTCGATCAGCTCCAGGGTTTCCTGGGCGATCTCGAGGCCGAGATCGGGCCGGCTCCGGGCGGCGACGATTCCGGGTTATGGCCGATGACGTGGGGCATGCTCGCCGATCTTCGGGCGAAAGGATTCATCGTCGGGTCGCATACGTGCCGTCATGCCCTGCTGGCGCACGAGTCGCCGGCCGTGGTGGCGCGCGAGGCAGAGGCGTCGCGCCGGCGGATCGAGGCGTCGATCGGTGGACGCGTGACGCACTTTGCGTATCCCGACGGAAGTTTCAACACCGCGGCCGTGCGCGCCATCGCGCAGTCGGGCTACCAATTCGCGTACACGACGTGCTCGCACTTCGACCGCGCGCATCCGTTCCTCACGATCTCGCGCCGCCTGCTGTGGGAACGGTCGTCGGTCGATTCCAGCGGCCGCTTCGCGCCCGCGATCCTGGACTGCCAGGCCCAGGGATTCTTCGCCGGATCGCGCGGCTGCCGGCAGAAGACGCACGAGTAAGGCTTAGGGCTCAAGGCTTTGGGCTTAGGGCCGGCGTGTAACTGGTCGACTCGCTCGCAAGGCCTTGAGCCCGAACCCTGAGCCTTAAGCCCTAAGCCTTGAGCCTTAAGCCTTCCTCAGTGCTTGAGGTACCGCCCAGACAGCGCCTTGGTGATCGACGCCACCAGCGCGGCTCGGGATCGCGACTGGTCGAACGTGTGGTTCGCGTCGTCGATGAACCAGGTGTCGAGTTCGCCCGCGCGCTTGAGCGCGCGCACGGTCGGGCCGGCGCCGAGCATCAGCAGGTCGTAGCCGGGGTCGTATCGCGAGCACACCAGCGTCAGCCGCCGCCCGCGGCTGGAGAGGCGGAGGAGCGCCGCTTCGAGCGCCGAGGGCTGCTGCGATCCACGCCCCGCGCCGAGCACGAGCGCGGCGTGCTCGATGACGTCGCTCGCCAGCCGCCCGAACCGGACCTCGGGACGGAACAGCTTGGCCCAGCCGCGCAGGCTGGTCATCGATTGTCGGTAGCGCTTCCACCGGCCCACGTGCGGCGCCGAGGGCGCATCGAGCGACATCCCCGGCTGGTACGCGAACGTCAGCGGATTGATCAGCACCGCCTCCACGACCGTCGGGGCGTCAAGATCGACCGCGGCGTGGAAGGACGCGTGCGCGCCAGAGCACAGGCCCATCAGAACGAAGGTCGCGTCGCCCGATCGCGCGGCGAGCGCCTCCATCGCGAATTGGAGGATGGCGCTGGCGTTCGCGGGATACGGCGCATTCTCGAGCGACGGATCGTCGGCGATGCTGTCGCCGAGGCCGGGCAGGTCGAACCGCAGGACGCGGAATCCGGCCCGCGCGAGCGACCGACCCAGCCGCACGTAGAGGCCGTTCGGTCCGACGTGGTGCGAGGACCCGGCGTTCGGC
>Ga0134128_10005310_pt1 | contig 15615 bp, 14 predicted proteins | sample KB31754_FD_96462 | JGI IMG/M metagenome (GOLD analysis project Ga0134128, IMG submission 96462) | Terrestrial soil microbial communities with excess Nitrogen fertilizer from Kellogg Biological Station, Michigan, USA - KB3-175-4 | ecosystem: Environmental > Terrestrial > Soil > Unclassified ...
CAATTGACCGTTGCAGCGAAAGCGACCCGCCAGGATTCTGGCCGACGCTGTTCTCAACGATCAACGTACCCTCGCGAACAAATGCACGCGAGAAACCGCCGCGGAACACGCTAGTGCCGTCTCCGCCAAAGAGCGTCTTTCCTAAACCGCCGGTGAAATTAGGACTCCAAACAACGCCCACGCTCGGTGCGAAGTTGTTCATGTCGTCCGCAAATGCTTTTTCGCCAACCTCGTTAACGCGGACTTTTGGCACCTGACCCGTGAGCGTTCCGGGACTAAACAGATTACCCGGACCCGACACGTCAAATACCATGTTTGGATCCGTTAGGAGCGCGAAGTTTGCCGAATTCATCTTCGCACCGGTTTGCGGCTGCCATCTGATGCCATAAGTCAGCGTCAGATTCGACTTGGCGCGCCATGAATCCTGCGCAAAGAGGCCATTCGTGTTTTCCTCGATCTCGAAGTGGCGCGAACCGTTGAAATGGTATTTGCCATCGGCTCCGAGGATCGCATTTGAATTGAACCCACTAACACGTCCGGCCAGGACGGCATACAGATTTTGCGCATTAGTAATCTCTGCAGCAGTTGCACCCGGAACTGTGGCGGGCGTAAAAGCAGCGAGCAAGGCGTTATCAGTCGCCACTAACCCGAAGTTGAGCGTCGGCGCAATCAAGCCCACCGAATCCGAAATTGTCTGGACCTTCTTGAGCTGACCACCAAAGCCAAACGTGTGCGTTCCCTTAACAAAGGTTACGTTGTCACTGAAGTCCTGTGTCGGCGAAGAACGTGAGCTGAACGCATTCCTTATGCCCGGGTTGGTCAGGCCCGCGGCTGCCATTGTAATGTTGTATCCCTGCATCAGGTTGGTGAAAAATTCTGGTCCACCAACGAGATCAAATCTCGAACTACCACCGAGCCAGCCAGCCAACTGCGAGTAGCGGAATTCATTGACTACGCTACTACCGAAGCTGGATCTCGCACCGATGGACAATGAGCGTCGATCTGAATTCTGCGTACCCGCGTTCGCGAGCTGCGGGAATGCCGGATCGACGTTGTTCAGGAAGTCGACGTTCGAGCGGAAAGGCTGATCGTTGAAAACACCTTCGATCGAGTGGTTCTTCGTGATGTTGCCGTCCATGCGAAGCACGAAGAAACGTCGTCGCTGCTGGCCATCATTCGCGAAGTTGAATGGCTGCCTGAAGAAGAGACCACCGGTGCCGAGAGGATCAAACGAGCCCCTCAAAGCCGTAGCACTGCGGATGGTGTTGAGCATGTTGTTCACCGTTGGATCGATCGTCGTAACACCAAGACCTTGTGCTCCAGCGATGTTGAACAAGTTGACCGTACTGTTACCGTTGGTCCCATAACGGTAGATTCCGTTCTGAGCTTCCGCCGTCAAGACTTGTCGTTGGCGGTTAGGCGAAGTTTCGTTGAGATGGTATCGCTCGTAGTTGAAGAAGAAATACGCGCGGCCTTTGCCTGACGTTACTGCTGGACCACCCTCGCCGAAATGCGGCATCGGGATTGGACCGCCGAAGCTGCCGCCGAACTGATTCAAGCGCAGCTTGCTCTTGGGAACCTTAAGGTAGTTGTTTTGGAAGTTGGTGGCATTCAAGCCTTCATCACGGTGCTGCCAAAAACCGCTGCCGTGATATTCGTCGGTTCCGCGACGCGTTTGGAATTTGATCGCCACGGCGCCGTCACCCGAACTCTCCGCACCTGGAGTAGCCGTTGAAACTGTCACCTCGTCAATCGCATCGATGCGAGGACGAATGAAGGTGAAGAATCCGTCAGACGACTTAAGGAAGTTATCCTGTACGTCCACGCCATCGATCTGAATGGTGAGTGCGCTCTTCGGCAGACCATTAATGGATGACGTTCGGACCACGCCCGTGGTCGTTGTACCAGGCAACGTGGTAACGAGATCGAGAGCATCACGTGATTGGATTGGCGTCTCGAGGATCTGCCGACCATTGATCGTCGTTCCTACTGTTGCCGTTTCTGTCTGCAGCACTTCGGCGCCGGAAGCAACAACAACTGTCTCGTTAATGTTGCCGGGCTCGAGTTGCGCGTTAACGGTGGCCGGGGTAGCGACGTCCACCTTGACGTTCTGAATCACTGCCGTTTTAAAACTGGGCGCAGTGATCGTCACAGTGTATGTCGGGGTACCTGCGGGAACACCGGGGATTGTGAATACGCCGTCACCCTTAGTGACAGCCGTATACTGCTGTCCGGCTTCACCCTTAACGGTGACATTCGCGCCAGGAACAACTGCCCCGGTTTGATCAGTCACAGTACCGGAGATGGAGCCGGTCGTACCCTGGGCTTGAATAACGATCTGGCAAGTCACCAGGACCAGCATCGTCATCAAGAGCGTTGTGAACTTTCTCATTTTCCCTCCTCAGGATGAAATATCGTCGAGTATGGTTTTACCGCCTGCTTTTAAGAGCCTTTCCCTTGAAGACGCCGCACCTGCCGCTAAGGGAAATTCGATTTTCGCTTCAGATCGATCGAGGACTCGATCAAGTATTGGTCTGTCTAATTTTGTCTTAAACCCACTTAGAGCGAGGAGGCTCTAATTTCCTCCGAACCGGAGGTACGCATGCGAGCAGTGTCAACATGGCAAGTACTATGCCCTTTTCGCCGCATTCAATTTTGCAAGTAATTGTACGATTCTTCGGTTGTGCGCTAACCAAAATTTCGGAGAATCTTGGAGGTTCTGAATACGATATCTTGGACTAGAGGTCCAGCGCTTCGTTTCTAGGTTTGCTTCTCTTGAGGTTTTCTGCCACTTCCGGAGTCTGTCGAGACAGGCGACTTCACCACCTCAAATTCGAAGTGAAGCTCCTTTGCACGAAAAATCGTTGAGAGGTAAAACTCCCAGAACTTCCGAGTGAAGCGCATTGACGGCCAGCGCTGATCGAGATTGACCACGAACTCGAGTCCCAAAGCACGCCAGAGATTCGCCAGACTTACATGCGTTGTGAGAGGTTTCAATTCCGCTGTTGTGTAAAACGGAAACGGCGTGCGTGATGGTATAAAGCAAGTGAATGAATAACTGTTGAAGTGATTGCGGTGTGTTGGATCTGTTGCCCAGTCTGGATTCGAGTAGTGAGGAGTAACGATCTTTAATTTGCCACCGGGTTGTGTGATGCGATGCAGTTCATTGACGAAGCCAAGCACATCAGGAACATGCTCGATCACGTGACGACAAATGATCTCTTCAAATTCATTATCATCGAATGGATATGGAAACGTTCCGAGATCGTGAATCACATCAGCGTGGCTCATGCGATTCGCATCGATGCCGATCGCCCCGGGAAACTTGTTCTGACCACAACCAACGTCGAGGATCTTTTTGGTCATGCTTACTGTAGGAGTGTTGGTAACTCTTGCAGGTTGATCGCGTGAACAGGCTGGCCCAACGCGCGTGATACTTCGTCGACGTTCATTCCATCCAACATGATCGAATCATCACTCTTCAACATCTGCTTCGGTATACAAACGAACTCGCCTGCAACTCTTTCACGCGCGTTCAAAAGATCCTGGCCCGTCAGTAGACCCGCAACAGAAACATCGCCACCGAAGTAACTATTCTCCAGCGACTCGACGATCAGTCTGGTTCCGAATCGTGCATTGAACTTGTCGATCATTTTCTTCAACACGGGGGCGAAGAGTGTGCCGGTGAAGATCGTTCCTGATGCCTGCTTGCTGCTGGTCCAACTCTCGCGTTCGAGTCGACGCATGAGTTTTGTAAACTCGTTTTCAAACGATCGGACCATGCCGACACCGTCTTCGATTTGTGGATAGTCGCCGTAATGCGATCGCGCCGGGATGCGTCGTCCAGCACGCAAGTAGATCTCATCGCCGAGGAGTGCGAAGTTCGTTCCGAGCTTCGCGTGTAGTTCTTTCTGAATCTCACTCACCTGATCGATCACTTCGCGACAGAACTCCGGCGTCACTCGCGTGAGACGCGCATCCTGGTTGTAACGAGTTAGACCAAGCGGCACGATCGCAACGCTCGTGATGCGTGGATACTCAGCCGAGAGATCAAAGATCGTCTTCTTCAAGATTTCTCTGTCGTTGATTCCCGGACACAACACCACTTGCGCGTGCACTTCGATTCCTGCCTCGAGCAAGCGCGCAAGCTTCCTCGAAATGTCTGCACGTTGCTTGTCAACGCCGAGCATGTAAGCGCGCACGTCGAGATCGGTCGCGTGCACTGAAACGTACTGAGGCGACAGCCGCTGTTCCACGATGCGACGCATCTCATCCTCGGTGATCGAAGTCATCGTGGTGTAGTTGCCATAAAGGAAGGAGAGACGAATGTCTTCATCCTTTATAAATAGCGACGGGCGTGCATCAGCAGGATTGCCGTTACAGAAACAGAAGATACATTCGTTCGCGCACTGCCGCGGAACGATTGCTTCAAACGACAACCCGAAGTCTTCACCTTCAGCACGCTCGAGCTCGACTTCCCAATCCTCGCCACTCTTCTTCCGCACTTCGAGGACAAGATCGGTCTCGCCCGCGGTTTGAAAACGGAAGTCGAGGTAGTCGCGAACCACGCGGCCGTTGACCTTTATTATTCGGTCTCCGCGCTCGAGATCCATCTCCGCGCCGAGGCTATCTGGCGCAACGTCGAAGATCTCGACACCGCGGCGACGGATGTTTGTAACTGCCGGTGTGACTGCAAACTCGTACATGCAAACATACTGTGCCACAGATCTTCGCGGAGGAAAAATCAGGAATATGACGGCGATTGTGCTTTTCCTGTACCGAGTGTGCGATTTCAAGCATTTGCCCCTGCTTATGAAAAACTTAATTTTGCTCCCGCTTCTCGCGTCTCTCGTCTGCGCGTCCTTTATTTCAGCATCAGCTCAGGAAACGGCCGTTGTGCCCATCAAGGCCTCAGTTACGGCGGCCGCGCCCGAGCCATCGCTAACCGAAATCTATCGTGTTGGTGTTGGTGACGTGCTCGATATTCGTCTGCTCAACTCGGCCAACAGCAAGTCGTCCACGTTATTCACGGTCGTGGCCGGCGGCGTGATCGACCTGCCCGTCGCGGGCGGCACGATCTCGGTCGCAGGACTCACGCCCGACGAGATTCAGAACATCATTTCCGCGGAACTTAAGAGAAGAGCGGTCGACGAAAAGGCACTGGTTTCTGTTGGCGTGCGCCAGTACGTGAGTCATTCGGTGATGGTGACGGGCCTCGTCGTGAATCCAGGCACACGGTTTTTGAGACGCGAAATGGTGCCGCTTTACGTGGTGCTGGCTGAGTCACAACTGCGAAACGACGGCGGACGGGTGGTGATCCTGCGCGGTGGAATGCCCGGTCAACCGCACGATCTCAGTGATCCGGCGACTCTTAACCTGACTGTGCAGTCGGGCGATGTGATAACAGTGACGACTCGTCCACAGGAGTTTTACTACATCGGCGGTCGCATTAATTATCCAGGACAGAAAGTGTTTCAACCCGGCATCACGCTGCTTCAGGCGTTGTTGGCGGCTGGCGGCACGGGCAAGCAGGACAACAAAGGGGAAATCTCACGCGAAGGCGCGGATGGCCGTCTCGTGACGATTAGCTTCACTATCAAGCAGATCAAATCGGGAGCCGTGCAGGATCCGAAACTGCAACCCGGCGACCGCATCGAAGTCTCTAAGTGAGCCACGAAAAGGCACAAAAAGCACAAAAGTTTCCTCGGGAGTTTTTGTGCTTTTTGTGCCTTTTCGTGGCTAATTATTCTCCGTCTTTGTGCTTTATTGCGGCTAAATTTATTGACATTCCACGTCCGCTTTGTTAGTTATTCAGGGCGCTTCGTTGCCAATCCAATAATCCAACATAAGTTCAGGCAGTAGATTGCTTTCTGTCTGACGAGTGCAAATTAAATGAACAAACTAAAGCCGGCACTTTTGGGGGGCTTAATCGTCGGAATACTCTCCGCGATTCCTCTGGTTCAATACTGTTGCTTGTTCTGGGGTATAGGAGGCGGCATCTTGGCCGGCTTCTTGTACATCAAGTGGTCACCCACACCCATAACAGTCGGAGAGGGCGCCGTCGTTGGAGTGCTGACAGGAATCATCGGCGCGGTTCTCTACTTCATCATAGGCGTCCCAATCGCCTATTTCATTAGTGGCGCTCAACTCGAAGAGACGCTAACAAGAGCCGGCGTTCAGCTTCCAGCAGGCGTGTCGGGATTGCTAGTGTTTGTGATTTACGGCTTGATCATCGGCTGCATCCTTTTGGTCCTATCGATCATCGGTGGGCTCATTTCAGTGCCGATTTTCGAGAAACGAAAAGACGTGCCGCCGCCACCACCGCCTTCGCAGGATTACGCCGGCTAATTTCGCTTACGAACGATCTTCGAAGACTGGATTCAGGAGAACTAAATGTCTCAAGAGTGGACTCCCCCGCCCGCTTCGGGCGTGCCTGCCAACGTTCCTAATTATCTCGTACTCGCAATCATCACGCTGATTTGCTGCATGCCGCTGGGCATTGTCGCGGTGGTGTTTGCGGCTCGAGTGAACGGACAGGTACAGGCAGGCGACACTGCCGGCGCGTTGGCGTCCTCTCGCAAAGCGAAATTGTTCAGCTTCATCGGACTCGGGATCGGAATAGCCTGGTGGATCATCTGCATCGCGACGGGTGTGTTTGCCGGCGTCATCGGCGCTGTGGCCAACAGTTAACTGCACTTCCTAAAGCGGTGTACATTTCTCAGAATGAGATATTGCACAAAATGCGGCGCGCCTAACGACGACTACGCACAATATTGCACAAACTGTCAGGCTATCCTGGCTCCCATCTCCAACTACCAGCCGCCACTGCAGACTGTTAACCCCGGTTCGGTAGTGAACTGGGAATCAATGGGCGCGGACAAAAAAGTTCCGGCCGGCATCTGCGCGATCCTCGTCGGTGGGTTTGGTGTTCACAAGTTCATCATGGGTTACACCACTGAAGGAATAATTCAACTGGTGCTTGGTCTGTGCGGCATTGGCTGGATCCTCGGGTTGATCGAGGGAATTATTTATTTGACCAAGTCTGATGAAGACTTTGTGAGGACGTATTTTCAGAACCGGCGTGGATGGTTTTAGGATTACGAGATGTACCGGCGCTCGACCGTTATTGCTATCTGGTCAGTGTTACTCGCAGGATCTGCCTACCTGTTTGTGTTTGAGCCGGGTAAGACTGGTCTCTTTCCCGTTTGCCTGTTTCGATTCCTGACTGGTTACCAGTGTCCCGGTTGTGGTTCAACTCGCGCGATGCACCAGCTTCTTCACGGCCACGTCGTAGCAGCGTTCGAGCTCAATCCATTTTTCCTCGTCGCGATTCCGTTTCTGTTGTATGCGCTGATTCGTTACAGCGTCATCGTGATGCGCGGCGGCGTGCCAAGTCACAATAGGCTGCCGGCGCCTTACATATACGCGCTGTTCTTTGTCGTGCTTTCGTTTTGGATCTTCCGTAACACGTCGTTCTATCCGTTTGTCTCTTAATGAGGTAATTCAGATGCGCGCACTCGTTTTCGCTTTCGTACTGCTTACGCTCGTTGTTTCAAAGCCTGCCGTTTCCGGTGTTGCCTCCGATAAGCCGGCGGTTCCTCTACGACCGGTGCACACGTTTTCGATCGTTGCGCGCGATCCGGCGACTGGTGAGCTTGGTGTTGCCGTGCAGTCACACTGGTTTTCCGTTGGTCCAATCGTGCCGTGGGCGGAAGCTGGTGTTGGTGCGGTTGCGACACAGTCGTTTGTCGATCCGAGTTACGGAAAGAATGGTCTTGAACTGATGCGCGCGGGCAAGAGCGCGCCTGACGCGTTGAAGGAATTGCTTGAGAAGGATGAAGGAAGAGATGTCAGGCAAGTGGCGATGATCGATGCGCAGGGTCGCGTGGATGCGTGGACCGGAAAGAACGACATTCAAGCCGCTGGTCACATCGTCGGCAAAGATTTTTCAGTGCAAGCGAACTTGATGCTCAACGATAAAGTCTGGCCCGCGATGGCGCGCGCATTTGAAAACACCAAAGGCGATCTTGCGGATCGTATGCTCGCGGCGCTCGATGCAGCACAGGCAGCAGGCGGCGACATTCGCGGGCGCCAGTCAGCCGCGATCATCGTTGTCACCGGAAAGCCGACTGGACTGGCGTGGAAAGATCGAACATTTGATCTGCGAGTTGACGACAGTCCGGAGCCATTAGTTGAGCTTCGCCGGCTTGTGAAGTTGCAGCGCGCGTACAACCACATGAATGCAGGAGACCTTGCAGTCGAGAAGAAAGATAACGAAGGCGCGTTGCGTGAATATGGAGCAGCGGAAAAGTTAGTGCCGGATAATGCAGAGATGGTCTACTGGCATGCCGTGGCGCTCGTCAATATGGGACGCGTTGAGGAATCCCTGCCACTGTTTCGAAAGGTGTTTGCGATGGATCCAAATTGGATCACGTTGACGCCGCGGCTTCCGAAATCCGGCCTGCTGCCCGACGATCCGAAGCTGATCGATAGGATTGTTTCAGTTGGAAAAAAGAAATAGGCGCCATAGGTCTTCTCCGTATTATTACGCTTGACGCTCAACACCATCTCGCCTTATAAGAACAGGCACTGATTCGCCCCGTTCCTCTCGTCCGGAATTCGAAATCGAAGGACCTAAGCAATGCGCATGCTAACCCCCGGCCAATGGTATCTCCGTTTCACCTGCGAACACTGCCAGCAGAAGGAAATTCTTTTCGCCGATCTCTCTCGCGGCCAAACCAAGATCAAGGCAACGTATGTTGTCGAGTGTTCAAGCTGTTCTCACACGGGATCGTATGATGGCGACGATATCGAACGATATCAACATCCCTCAACTGCGGACACTTGAATCCGTAACTTGTTGATTGGTCCTTTCAACTACCAAACACAATCCCATAATGAAATAGAAAATCGTTATCACTTCCGAGTCGCCCCAGTTGTAATGGACTAGTCCACTCGTGAAGAATCCCAGCGCGCCGCCTAACGCGCCGACGGCCAGGCCACGCGCGAAATCATCAATCGCTTTTTGTCGAATGATGCGCCAGAGCATGCGCAGGTAAACGCCGATCAGGATCAGCCAGATGATCAGCGCCGGCAGACCACGTTCCAACGCGATCTGCAGCAGGTTGGAATGCATGTGGCCGATTGGCTGGCGCCCGTTGTCAAACAGTCCCCACTCGCGCCAGTGTCCTTTGATCGAATCGATACCAACGCCGAAGATCAAATGTCGCGGCTTGCTGACGAGCAGGTGAAAGCCGTCTCTCCAGGCCATCTCACGCCAGCTCGTCGATTGATCGCTTTTGTCAAAGAAACCGATGCTGCGTCGTTGCTGTAGCAGGACGACGCCGGCCAGTACGAGCGGGATTGCACACGCTCCGACGATGACGATCGTGCGCCGCGACGACGTCAACAACAACATCGCCAGTGCTGAAACCGCGAAACCGATCCACGACGCGCGCGTCACGGTCATGGCGAGGGCAAACACGAGTCCGGCCACGGCAAGGAACAGCAACACGCCGGCTACGCTTCGCTTTTGTCTGAGTGCGAGAAAGATCCCGAGTGCGAGCGATGCGATTAGTTGTAATACTTCAGCATAAGTGACCCAGTGGTTGTAAAAACCCGTAGCGCGCCAGTCGCGACCACGTGACCAGCTACTGATGCCGAGTTGTTCCAGTGCATTTGTTCCCTGTAGCAATTGCGCGCGGGGCAGCTCGAGTTCCGGCGTCCATTCAACGCGATAGATCCGCACTGTCGCGATTGTAGGTCCGGAAGCGAGTGCGGCGGCTAACTCTTCCGGAGTTCCAACCGGACTGCCATCGACTTGCCAGATCGTGTCGCCGTTTACGATCGGGGTCGGCTGCATGACCGATCGCGTGCGAAACACCGCTTTTGCGAGTGGGCTTTCGGGCTTCACGCCGTACACTTTTACACCTTTACCGATCGCGAGCTGCCCGGCGGTTAGGAAGACGTTGATCATGCACGATGCGATCAAGGTCAGCGCGAGTAGTCGCACGAGTCGCAGCGAGCGCGTGTTTTGAGAAACGAGGTAAACAATTGTGAACAGGCTTGCCGCACGCATCTTTCCGATCGACATGATCGGGCTGTATGAAAAGATTCCCGAGACACCGCTGAGAATGAAAAATCCGAGGAGCGCAAAATCGACTGGCGAGCGGAGAAGCCGCGGCCGCGGATAAACGATCAAGCGTATGACCCAGAAAGTCATTCCGAGCAGCCACGCTCCCTGCGTCACTGCGATTGAGTGAGGTGCGAATAAGGCGATGAGAAATAGGCAGGCAACGATAGCTCGTTCAACCCAGGTCGAAATCTGCATAGATGGCATATTAGAATGTCGCTGGTCTACTAATCCATCTTAACCGGGAAATCCATGCGCATCATCCTGTCAGTCCTGTCAATCTTCGTAATCCTGTCAAATGGCTTTGCTCAAACGCCGGCCGATCACGTGAAATCAGTCCAGGAAGATCCGCGCGTCAAAGCCGCCTTCGATCATATCGACAAAGATCGTGATGCAATCCTGCGCGAGTGGATCGCTATCACCGAGGTCAACGCGCCTTCAAAACAGGAGCAGGAACGCGCCAAATACATCGAGAGCCTGCTTCGTAAGTCGAAGTTGGACATTCGCTACGACTCCGCCGGCAATCTCATTGCTACGCGCAAAGGAACCGGCGGTGGTCCAGTTACCGTTTTCGACGCGCACATGGACACAGTCTTTCAACCCGGTTTGAAGATCAAAGCTACCGTTCGCGATGGACGCGTCTATGCGCCCGGCATCGGCGACGACACGCGCAACATCGAAGCGCTGCTCGCGACGATTCGCGCCCTCGACGCTGCCAAGGTCAAAACCAAGGGCGACCTCGTCTTCCTGTTCACAACTGACGAAGAAGCCGGAATGACAGGCGCGAAGCAGTATACGAAAGATAACAAAGGCAAAGTGGATTACTACATCGCGCTCGATGGCGGCTACGAGGGATTCACATACGCCGGCATCGGAATCAACTGGTATCGCCATCACTTCATTGGACCAGGCGGCCACACGCGCTCACGCACGCCACCCTACTCTGCGACACTGCCGCTCGCACGCGCGATTGCACGCATTTACGAATTGAAGGTGCCAACGAATCCGTCGTCTAACTTGAACATCGGCATGCTCGGCGGATCTGAAGTGGTCAACGCGAAGGCGTCAGACGCCTGGCTCACCGTTGACTTGCGTTCGACGAGTAATGACGTGATTGCCGATCTCGAGCAGAAGATTGCGGCGATTCTCGATGAAGAAGCGAAACGCGTGGGAATGACTGTGAAGACCGACGTGATCTCCGCGTCGCCGGCGGCCGTGTTGCCGGGTAATCGCGAGTCGAACCTCGTGAAGATCGCGGAGGCCGTGCATCGCGCGATGGGTTTCGATCCGCCGATTGGAAATGCGGGCTCGAACAATTCGAGCGCCGCGCTGCTTCAGGGAATTACGTCGATCTCGACTGGCGCTGGTCCGTGCAGCGATTCACATGCGCTCACTGAAAATTGCGAAATCGAGCCGCTGTATCGCGGTACCAAAAAGATCCTTTTACTGGCAGTCTCGTTGGCAGTTCTGGATCAGTGAAATCAGTGTCCCTGGCCACCAATCATCACGAAGCCTGTGCGCAGAATGATTTTGAGATCTAACAGCAACGACCAATTCTCAATGTAAAAAAGATCCAGCCGCACCATCTCTTCAAACGGCAGACGATTCCGTCCTGACACCTGCCACAGACCTGTCAATCCGGGCTTCATGTCGAGTCGCTTGCGATGCCACAACTCATACGCTTCGACCTCGTACGGAATCGGTGGTCGTGGACCAACGATACTCATGTCACCCAGCATCACGTTCAGGAGTTGCGGCACTTCATCGAGACTTGACCGTCGTAGTAGTTTTCCGACCTTCGTGATGCGCGGATCGGCGAGCAGTTTGTAAGTGGGCTTACTATCGTTGCCCACATTCGCTTCCGCGCGACCGGCAATGAACGCTTTCTGATATTCGCGATGAAGCTCGGAATCAGCGTCTGCTTTCATCGTGCGAAACTTGTAGAGCAGAAACAGTCGACCATCCATGCCGACGCGTTCCTGCGTGTAAAAGACTGGTCCGGTGGAATCGAGTTTGATGAGCAGCGCAATCAAGAGCCAAAGAGGAAACAGCAGCAGGATCGTGAGCGCGGCAACGATCAGATCGAAACTGCGCTTTAGTATTCGCGCGCCACTCGATAGCGGTTCGCGGAAGAGTCGGATCATCGGCAGCACGCCGATCTGATCGATCTCGGTCTTGCGTGGCAGGCAGTTGAACAAGCTTGGCGCGATCCGAAATTCGACACCGCGCCGCCGGCCACAGCGCATCATGACTTCAAACAACGCGTCAGCATTCACGTCTGCGTCAGCGATGATTACTTCGTTTGCGCCGGAGTCGCGAATCAGTTCGGGAAGTGAGTCTAACGTGCCGATCACCGGCACGTCTTCGTAAGCTACATGCGCGTCGACGGGCGTCGTGTCAACAACACCGATCACGCGATAACCGAGCGCGGGCCGTTCGCGCATCTCTCGAATGAACAACGTCGCTTCGGGGCCGCGTCCGACGACGAGCGTGGGAATCAGGTTGATCTGACGGCTGCGCACGAACATCTGCCCGGCGCGCATCAGGAACCGCAGCGCACCGATGCTGACAAGCACGAAAATAAAATCTGCGACAAAGACGCTGCGTGCGTACGAGAACGCGCGAAACTCAAAACCGCCGCGATACAGGAACGCCGCGGCCACGATCAGCAGCGAGCCGATGGCAGTGGCTTTGAAGACACGAATGCCGTCATCGACGAATGAAAACTCGCCGCGCACGCGATAGAGGTTGCAGTAACGAAAACTCAACAACCGAATCGCGACCACGAACACGAGCAATGCACCGTAAGGCGCAAAACGATCGCTCCACGCGAAGCCTTCGCCCGTTGCGAATACGGAGACCCCTTCGCGCGTATAGAAGGCAAGCATGAACGAGAGCGCGGCAGCGAACGCGTCGATGATGACTAGCGCCGCTTTCACGGTGGGCACGATCCAACGCGGCGCACGTGCAGGCACCCGCACCACGCTGGCATCAACTTTTGATTGTTTAATTCGCTCTGCTCGCACTCAAAATTATTTTCTCACGCAGCGGCGCAACGTCGCAGCGCGATGCGCTGAGTTCGTATTCTCCGTTGCGCCGTTGCGCCGCCGCGTGAGAAATATTCATTCAAATATTAACCTTACAACTTCTTCAATCACCTCAACCGATCGCCGTGGTTTAATTGCCGCTTTCTTGTTAATTGAAAGGTTTGTTAAATCTCCCGTACCGGAGATTCGCTGCATTCGACCTTCCTTCACCAACGCCTCATCGACCGCCGCCCAACGCCCGGCATAAATACTCGCCGCCGGCACACCCAACGCCGCGGCCTCACGATTGATCGTCCCACCCGCACTGATCACCAGATCACTCGCCGCGATCAGATTCGCTCCATCCAACGGCGCCCCCGGAACAATCACGCGTTCCTTCCCTGAATACATCGCACGCTGCACTTCATTTCGCGGCAACAGTATCACCTGAACATTCTCGCGGCTCTGGAACATCGCCAACGCTTCATCAAACAACGTATTCTGAAATCGGTGATACAACGCCTCATGCGCGGGCGGTCGCATCAGGACCAGCACATTATCCGCATTAACTCCAAGCTCACACAACCGCTCACCAAACTCCGGATCCGGTTGAAAGTCAGCCAAATAAACATCCTCTTTCGTCCCGTGATAACGCCGCACCTTCCCCACACGCGCGCCGTAACGTCGCAAACGCTCTGCCGGAAAACTCGAGGGCACGATGATGCGAGACGCAAAACGAAACGCGAGATGGTTCGCCGGTTGATGCTCGTAATCCATCATCGTGATGGTCTTCAAGCTCAATACACGCGCAGCAAGAATTTGTGAATACGAGTTGTGACTGATGGCGAGATCAAACTTGCGCTTGCGCGCCCAAGCGGCGAGTGACCACGCACGACTGCCGATACTGCCCGCCTTCTTCGATACAGCACGACCACCATGCGCTCCAACAATTTCCGCCGAGAACCCAGCAGCCTGCGCGAGTGGAACTGTTTCCGCAAACTCGCGTGCCGTGATCTCGATCTCATGGCCCTGAGAAATGAATCGTTTGGCTAACGCTTTGAAAAACGGAACGTGAGGAGAGTTGGCAAGATCGATCCAGAGGCGCATTTGGCAATCACCACTGGAGCTCAACCAGCCGGCCGCGATCGCGCAGCGAGGTTTCGGCCGCCTCGATCATATTCACCATGCGCAGCCCTGCTGGTCCATCCGTCTCCGGTTGCTTGTTGTGCTCGATGCAGTCGATGAAATGGAGCGCTTCGGTTTGCAGTGCTTCCGTATTGTCGAGCTGTGGCGCCCACATATCGCCCAGACGATAGCTCACCAGCATCTTGTACACGTCTTCTAGTCCTGGCGTGACGTTAATTCCTTTATCGTAAACTTTGAGCTTCTCGCTCGGCTCGAGATCGTCGTAGAGAATCATCTTCTCACTGCCGCCGATCAGCGTGTGGCGCACTTTCACCGGCGTTAGCCAGTTTACGTGCACGTGCGCGATCTGGGCGCTCGCGAAGAAGAGCGTGATGTAAGCGACGTTCTCAGGTTGCCCGGGCACGTGACTGATTCCGGTCGCTGACACCGCCACCGGTTTTGATGGAAGCACGTGATCGATAATCGAAAGATCGTGAATTGCGAGATCCCAGATGACGCTCACGTCGTGCTGAAAGAGACCGAGATTGACGCGCACTGCATCGTAATAATAGATCTCGCCGAGTTGCCCTGACGCGATCAGATCGCGAATCTTACGCACTGCTGCCGTGTAAACGAATGTGTGGTCCACCAGCAGCACGAGGTTTCGCGCCGCCGCTTCGTCGACGAGCTTGCGCGCTTGATCTGATCGTGCGGCGAGGGGTTTTTCAACGAGCACGTGCTTGCCGGCCTTCAAAGCTGACATCGCCAGCTCGAAGTGCGACGAGACGGGGGTTGCGATCACGACAGCATCGATCTGCGGATCGTTGATGAGATCGGATGAATCGGCGCAGGTCTTCAACGCCGGGTAAAGTTTGCCCAGGGACGACAGCCGCTCTTTGCGCAGATCGCAAACGCGCGCCACCGCCGAACCGGGTGCTGCCATGAAGTTTCGCACGAGGTTCGGTCCCCAGTAGCCGTAACCGATTACGCCAATTCTAATCATTAGTCAGCCCGTTTCTTCGAGCAAACGCGACAATGCGTAAAGCATCCAGGCTTGCGTCCAGCGCATGTAGGGTTTGCGAACCGTGTAGAAGCGTCGTCGTTGATAATAAAAGAAACCTCGACCATCGCGCAGGTTTTGGATCGTCCAGTTTGCAACTTTCTGGGCCAGGCTCAACGCCTCGTTATCGAGAGCTCGGCACTCGAGGAAAGTTACGATTGCACTGGCGGCGGCGTGCGCATCCGCCGGGTAAAGGTCGTGATCGTAGTATTTCGGCCAACCGTCCGCAAGAAAGAAGTTGTTCTTCCAATATTGATAGCCGCGCTCGAGCG
>Ga0134128_10005311_pt1 | contig 15612 bp, 10 predicted proteins | sample KB31754_FD_96462 | JGI IMG/M metagenome (GOLD analysis project Ga0134128, IMG submission 96462) | Terrestrial soil microbial communities with excess Nitrogen fertilizer from Kellogg Biological Station, Michigan, USA - KB3-175-4 | ecosystem: Environmental > Terrestrial > Soil > Unclassified ...
ACGGATGTTTGTCAGTTCGGCATAGTGCAGTCCCGAATACTTCTCAATCGCCCGCAGCGCGTCCGTGGCCTCGACTGCTCCATGCTGGCGAGTGTCGCCTGAGAGGATGACGCGACCGCCGTTTTCCTTTACCAGTTGCAACAGGCCCAACATTTGTTCGCCGCCAATCTGCCCAGCCTCATCCACCAGGACGACCGCCCCGCGTGGCAGGGAAGCGCGTGCCAGAAACCCGCTGACCGTTTGTGCGCCAGTGAAACCGGCCCGCTCCAAATCATTCACCTGTTGACGTTGCGGGGCGAGCGCCTGAATGGCCCGATTGTCCCGTTTGAGCGCGGCCTGTACTTCCCGCAGCGTATAGCTTTTGCCCGTGCCTGCCCCGCCCCGGAACAACGCCACGAAATCACGCGAGGACAGGATATGCTCAACCGCCCGCTGTTGCTCCGCGTCCAGTGAGGACGACTTCACGGCACCTTTGGAAGAAATCGGCGGGTGTTGTCCCATGTTCTCTTGAGCCAAACAAACGATGCTCCATTCGCGGGTAATGATCTCTTGTCTCGTAACTCTGCCCGGAAACCGTTCATCGCGGACATAGCCGCGCCGACGGGTGACGGCCTGAATATCTGCCAGTGAAATGTTTTGGCCGCGAGCGCGATCCAGGGCGTGACGCCAAACCTCATGCTCATGGACGACTGAGCGCCGGTCAAACAGATGTGCTTCCGCCCATACTACCGCTTCTCTGGCGGTCATCCGAGGCGTATCCGATTGCGATCCGAAATTTCGGTCCAGCCCACGCAACGCAGTCCGCTCGTTATGCGATAATTGTCCGTTCCAAAGCGATTGCAACCGCTGAATACCGACGTTTTTGATTTTCCGCGCCCGTTCCTTGTGGGCGATGTTGGCGCGAATTTCCTGCAAATTTTGCGTGGCCTTCTCCGGCTCCTTTTCCAGCAGTTCGCGGGTCTTTTCGTCAATCTCGCGGTGGCGTTTGGAGAACCGCTCAATCAATTCCTGGGACACGCCCTGAATCTCAAAATCCCCACGCGACTTGTTCTTAATGCCGTACCCAAAGCGAGTGAGTGCCTGAACCAATTCGTGATAGTAAACCTGCTCCGTGAATTTCTTGGCGACCAACATTTCGTACGGCTCCAATGCCTTCCAACGGTTTTCCACTGAATCCTTGGTTGCATTAAACAGAATGCAATGGCTGTGCAAGTGCGGGTCTAATGCTCTGGAAGTGTCATGTCGAAACACGGCCCCAACCACGTTGCCGGTCATGCGATATGACGTTTGCCCGCCCTTCCGAACCCTTGCGGCCGCATAGTGTTCCAGTTGCCGGAATGCGGTTTGAACCGCCTTATCGTGCGCGTCAATGATGCGTTGATCGTCGCCAATCAGCGCGGCAATGGAAACGGATTTGGGTGGTGACAGAGTGAAATCATAGAACACACGGCGATTGGCTTGCTCATGGGAATTGCCGTTTTCATCCACCGTTACCCGCTTCCCATTCTGCCGTGGAGTCAGTTGTTCACCCGTTTCAGGATGGAGGTTGCGGCAGAGTTTCACGAACTCATCCGTGTATGTTACGCCAGTCAATCCCAACGATTCCGCTCCCTGCCCCATCCATTGACCCATCACCTGCTGACCTTCCATGTAGTAATCGCCGACCTGCAAATGCTCCTTAAAATATTTCTCCGCATTCCCCAAACTGTATTGCGCCTTCATGGTCAGCATGGCTCAACCCTAGTCCGCAAGCCTCCAAAACTTGCGCACAAGCGTGCGCAAAATAATGAGGCGATAATGCTATTTGTAATTCAATGGAAGACGGGACGCCGGACTCCTTGCTAGGCGCAAGGCACTTTCGGAAACCGTTTTCCAAAACAGTTTGGAAAAGAGTTTCCAATGAACTTTCCAAAGCAAAACGAAACGGCGGCGCAGCTCATCGCGCAATACGGCCCGAAGCGCACCGGGCCTTATGTGAAGCTCCGGCCCCATGCCGAATTGATCGGCGAGTTGCGCGAGAACGGCGCATCGTATGACACGATTGTCGCCATCTTGCGCGAGCGGCACGGTGTCGAAATCAGCGATACAACCGTGCGGCAATTTTGCCGGAAGATGCTCAAGGAACCGCCGCCCAAACGTCGCAGCCGACGACCGGCGCAGTCCGCGCCGGCGGCGATGCCGCTTAAAATACTTTCCACCCGACCGGCACCGCAACCTAAGTTGGACGGGCCGCAAATTGCCGAGGTGGAATTCATCGACGAACCAAAAAAATGATTATGAAAAAACGACTCATCCTTATCCTAAATGGCAAAGGCGGTGTGGGCAAAAGCTTCTTCGCCGTCCACTCTGTCCAATACCTCAAAGACCACGGCATCGCCCATGCCGCATTCGACAGCGACAACGAAAACTCGACGCTCAAACGGTTTCATCCTGAAGTCGGGTTCATCGACCCGGATCACCTCTCTGAGATTGACCAGATGGTGGAAGCCCTCCAGAACAATTCTGTCGTGGTGGTGGATTGCCGTGCGGCATCCACCCGGATTTTCCTCAAATACTTCGAGGAAACCGAGCTTGCCACCATTCTCGAATCCCTGGGCGCGGGCCTGACCATCGCCAGCCCGGTAAACCACGAACTGGACAGCATTCACCAGATTCAAAAGCTGGTGAGCGGCATCAAGGGCAAAACGGATTTCCTTGTCATCCGCAACGAAGTCCACGGCGAGGGATTTGATTTGTTCGACAAGTCCAAGCTGCGCCAGAAGCTCATGAACGAAGTGGGCGCAAAGGAAATTGTCGTCACCAGAATGTACAAATGGCTGGTGGAGGGATTACAGCGGAGCAAACTGACGCCGACCACCGCCCGGAATCACCAGGATTTCCACGTGATCGACCGGCAGCGCCTCGTCATGTGGCAGCGCCGGTTTTACGAGCAGCTTGATTCGGTGAAGGAATTGCTGTTGCCGGAAGGCGCGGGCAATGGAAAGGCCAGTCGTGCAAGCGCCGCGTGATTTTGACGCGGAATTTGAAGCCGCCATTGAAGAATGGCGCAAACGGTTTGCCATCCAGGAAAGCGATCCGGTCATGCTGCTGTTGGAATTATTCCGCATTCATCAGGACCATTGGGACGGCATTCGCCAGCGCGACACCGCAGGGCTGCTGCGATTTCGGGAGATGGTAGAGAAGCAAAACGAAAGCGTTCGGCTTTTCAAATCCAAGGTGGATGATGTCATCAGCGGTCTGCGGCATCGCGAGGACACGAGCAAAGCATGTGCGGCGAGGGACGCCATTTCCAGTTTCCTGTTCATTGCGCTGACATTCGCAGTCGGAATCTTGATTGGCAAATTTGCCTTGTGAAGCGGCAGCAAATGCTGCCGAGGTTTTCCCCGCCGCGACCAACGCGGGTTTTGGCTCCCTCCACGGACTGAAGGCGTCCCCTCCGCCCTTGCGCCTCGTCCGTTCCAGTCGCCAAAACCCGCGCTCGTCGCGGCTCCCCTGCTGCTTCCGTCTGGACTGGCGGCGCGGCGTTCCGCTGCGCTTCACTTCCCCCGCGCCGCCAGTCCAGACCGAAGCCCAAAAAAATTTGCCCATTCGGGCGAGGGCCATTCGGCCTGTTTGCCGCACAGTTGCGCGGGCCAAATAGGACACCTATGCAGCGCAATCCGTTTTGCAGCTAAACGGCTTCAAGATCGCCGCGTGGAATCCATAAGAAGCAAGCCGGTGAAACGAGCACCGTCAAGATAACACTCTCGTTATGGCTTGCGTGGCCTGCGTTTGCGAGCGAGCGCCTTCTTGATACGGGCTGTTCTCTCCGGATCGGGACGTTTCAATCCGTCCAACAATCGGTTGGGGCTGATCTCAAGAAACTGCGAGAGCCGTGCAAATGTTGTTACGGCGAATGGAAAACCGCCGTGTTCAATCGCACCAATGGTTTGCACATGAATGCCAGCCAGTTCGGCGAGGCATTCCTGGGTTAAGCCAGCATTCAAACGGGCTTGGCGGATGTTCCGCCCGAGCACGCGCAAGATTTCGCGATTATTCACTCACAAAGTGAGCAGTAGCACTTTGAGAGTTGACACCGGATAACCACTAGATTAATAATTGCGCCCGAATGTTAATTAGGGCTTCATTCGCGTCGAACTTTGGCAAGGTTGCGAGGGATCAAACTATTACGTCCGATGAGAGGGAACAATTCTTCTTGCGCCGAGAATCGCAACAATCAATCGTCAATACTGGGGAGGCAACCTATTTCGATTGCGGGTTAAACACATCACTGACATTGCATTTCAAGCGTTTCAGCAGATGTTCCAATGTTTTGAGAGTGACGTTTTGTTCCCCCATTTCCATGCGTTGAAGCGATGACGATGAAATCCCAACTTTCCGGGCAAACGCCGGATAGCTCATTTTGCCGCGCTTCTTTCGCAGGAAATCGCCGAGTTGCTTTTGCATGGAGGCAGCCACGCTTGGATTGTGGCGGGCATACCTTCCCATATGTGGGAAATATATCCTTGACGTTTTTCGCAAATAAGACTATTGCGTATCAGGTGAATATGGACGGGCAACAGGATTTGGGTGCGGAATTCACGCAGTCGGAATCTCTCATCAAACAGCAGATTTATGAAAAGGTGCGGAAACGCATGACGCAATTTTCTAAAGGCGGGGATTCCGTCGCGCCCCTTTATTCCGAGCTAAACCCGGATGTCATCGTGATCTCGGATGACCAAACGGTGGTATTTGAATCTCAGAATGAACGCGCGTCTGTCCTATTGCACCAAAAGTGCGGTTGGGATACGGAGACCGTCAGCGTGCGAGAACGTGTCCGCGTCCATCCGTCACGAAGCCAGAAACTCATTGAGACGCTTTCGGCGGCGGGATTGAAAATTGCCTGCTGATTTAGAGAACGTCTTTAGTCGGTAAAATCGCAATCCGAAGATAGGATGAATTCAATCGGTCACTTCGACGGTTTAGCCTTGACTGATCTTTTCGGCACGGAGGAATTTTTGAAGAGATACGCCGTAAAGCTTTGCCAATCGGACAATGCCCTCACGAGCGGGCAGGCGGCCGGTACGCTCCCAACGCTTGAGCGTTGCCCTGGGAACCCCCGTTATTTTGGAGACTTCCATTTGAGACAGTCCTTTTTGATGCCGCAGATAATGCAGCCACGCTCCGTACGGGTTTCGACGTGTTTTTGCCTTTCGCCCCATGCACCTGCGAGAATAATTTTGAAAATTCCGGCGAGACGCTTATTGGTCGTAAATGACCAATTGTTTTTTCCTGTTGACGCTATTACTCGCTTGGTGCTAAAAACGTCACTCTATGAGAAAAGCATTCATGGGCGAATGCTCATCCTTGCCTCCCGCCGGGGTTCAAGTGGATCAACTGACGAACATCAAGAAATTTTTTCGTTTGCTGTGGGCTGACCCAAAAACTCGAAAGGAAAAAAATGCAAAAGCGAAATTTGGACAAAATGCCGAATCCGTTCCTTCGGATTCTTTCCTGCTATCTCATCGTTTTTATGATCTTGCCCGGTTCGGCATGGGCGCAAATGACGATAAATCCCCCAACTTTTCCGACCGCTAGTACTGTCCAGTTAAGTGTCACTGGTTCGGCTTCCACAAACTCGCTTATCATTTTCGCGACACCCGATTTGGCACTTCCGGTTGCGGCGTGGACGCGCATGACGACAGGAACCGTTGGGCAGGTTACATTCGATTTGCCAAAACCAACAAATGACATAGCGTTTTTTGCGGCGGGCATTGCGCCGATCTCTACACCGACCGTCGCCACGCCCGTCTTTACGCCAGGTGGTGGCAGTTATTCTTCGGCGCAAAATGTCGTGGTCACTTGCGATACACCCGGCGCGGCAATTTATTACACGACCAACGGTGCTACACCAACGGAATCCGACATTTTCATTTACAATGGCGATAGCATCTATGTTTCTGGAGTCACAACACTGAAAGCCAAAGCATTTGCTTCAGGCTACAATGACAGTGCGGTGGCCTCAGCGACCTATTTCATTAACAGCGCGCCATTCGTTTATGCGGGCGCGCAGCAAATTATTTCGTCCTCTCCAACAACTTTGCAAGGCGTCGTCGCCGATGATGGGTTGACGGGCGGCGGAATGCTATTTACCAACTGGACGCAAGTCAGCGGACCCGGCACGGTTACATTTGGGAATTCACATCAGACCAATAGCACGGCCACTTTTAGCGCGGATGGCATTTATGTTTTACAACTTTCTGCCAGCGACGGCCAATACACCAATTCAAGCCAAGTCACCATTGCAATCAACCCAACACTTTCAGTCTCCATGGCCGCACCGGCGGACGGGTCGAGCTACACTGTCCCGACGAACATTCTCTTGCAGGCCACAGCCAGTTCCAGCAGCGGTAGCGTCACGCAATTATTGTTCTACGCCAATTCGACGCTGATCGGCGCGGCTGATACGCAAAGTGGGAACACGTTTAGCTTAAACTGGAAAAGCGTCTCATCAGGTGACCTGGCCTTGACTGCCGTCGCGGTAAGCAGTGACCCTAACAATTACAGTTTGGCATCTTCCCCGGTCAACATCACGGTGAATTGGCCAACGAACGTAGGGCAAGTGGCATATAACTCGACAGATTTGCAAATTCCCGCCGCAGGACTGCCAATTGTAGTCAATCGCCAATATAACACGCAGTATGGAACAAGTTACAGCTTCGGCAACAACGGAAGATTGGATTATGAGGCCATTAAAATTGAAAAATCTGACTCACTCGCGACAGGTTGGTATGGCACGAGCAGCGGAATTAGTTATGCGATTAACCCCTCTTTCCAACATTTGATCACCGTCACATTGGACGATGGCTCAAAGTATTATTTCGTGGCGCAGTTGGATTTCGATCTAAGCGGAAGCCCTACTATCAATGCCGCCGTGACGCCGGATGGTTACAATAGCTACACAGTCCATCTGGAATGCGTGCCATTGGGACAGGGACAATTGAGCGTAGCTGCCCCAAATGACGGCAATGACGACACTGTTGGCATGGATGACCAGCTAAGCGGTTGGAATCAATCATTGCCCGCGGCGTGGTTCGATGATACTTCGTTCCCAACCGGCCAAAACTACGACCCTAGTTTTTCAGAATTCACTTTCACTGCGCCGGACGGAACCAAATACGGCTTCAATGGCGATGGAACAGTCGCATGGAAAGCTGATCGAAATGGCAATACACTTTCTTTCAGTTCATCTGGCATCACCAGCAGCACAGGAAGACAAATCCAATTCACGCGTGATGGCAATAATCACATCACGGAAATTTACGATCCGATTGCCATTAACACATCCGGTTCACCAGTTTTGAAATATAATTACGACGGCAACGGAAATTTAACAAACGTGGCACAATTGGTTCAGCGCAGTCCTGCGGTTTATGAAAACACCGCTTATGCTTACACCAACACCGCATATCCATATAATGTCACTGCTGTTACCGACCCGCGTGGAATCGTTTCAGCACGTTACGAATATGACTCTAGCGGAAGGATGACAAAGCAATATGACGCGTTAAACAATTACACAAGCTACATCTATGACACAGCGAACCACCGGCAGATCGTTACCGACCGCCTCAATCATTCCTCGATACAAAACTTTACTCCAGCGGGGCTGCTGGCGAGTGTTGAGGATGCCGGCGGTGGTTTGACCAGTTACAATTACGATGAACAAGGAAATAAAATCACCGAAACCGATCCCGTTGGAGACACGACCAGCTACTCTTATGATTCGGATGGACATTTGACAGCACAGACCAATGCCTTAGACGAATCTGCAAGCACAACGTATAACGAGTTTGGAGAAGTCCTTGTGTCCATTGACGCCAGAGCGAATGGCACAACGAATTCGTATGATGCGAACGGCAATCTCCTCTTTTCCACAAATGCACTCGGCGATATAACCGCTTACGGATATGATTCTCAAGGAAATCAAACCGCCATTACGAACGGTTTTGGATTACCGGAGCAGACGGTCGTAACAAATCAATACGATCAATATGGCAGCATCATTGGCACCGGAACGCTGAACGCGCAAGAGCAGCTTGTAAGTCAGACAAGCTACACCTACGACGACGACGGCAACAGGCAAACCGAAACGAAGATGCGCTCGGCGGGCGCTGTTGTCACGCAATGGCAATATGACGCAGCCAATCGGCTAACCCAAACGATCGACGCAAACGGCTTCACAAACTCCATAGTCTATAATGGCATCGGCCGGCATGCTGACCTCATTGACGGACTTGGACGAACAAATCAGTTTTTCTATAATCCAAACGGGCTATTGACCAATGAGACGTTTCCCGATAGCACATTTGAGAGTTACAGCTACGATGCAGAGGGAAACCGGACTAACTATGTTGACCGGAGTAACCATCCTACGTCCTATAGCTACGACGGGCTTGGACGACTAACCATCACAACTTATGCCGACGGCAGCAGCAAAAGCACTTCTTATGACTTGGCAGGCAGAGTCAGCTACGAAACGATAACTTCTGTGCCGAGCGGAGGCGGCTTAGTCCCATCCGAATCCACCTCAATTACTGTCGCTCGCTACGGGTATGATGCTGCTGGACATCGAGTCGCTACGACCAATGCCCTGGATGAGGTCACGCAGTTCTTTTATGATGCCAACGGCAATCAAACTGCTACGGTTGATGCGCTCAATCACACCAATATCTTCATTTACGACGCGCTTAATCGTCAGATTGAGCGACTATACCCCGACAACACCGGCGAGAATTACGGGTATGATGCTCTCGGAAATCGCATCGCCATCACGAATCAGGCAAACGTCGTCACTCGAAACGGATTCAACGCAATTGGCAAATTGGTTGACGTGACGAACGCATTTGGAACGAGCCAACAAATTGTGACGAGCTACGCTTACGATGAGGTTGGAAATCTTTTGCAAGAGGTTGACGCACTCAACCATACCAATAAGTATGAGTATGACGGGCTAGGCCACCGCACAAAGGAGACGCAGCCTGCCGGACAATTCGCGCTGTCCGCTTATGATGCGGTAGGCAATCTCATTCGCTACACAAACTTTAATAACATCGTCATTACCAACCAATACGACTCGCTTAACCGGCTGACCAACAAAACTTCCATAAATGGCTATCATGTCTCATTCGCCTATTCGCCCACCGGCCAGCGAACGAACATGGTGGATGCCAGTGGCACAACCAGCTACGGTTACGACAACCGCGACCGCTTGCAGACAAAGGCTACACCTGAAGGCACACTTAATTATACCTATGATGGATTTGGCAATTTGTATCAAATTGCGTCCTCCACGACCAACGGAACACAGTTAACCTATCTTTATGATTCATTGAACCGAGTGACCAACGTGGTTGACCGCTTCAATAATTCGACTACTTACGGCTTCGACGCAGCGGGCGATTTGCAGAGCGAAATTCTGCCAAATAATGTTACAAATGCCTACCTTTACGATTCGCTCAATCGTCTAACGAATCTCACAACAACGTCGAGCGGCGGCACAAACGCAACTTTTGCTTATCAGCTTGCGCCAGCAGGTAATCGCACCAATCTTATCGAAACAATAAATGGCGTCAGCCGCACAAATAAATGGACTTACGACCCGCTATATCGGCTGACAAATGAAACCATTGTTGCTTCCAGCGGCGGCAGCATCAATTACAGATACGATGCCGTCGGCAACCGCACCAATCGAGCTTCCACGGTAAGCAGCGTTGCAAATCAGTCATTCGCTTACAATGCCAATGACCAAGTGATCACCGACGGTTACGATGCCAATGGCAGCACCACTAACTCCGCAGGAAATAGCTATCAATATGATGCCGAAAACCATTTGACAAATTACAACAATGGCGCGGTTACCTATGCCTACGATGGAGACGGAAATCGCGTGAGTAAAACTGTCAGCGGGACGACCACATATTATTTAATAGGCACTCTTAATCCTTCGGGTTATGCACAAGTTCTAGAAGAACTGGCAACCATCGGTTCGACTCCGAGCCGCCTTTATAGCTACGGTCTGAACCTTATCAGCCAACGGCAATCCAGCGGAACAACCGGTTTTTACGGCTTTGATGGGAGCGGCAACACGCGCTTCTTGAGCGTTGCGGGTGGAACAATCTCGGACACCTACACTTACGATGCGTTTGGTGATTTGCTGTCTAGCACCGGCACCACTCCAAACGATTATCTCTACGCAGGGCAGCAACATGATGCGAACCTTGGATTCTATTATCTCCGTGCCCGCTACATGAATCCGACAACCGGAAGATTTTTGACTCGGGACATAGTTGGCGGGAATATCTTCGATCCGCCGAGTTTGCACAAATATACCTATACAGCCGACAATCCGATTAACCAAAATGACCCTACAGGAAAAAACTTCACGTTCATTATTGTAGTAGTCGCAGTCGCTTTGGTTTTCGTAATTGGTGCCCTCACATATCACGCTGTTAGCAGAGCCACAGGATTCAGAGGGCAGACGCCGACGGCGGACCAACAGAAAGATATTAACCAAGCAATTGGATTTTTGAAGCAGAAGGAGAATCAGTATTCCGAAGGCTTGGATGCTTTAACTGTTCGCATTGATCCGACTCTTAATCCGGCAAACCCCGAAGTCGCCAATACGCCGGGTATTCAGATGGTCAGTAGCGGGGTGGTTTTAATTGGAACACAATTTCTCGATGGCCATCACCAGGATGAATTGGCCGCGCAAATTTACGCGGAGTTTGAACATGCCTCGCCAGAAGTTGGTATCGGTCCAGACGAAGCTGCGGCGGAACGAGATTGGCAGCGATTCTTAAAGCAGTTGGGATGGCAGAATCGCCCTCCGATGAGTAACTGGCACCATGGGCAAGGAGGAATGTAATATGGCCTTCAAAGAACCTCTAAGGACTTTTGCCGCGAGTTTTATCTCGGGCCTGGCGGTGCTCGTGTTTATGTTCCTGTTATTTCATGAAAGCCAAAGCGATTTGTATTCAAGAATTGTCTTGGGCGGTAACGATGCTCTGAATACATATATCAGTCGAGGTTATGACGTGAACAAGAAGTTCGACGATAAAACGCTCTTGGACGCGGCAGTTCAAAACGACAATTGGTATATGGTCGGAAAATTGCTTGAAAAAGGCGCGAATGTGAACTCAACAGACCATAACTCCGTAACTCCACTTATGCGAGCCAGCCTTAATTCAAGCTCGGCGATTGTCAAGTTATTACTAAATCATGGCGCCGACCCGACAAAACAAGATGATGGTGGTGCGAATGCCGTGTCCTTTGCGGCGACCGGAAACCCGGAAAGCATCTATTTATTGGCTAAGGCCGGAGCAAACATCAATAATGTTAGTAAAGACGGCCAGACACCTTTATTGACGGCCGTCGCCCATTATGAGGAAACAAAAAATGGTTACATATCAGTCGTGACACTCTTATCATTAGGCGCTAATGTTGATTGCACGAATAAGGAAAACGCCACACCCATTGGACTAGCGGATCAACACGGAGATACAAACCTTCTTCAATTGTTTCACAAATATGCCAAAGTGAGCAAACGAGTCACCCATTAGGCCGTGAATGCAACAAGTAAATCTTGACCGTTCCACGTTTTTCGTGCGGCAGACGACCACAATTAAGTCAGTTGCCATGCGTCAGTTTCGCACCTTATGCGTGAAATTGACGGTACACGAGAAGCGGACGTTATGTGCGGCATCTGAGAATTTGTAGGAAACCTAACAACGAACCGCTCGCGTTCGGGGATTACTGGCAAAAAGAAGTTGGCAACTGGATTGCTTATAGATTTTTGTCAGGAGCGGGAATTAGAAAGCGACCATGATAGCAAAAGCCACTCGCGCCGGAAGCATACTGCTTGCTTGTTTAACTCTGTTCTTCTCCGCCCCCGGATTCACACCGCTCGCGCACGCTCAAACATATTACATTCAAAGCCAAAACTCAGTTCCGTTCCCGTATGATCCGTACGGCGGCGCGGAACCAATCACCACATTGGATGCTGCCAATCAGATTTATCGAGTAAATGACAACACGAATGATTGGTATTTGCTGACGACAGCGATGCAACTCGATGCCATGACCGCGAATGGCACGATGAGCGCGGATTCTATAGACCCAACGGGAGGCACAAATGATGGCGGTGGCGGAACTTACACGAATACCTACAACGCCAATTTTCAGCCTCTTGTTTTCGGTTCAAATGATCTGTGGGTCGAAATAACCAACGCGGATATAATTAATCAACAGGCTTCGCTTATTGTGCATGGCACAATTCCCGGCGACCATTATCAACTTCTGTCCACGAATGTGTTGAGCAGTGACGGCCAATCATGGACCCTCGGCCAGCTATTTGACGGTACGGGGAGCACGAATCAGACCGCTATCAATGCGTTCATCAGTACAAATTCACAAATGTTTTTCCGCGCTCATCATACTAATGCAGGTGTGTACGTTGCCCAAGGCTTAAACGCTATCGAGCCAAATTCGGGAACAGGCGACCCCGGACAAATAGGGAATTTCACAATTTATAGCTACTATAATCTGGATGGCGAACTGGCCGTCCATTACAAACTGAGCGGAACGGCGCAAAGCGGAATCGACTACAGCAATGTGAGCGGGGTAGTCACCTTGTCGCCCGATAATCTGAGTACGAACATTCAGATTGTGCCTCTGCAAGACAACATTATAGAGGGTGCTGAAACGGTCACATTGACTATCCAACAGACGAATGATTACCTCATTGATCCCAACAATAGCTCAGCGACGATTTTAGTGGAGGATTCATCCACTCTGGTCAGCGTTTTTCAGTACGCGCCAAATGCAATAGAGCCGGACGGCCCACCGGGAATTGCGGCACAGGTCGGAACTTTTCAGTTTAATCGCACTGATGAGCGCGCTCAGTATCCAGAAATGGCAGTTTTTTACACGGTCAGCGGCACAGCCAGTAACGGCGTGGATTACGTAACGCTGACGAACTCGCTTGTTTTTCCAGAAGGTCAGGGTACAGTTTATCTTGATGTGACCCCGTTGGCCGACAGCATTCTTGAAGGGACTGAAACCGCGACCGTGACGCTGGTGCCGACGAATACGTATGTCGTAGACACAAATAATTTCACGCAAACCGTGAATATCTCCGATTCTTCCACAACTGTTTCGATCTTTTTTAATCAGGACGCGATTGAAACGAATTCCGCTGCTGGAGTTGGCCAGGCGGGCATATTTGATATTTCTCGGAGCGACACTCGCGGCGATTATCCTCCATTGACTGTAAATTACCAGATAACGGGCACAGCCAGTAATGGCGTCGATTACCAGACCTTGAGCGGAACGGTTACGTTTGCTGATGGTGCGAGTGACACCAACATATTTGTGCAAACACTCCCTGACAACCTGATTGAAGGCGATGAAACCGTTACACTCACTTTACTCCCGAACGGGAGCGCATATTACATCTCAGGCGATAACTCAAATGCGACTCTCACGATTCACGATACCGTTTATTTTTTAACGGTCACAAACTTGAGCAGCCCGATAAGCGTTGACTATGACACACTTTCAAATTCGATGATCGTTTCGTATGATTATGACGGTGGCAGTCCAACGTTCGCGCGGATTTATACCAACATCACCGTCAGCGGTGGCCAGCCGGTAACGAATACCGTTTTTACGAATTGGTCCAACATCGGAGGTTTGCCGGATGAAGTGTATTTGACGATACCCCGGATGCCGCTCGGAACGCTTACGAACTCCGGCGGATTTACCAATGACGATATGTTTTTTGGCAGTGACACCGGCATCGGCTGGTTATCAGCGGATACAACCCGCTCGAATTTAGATTGGTGTATCCTGACAAATTCCGTCGCGACAAATCAGTTGCATTTACGCGGCGGTATTTGCACCGATCAAACAGGAACGTTCAGCAATCATATAATTTGCGTTACGACTGACGGCGATACCCTTTCTGAAAAAGGTGTGTGGAGCGTGGATTCAAAAGCTCACCCCACTCTGTTAGCGCAAATCTTTACTGAGCATCTTGAAGGTGTAACCACGCTAACAAATGTCATTACCCAATGGGGGCCTTGGGCCGGAAAAATTATTACGGGCGATGAATCCCATCTTGACCCTGATAGCGGGCAGCCTGACCCCTTAATTTACACCATCTCCACGAACGGCACCGTTAGCGCCTATCCAACGATAGCCTTATTTACCAATGGAATCTTCCCGGAGGACTTTGATGTAATCCCCGCAAATCAAAGCCTCTACATCACCGCATTTAATAACAACAGCATCATGGAACTGCCTCCAAGCTATTTTACAAATAATGTGGGCGATCTGTTGATAACAGACGCAGGCGAACACGCGCCTGCCGGTTTGTATATTGTCCATTGGAACGCTTCGGGTTCTAATTTCGTCACAACATCAATCCCGATACCGGATTCGGTAGGTGGACACATCGAGGGCGTCACGTTTGCTCCGATGCAGATACCCGGACATTAGAAATATGCAGTCGCAAATTACATTTCTCGCGTTTGCCTTGGGCACTGGTTTAGCCAGTGCCCAAGGCACCTTTGTTTACGATCAACAGTCAACGGGTTCGGTTGACGGCACGGTGGCACTCAGTCAAACTCCTTTCGGCCAATCCTTCACGCCAACTCTTGACTCAATTGGTTTTGTCGAGCTTCAACTAAACGACGGCACAACGGCCAGTACTGTCGCCATAAACATACGCAGCGGTTCCATTACTGGTTCGCTGCTCGGGACCAGTATGCCGACAACTTTGCCGAGCAACTCGGGCGGCACGTTTGACTTTTTATTTAGCAACCCCATTACTCTGACGCCAGGAACGCAATACTATTTTGAACCTGTTGTGGTTAGCGGGGGATTTGCCGTCAGTGAAATTACATTCATTCAATACACCGGCGGCGATTTAATTCAGTCAGGCGCAGCCCGCACCGACCGCGATTTATGGTTTCGCGAGGGTATGGTTAGCAGTGTTCCAGAGCCCTCCTCGGCAGCATTGTTTGCCGTTGCTGCTGGCGCTTTGTTTTGGCGTGCCCGCAAAAAGCTTGTAACCTGAAAAAAGCAACCTATGCCAAAAGAACACTCCATGTCCATTGTTTGGCAGCGAGCGGCTTCACTTCGGGCTTTTACTTTGATTGAATTACTTGTTGTCATCGCTGTTATCGCGATTCTCGCAGCATTAATTCTCCCGGCATTGAGTAATGCAAAAGAAAGCAGTCGCGCAGTCTCCTGCATTAATAACATTCGCCAATTGGGAATTGCCGCGACGATTTATTCAAGTGACGTAGGACGACTGCCCTCATTTCTGGATTGGCTATATCCGAGGAACGTGTCGGCTCCAGCAAATGGTGATTTGACCAAAGGGCAACTGTATCCCTTCTTGAGATCGAAGGAAGTTTACCGCTGCCCGTCTGAAACCGGCTCGCCACCAGCCCCTCTGACCGGCCCGATTGACCACAGTTACCAGATGCCTTGCATGGTGTGTCACGCGCACGATACCAGTTCATGTTTAGCCCCTTCCCGAACCGTTTATTTTTTGGAAGTCACCAA
>Ga0134128_10005312_pt1 | contig 15612 bp, 15 predicted proteins | sample KB31754_FD_96462 | JGI IMG/M metagenome (GOLD analysis project Ga0134128, IMG submission 96462) | Terrestrial soil microbial communities with excess Nitrogen fertilizer from Kellogg Biological Station, Michigan, USA - KB3-175-4 | ecosystem: Environmental > Terrestrial > Soil > Unclassified ...
AACAGCAGCTCAAGGACAAGCTGATCGAGCACAAGCAGTACATCGACAAACATGGAGAAGATCTGCCGGAAATCCGGAATTGGAAATGGTGTCCGCCCACGACCGCGGAAGCGCCAACGCCATTGGTATGAGCGGCGCGGAATGAAATGAGCAGACATGAAAGTAAAGATAGGCTATCAGCAAGGAGTAACACATGACCGTCATTTCCGTGATCATTGGAAGCACTCGCGAAGGCCGTTTTTCCGAGAAACCAGCAAACTGGATTGCGCATCACCTCAGGCAGCGCGATGACATCGAAACGCGCCTGCTGGATCTCCGCGACTTTCCATTGCCTTTCTTTGATCAGCCCGTGCCGCCCGCATGCCCGGCCGACCGCCTTACGCAAACGAAGTCGTTAAAAAATGGACCGCCGAAATCGCCCAGGCCGACGGCTTCGTCTTCGTCACCCCGGAATATAACTACGGGCCGGCAGCAGTACTCAAGAACGCAATAGACTGGGTTTATCCAGAGTGGAAACGCAAGGCAGCGGCATTCGTGAGTTACGGTAGCGCTGGTGGAGCGCGCAGCGTCCAGCAGCTCCGCGAAACCGCAATTGAGCTTCACCTTGCCCCGATCCGCTCTTCGATGCATATCCCTGTTGCTGTCCTTTGGGCGCACTTCCAGGGTAGCGATGTTGATGCCGGACTAGCGGAACTCTCAGGACCCGCCAGCATCCTGATCGACGATCTACTGTGGTGGACAGCAGCGCTGAAAATGGCGCGTGAGCGGTCGTGATAACTGAAACAACGTAAACACATCTCTGGTCTGCGTCTATCATAAAATAATGCAACAAACCCGTTGCGTCGTTGTCTAGAAAAATGCATGGTCACTGCTCATGACCTTAAAATGCGAGGAAATTTTTATGAACGGTTTACAGAACAAGGTTGCAGTAATTACCGGAGCAACGTCTGGAATCGGCTTGGCTACGACCTTGAGACTTGCAGAAGAAGGAGTCAATTTGGTGTTGGCTGGACGCCGCGCAGACAGAGGTGCGGAAATTCAGGAGCGCGTTGCAAAAAAAGGAATAAAAGCGATCTTCAAAGTCACGGATGTGACGCGTGAAGACAACCTTGTCGATTTATTCAACATGGTTGAAAAGGAGTTTGGACAGTTGCATTTTGCTTTCAACAACGCCGGCGTCGAGTCAGACGCTTGCAGTATAGAAAAAACGACTGGTGAGGAATACAACCGGGTCATGGATACCAACGTTAAAGGCGTATTGTTGTCGATAAAACACGAGGTGCCTTTGATGCGCAAGGCCGACGGCGGAGTCATTGTGAATACAAGCTCGATCGCGGGACTGGTCGGACTCGCAGATTTCAGCATCTACGTCGCCAGCAAACATGCGGTGCTTGGCTTGACCAAATCAGCGGCTCTGGAATTAGCCAAGGAGAACATTCGAGTCAATGCCGTTTCTCCAGCCGCCGTTGAAACAGAGATGCTTGATCGGTTCGTGGGCCATGATGATCAAATGAAAGCAGACTTTGCGAAAATGCATCCACTCGGACGTGTTGGCAAGCCGGAAGAGATTGCTGCAGCGGTTGCGTTCTTGTTTTCGGACGACGCTGCATTCATAACCGGACAGTCTTTGACTGTTGACGGCGGCTATACAACGGCATAGCGAGCCAGAGGAGGATTCATTCTGATGAAAGCAAGTGATGCCAATTCACAGAAAACAGCCATTGTGATTGGCGCGACTGGGATCATCGGACGAGCTATCACTGCAGCCCTCGCCAAGGATGGCAAGTGGAAGGTGATTGCTCTCTCCAGATCGGGTGCAGCTGTGCCAGGAGCAGACCAGGCCATCTCGGTTGATCTGTTCGACCCGGAGAGTGCGCGGCGCCAGCTTTTGCCAGTTGCAGGAATAACCCATCTGTTCTTCGCAGCCTACCAGCCACAGCCTACGTTAGCCGAAGAAGTGGCACCGAACCGTGCGCTGTTGGTGAACGCAATCGAGAGTCTTGAAGCTGCGGGCTCTTCTCTGCAACATGTAACGCTCGTGACAGGTGCCAAGTATTACGGCGTGCATCTAGGTTCCTCGCCGAGCCCTGCACGAGAGGAGCAGTCGCGTCACCTTGGCTCGAACTTTCAATACGCTCAGGAAGATTATCTCCGGTCGCGCACTGATGCGATGTGGCGGTGGACGCACCTTGTTTCGACTCATTTAACGGGATTTGCAACGGGAAACCCGATGAACCTGGCGCTCTCGATTAGTGTCTATGCCAGTATCATAAGAGAATTGGGATTGTGCCTGTATTTCCCTGGATCACAAGCAGCCTTTGACGCAATGACACAGATTGTGGATGCAGATCAGGTTGGGCAAGCGGCAGTTTGGTCCGCTATGAGTGAGGCGGCAAACGGCGAGGTCTTTAACATCTCGAATGGCGATCCAACACGCTGGTCCCAACTCTGGCCTGAGATTGCGGCATATTTTGGAGTGCAGGCAGGGGGACCGCGTCCCCTCCCGCTTGCCAGCATCATGTTAGAGCATTCGGAGCTGTGGCGCAGAATGGCCGAGAAACACAGTTTCAATTACTCGGACTTTGCTGGATTGGTGGACTGGAAATTTCTGGAATTTGTCTTTTCCATCAAGTACGACATAGTGCTTGCTCTTGGAAAGATTCGGCGAGCTGGCTTTACGCAACATCCGGATACCATGAGCGGGTTCAGAAAACGTTTCGATGAGTACATTACACATGGCATCCTCCCAAAGGTTCAGTTGCGTTAGCGGAGGGGGCATCGGTTCCTGTAAGTTGTGTGCCCAGCCAACACCATTCAGATTATCCGTCCGATCGACTTCAATTTGAAGGAAGGATGGCAGAGCGGAGTGGACCGGTTGATCAATCAAATATCTGCAGCATGGGGGTCTCCTCGTTTTCAGTCAATAACTGGTGTTTGGAAAACCCCGCTCAGCCTGGAAGGGATTTTGTAATGAGGGGAGAGCGACCGTAAGGAGAGTGCGCGGCCGGGTTGAACCAGAGATTAACTCGTATTTTCTATCTTCTTGCCGTCGGCATGGAATAGGCGGCAGAGCATGAAGGCAACAATTGCCGGGTTCAGCATCAAGGTGCCCAAGCTGAGCCAGGTGACACGCTCATACAATTCGAAAAGCTCGAAAGGCACGTAGATCCCCCCGCTTACGGGCAGCGAACCATTGAGCCCATCGCTTCGCATGCCAGAGCCCATATGCCTCGATAAATCGTCCCAGCGAGTAGGCGCCACCCCCGGCCGCGATCAGCAATAGGCAAGTGTCCGTTAGCTGGTTGGCCACATCGATGAAGATGTGAGGATAGCGGGAGGCTGGATTCAGGTGGGCATGTGCTATCAGATGCTCGGCGGCTCGCTGAACGTCGTGATTAACCAGCGAGAGCAAACCAAACCCAACCAGCAATACCAGAGCACCTTTGGCGGCTTCGAGAAGTGCGGTTGTTGCGGATGGGCCGAAAGAGGGCGCCGCCAAGATCAGCCCAATGACCCGCCAAGCGGGGGAAATTTCTCGAAACTCATCCGGCCGCTTGATACCGGTAAACTTCATAAAATCCTCAAGCATATTTTGATAGTCACGCCGCGTCTGCAGATTATCGATGTTGGCGAACCATGCGGTTTCGGCTGGCACTTCACACAGGCGCAGGAAGTCCGCAGTGCTCAAAAGCCGGCTGGCAGGCGACAGCAAAGTGGGAAGATCAGGGTGCTTCTCCACCCTATCCTGTTGTTGATAAAGTATTTTATCAATAGTACAAGATCCTGGCTTATTGCTCCATTTCGTCACGCTTTGTAACCTTGTAATTTTCTGTTTCTACTCTACAAATAGAAAAAGGGCTGGAATTCAGATCGTGAAATTCTGTATGAAGTAATGGCGGGATCATTCATCCATAGATAATCAGTCAAAACTTCGACCTCCTCGAAAGAGAGACCCAGGACATTTCACGGCGTCCAGACCAACCCACTTCGCCGTTAAAGGGAAACTAAGGGAGAGCATTCTTTATGATCGATAAGGCGGTGATCGACGCTGAAAAGCCTGTCGTGACATTCCCGGAAGGATCCGGTGGCAAGCTGATTGTGCTGGTTGGGCTATGGAATCTGCGCACGCTGGCAACAGACCCAGCACTTCGCCAGTCCATTAAAGAACTCGCCGTTGACACAGCTAAACAATGGGATATCAGCCGAATCGAACGGCTGGACAGCGCTGCGGCTTTTCTGCTCTGGCAGGCGTGGGGGGGGGAACTGCCGGCGGATCTGATCATGCGCCCGGAACAGCGGCGCTTATTCAAATATTGCCGTGACCGTAAAATTCCGACGTCCCACCCCATGCTACCTGATTTTGCCAAGATGTTGCGCTATGGACAGGTGCCGCTTCAGGTATTTTATCAACACATGCGTGCCTGGCTGACCTTGCTCGGCAGGTTGACTGCTGATTTTGTTTACTTGTTTCGGCATCCTCGCGCCATACCCTATAAGGAAATCTCGTTGACGATTTATAAGGCTGGTGTCAGCGCCCTGGGCGTCACGGCATTGGTCGGCCTCCTGGTCGGCGTCTCGATGAGCTATCTGTCTTCATTGCAGCTGCAACGGTTCGGCGCGGAAATTTACATTATCGACCTGCTCGGGCTCAGCATCATACGCGAACTGGGGCCGATGCTTACGGCTATCCTGGTCGCCGGCCGCTCCGGTTCGGCCATGACCGCCGAAATCGGCATCATGCGCGTTACCCAGGAGCTCGACGCTTTGGCGGCGTTGGGTATTTCCCATTCATTGCGGCTGGTTGTGCCGAAAGTGGTCGCATTGGCCATAGCCTTGCCGTTGCTGATCGTCTGGACTGATGCGATGGCCTTGATCGGCGGCATGGTCTCGGCGCAACTGACACTGGATATTGGTTACCAGCAATTTCTCGAGCATCTGCCCAAGGCGGTGCCTATCGCTAATTTTTATATCGGTCTGGCCAAGGGGGTTACGTTTGGCATGATGATCGCCATGATCGCCTGTCATTACGGCTTTCTGATCAAGCCCAACACCGAGAGCCTGGGAGATGAAACCACACATGCCGTAGTAACGACCATCACTGTGGTGATTGTGATGGATTCCCTATTTTCCATCCTGTTCAAAAATGTGGGGTTTCCGTGAAAAACTCCTGCGCCGTGGAGCTTGAGCACATTTGGACTTATTTCGGCGAACAATTGATTCATCAGGATATCAGTTTTTGTCTTGAAAACGGTGAAATACTCGGACTGGTGGGTGCATCCGGCAGCGGCAAAACCACCTTGCTGCGCGAGATAATTGGCCTGGAAACACCCAGCCGGGGCAGCCTGAAAGTATTGGGTGAGTCGGTCCAGGAGGCCTGCGCGATCGAATGCAGGGAGCGGCGCAATCATACCGGCGTATTATTTCAGAATGGGGCGTTGTTCAGCGCCCTGAACATTTTTGACAATATCGCATTTCCGCTGCGGGAACTGGATATCGACGACGAGGAACTGGTCTCGCAAATGGTATACATGAAGCTGGCGATGGTAGGACTGAACGCCCGCGACGCCATGCTCAAACCGTCCGAATTGTCCGGCGGCATGGTCAAACGTGCAGCCTTGGCCCGGGCACTGATTCTGGAGCCCGAATTATTATTATTGGACGAACCGACTTCAGGACTCGATCCCCTGGCTAGCGAGGCTTTCGTCACCCTGTTGCGGCAACTTCATCAAGAGCTTGATTTCACAGTGGTCATGATTACGCACGACTTGGATATTTTGCGGGATTTATGCCTCAAAGTAGGGGTACTGGCAGAACATCGGCTGGTCGCGTTCGACACGCTGGATAAGGTACTCGCCTGCGATCATCCCTTTGTTCGGGAATTCTTTCATAACAACCGCGCACAACGGATATTCAGTTCATTGGAGACATGTCATGGGTAAAGACAGCTATGCTTTAGTGACCGGATTGTTCATGGTAACGCTGATCATCAGCATTATAGTCATTGTCATCTGGCTCGGCGATGTCGAGCGTCAAACGCAAACCTATGTGGCTACGACCCGCGGCTCGGTGACCGGGCTCAAGGCCGGTTCCACTGTTTATTACCGTGGCATCGACGTCGGCAAGGTCAGCGCCGTGCGTTTCGACACAAATGATCCCGGCATGATCGTCGTACCCATGGAAGTGGATGACAGGGTGCAATTAAACCGCGGCGTTTATGCGACATTGGAGTTTCAGGGCGTGACGGGATTGACGCAAATAGCTCTCAAAGATAGCGGCGATAGTCCTGAACCGCTGCCGAGCGGCAGCTCTCCGGACACCCGCATTCCGATCAAGCCCTCCCTTATCGATCGGTTGTCGGTTGCTGGTGAGGATACGGTCAATGAAACCCATGAACTCGTGCTCAGGCTGAATCAGCTCCTGGACAAAAACAATGTCCAGCAAATGAAACGGATTCTGGTCAATATCGAAGCCGCCACGAGCCGGTTCAACACGTTGCAGAACAGCGCCGACAAAGCCCTGGCCCAAGTGCCGCCGTTAACGGCGGATGCGCGGCGCGCGCTGTCCGAGGTGAATGAACTGACCGATGAATTCAAGCAATTGAGCCGGCAAATGCGGCAGGAACTGACTGCGCTTTCCAGGCAATCGGGCGACCTGATGCAAACTGGCACTTCCGTAGGTCAGCAACTACTGCAAACAACCATGCCGCGAGCCAACACGCTCATGCTCCAGATGCAGGCCACCATCCATCGTTTCGATCACGTGACAAGGATGCTTGAAACCGATCCGCAAGCCTTTTTGCTGGGGGCCGAACCCTTGCCACCCGGACCCGGCGAGCCGGCTTTCAAGGCATCGCAATGAAACGATCCCCTGGCTTGATAGCGATAACATTGATGGCAACGGTTTCCGCCTGCAGCATCGGAGCCCACCGCGGCTTGCCGGTACGCCACGATCTAGGCCCGATTGCAATATCTGCCGCGCAAGACACCGCAGTTACGCTCGATGCGCCAGTCTGGCTGTGGGATGAGCGGATACGCTACCGCTTGCTTTACGAAGACGCAACCGCCATCCGCCATTACAATCTGGATCGCTGGGAAGCGCCGGTCCCAGCTTTATTGGAACGTCGCCTGACTATGAACGGTAAACGGCCGTTCACGGTACACATAAATCTGACGCAGTTCGAACAACAATTTGAAACTGTGAATCAGGCGCGCGTTGTCATGAGCCTGACGGTGAGCGTCTTCGCAGCGAGTGACTATCGGCTGATCACCAACCGCTCGTTTAATCTGTCACAAAACACTGTTTCGCCGGATGCGGCCGGGGCAATCGCGGGCTTTGTCACATTGACCGAGCAGGCTAAAACTGACATTCAAGCCTGGCTGGAGACTCTGCCCGATGCGGAGGGACTGCCTGACAGTCTTGACCCGGCTTGTGTAATAGAGGGAGGGTCTATTGCAAAAAAGGCAATGCCTGACGTAGCACCTCGAGTGACTAGAGACAGTATTAATAAGTATCTTTAAATCAATATCTTGCAAGTATGGCATGTGCGAAAATTTCCGAATCTCGAGTTGAGGCCCATTGCACCACCCTAAGCTCCAGGTAGAACTTGCTTCGCCAAAGCATCATTAAACGCTCAGGCACCCACAGAATAAAAAGAGCATTCAAGCGGGATACCAGACACGAAAGACCATTTATACGGTTACTGGTAATTAGAACATCCAGTCATTACTAGAGCTGATCGAGCACAAGCATTACATCGACAAGCACGGTCAGGATCTGCTGGATATTCGGAATAGGAAATGGTGCCAAGTGGAAACCCGCCAGAGCTGCATCAATGTCATGTAGCCGTCCTGCCTCCATAACCATTACGAATAAACGCAAGTCCGGGGGAATATCGGCAAGTGCAGGTATACCGGCCGGTTGGGCTGCTCACCTCAATAAATTTACGAGTTATGTGAATCAACGAACAAAAAAAACTGTTCAAGAGGAATAGCATGATTGCATGTGGTTGCCTCCCGACTTTTGCTTATTACGAGTCATCCATGGGGAATTGGGTTCCCGCCGGTTTAAGGGCCGGAGCATTTTTTCAATCCGGACATTCCGCTTAAATGACTTCAGATCGCAATCATAAATCAAACCGGCGCGGCCCCCTTCATCGAGAGGAGAAAAAGGAGAAGGAAGCTGTGAAAGGAAACGCGGCTGAAACATCCGATATGGATAATAGCAAGGAGGAGTCTCTGTTGCGCTCTACTGCCTTACGGACGTCAAGCGCTGTCTCCCCAGCACGGGAGCAAGCGGAATACGAGCTTGACCGGACAGGAATGCTGGAGAAAAGAATGTTGGAACTCGACCGTTCCCTTTCCATGTTGCGCGCAACGATAGAATCCACGGCCGATGGACTTCTGGTGACCGACGAGAGTGGAAAAGTCCTATGCCATAACCAGCTTTACCTGGATATGTGGCCCATTCCGCCGAAGGTCATGGAAGCTGCGAAACATCTGCCACTTATCGAGTATTGCCGCAATTTTCTGAAAAATTCCGAGCAGTTCACGCTGTCCACCGAGAAAATTTATGCCGCATGGCCGCCGGAAAGCTTTGATGTGCTCCAGTTTAACGATGGCCGGGTATTTGAGCGATATACGAAGGTCAGGTTTGTGGAAGGACTGAACGTCGGCCGCGTCTGGAGCTTCAGGGACATCACCGAACGCAGGCGGGCCGAATCTTATAAAGCACAGTTGGCGGCAATCGTGGAGTCATCGAATGACGCGATTATCGTCAAGGACCTCAACGGCATTATTACCAACTGGAATTCCGGGGCAGAAAGGATTTTTGGATACCGCGCTAGCGAGATCATCGGCCGGTCCATATCTTTATTGATTCCGCCTGACCGCTTGGAAGAAGAAAACAGAATCATGAAGCTGGTCAGGCGCGGAAAGCTTGCCGATCATTTTGAGACCGTGCGGTGGGGAAAGGATAACAAACCCATCGATGTCTCCGTGACGATATCGCCGGTGAAGAATAACGAAGGCAAAATCATTGGGGTATCCAAGATTGCACGCGATATCAGCCAGCGCAAGGAGTCACAGGAGCGTATCCAGTATCTTGCGCATTACGATTCGCTCACGGGACTGCCTAACCGTGCATTGCTTGCCGACCGCATGAGAATCACCATCAGCAATGCTGCCCGGTATTCCAAGCAGTTTGCATTGCTGTTCGTGGATCTCGACCGTTTCAAGCTGGTCAATGACTCACTCGGACACGAAATCGGCGACAAACTGCTCAAGATTGCCGCAGGTCGCATGCGATCGATCCTGCGCGAAGCCGATACGATCAGCCGGATGGGTGGCGACGAGTTTGTTATCCTGCTGAGCCAGATCGCGACCAAGGGAGACGCCGCATGTGTTGCCGAGAAACTTATTGCAGCAATTTCCCGGCCATTCCGGATCGAGGAACATGAGCTCCTGCTGTCGGCGAGTGTCGGAATCAGCATTTATCCCGATAACGGCAAGGATGCAGGCAGTTTACTGCGCAATGCCGATACCTCGATGTACTCTGCCAAAGAAAGCGGGCGAAACCGGTATCGGTTTTATTCGGAAGACCTGACCTCCGGGGCTACCGAACGCTTCAAACTGGAAAATGATCTGCGCGGGGCCCTTGAGCGCGACGAAATCTTTACTGTATACCAGCCACAGATAGAGCTTGCAACTCGCCGCGTTATCGGTGCGGAAGCGCTGATGCGCTGGCGGCATCCCGAGCGGGGGATGGTTTTGCCGGCAAGCTTTATTTCCGTGGCGGAGGACAGCGGTTTAATCCTGTCTCTCGGGGAACGCATTCTGCGCGAATCCTGTACTCAGGCGCGGCAATGGTGCGATCGATATGGCTTCGACGGAGGTATCGCAGTAAATATTTCAACCGCGCAATTCCGTCAGAAGGATTTTACCGATGTTGTGTTGCGCGTTGTCGCGGATACCGGCATTTCTCCTGAATGCCTGGAACTTGAGGTAACCGAGAGCGTAGTGATGCGGGAAGTGGAATCAGCGATAGAGAAAATGCATATTCTGGACGCCCATGGCATAAAAATAGCGATCGATGATTTCGGCACCGGTTATTCCAGCCTGTCGTATTTGCGGCAGTTTGCCGTTGAGCGGTTGAAAATAGACCAGTCTTTCATTCATAACCTGCCGGACAACGCCGACGCTGAAGCTATCATTCGAGCCATCGTGGCGATGGGTCGCAGCCTCGGTTTGCGTGTAATCGCAGAAGGTGTTGAGACGGAAGCGCAAGCACGGTTTCTTCAAAGCATCGCGTGCGACGAAGGCCAAGGCTACCTGTACGCAAAACCCATGGTAGCGAAAGATTTTGAAGCATGGCTCAAGGCCCGGAAGTCGGCCGCCGGCGGAACGGAATGAACGCCAGCAAGCAGTGTTCCATCGGATCTCGCTATGCCGGTTTCCGTACAGACTTTGCCATATATGAAACCTACATTATGCAACAGCATTCCGCCTTATTGCAGTCTCTTGCGTTAACGCGGTCATGCTGCCAGACACCCCATCATCAATCAATCCAATGGAGGCCATATGAATACCGAATATGACATGCAATCCTGTATCGATGCCTGCACCCACTGCCATCAGACGTGCCTGGAAACCGCCATGCACCATTGCCTGGAAACCGGCGGCAAGCACGTCGAACCCGAGCACTTCCGGCTGATGATGAATTGTACCGAAATGTGCCAAACTTCGGCTAACTTCATGTTAAGTGGCTCAGAATTCTGTGATCAGGTCTGTATGCTTTGTGCTGAAATCTGCGATGCCTGCGCCGATAGCTGCGAGCAGGTAGGCGATATGGATGATTGCGTTGCGGCCTGCCGGGACTGCGCCCAGACCTGTCGCGAGATGTCGGGCGCAAGCTGATCCGTGGGATGAATGCCTGGAAATTTATCGATGGCGTCCGCGAGGATTGATTTATCACGGGCCAGATCGCGCAGCATCGCCCGGTTCTCGCAATAGCGCATTCGGTCTCCGGTAATGGTCCTTCCCGGTTTGGTGCGATACAATCCAGTCCTGATTCATTTGTTTTGTACCTACGAGTCGAAGCAATACCCCGTTGTAATCCGAAATCTTCAACAACGAAGGAAAAAACATGAAAAAATCCGTTGCTGCAAAGAAGCAGAACTCCAGCTCCAAACAAAAGCCCCTGGCCACCCCGACCGACCTGAAAGCGGCAGCCACCCAGGACATTGCGGGTGCCATGAACCCCATCCTGGCGGATGTATACGCGCTTTACCTGAAAACCAAGAATTTCCACTGGCACATGAGCGGCCCGCATTTCCGGGACTACCACCTGTTGCTGGATGAACAGGGCGACCAGCTTTTCGCAATGGCCGATCCCATCGCCGAGCGCATCCGCAAGGTGGGCGGCTCCACGCTCAGGTCGATTGGCCATATCTCCCGCAGCCAGCGCATCGCGGACAACGATGCCGACTACGTCGAGCCGCTGGACATGCTTGCCGAATTGCGCGAGGACAACAAGACCCTCGCCGCCCGCTTGCGCGAGGCGCACGACGTCTGCGAAAAACATCGGGATATCGCCACCGCCAGCCTGATCGAGGTCTGGATCGACGAAACGGAGCGTCGCACCTGGTTCCTGTTCGAGGCCAGCCGCCACGGGGATGCAACCGGACACTGAGTCAGTGTGCGTCGTGCTTCGGCGCATTGCAGGCTGCTTTACCTTTGATACCGTCTCTGATACCCGAAGATCTTTACATAATCAATCGGGCCATGAAAGCCTGGGGCGGCCGGCTTTTCCCAGCCCGAGCCGTTCCGCTGATTCAGGTAGCGATAGCGTGCGTTCCCAGATGCGTCTTGCCCGATACCGATGCCGGTACCACCCAACCAGAATCAGATTGTATGCCGCCTCCATGAAACCACCGCTGGCTAGTTCCCGGCCAAAAACAACGGAGGTGCACTTATTGATGGAGGCTAGCTTGAACATCCAAGGCTTTTTTGACAATTCCTGCTAACCTCTGCGCGTTACCCTTCCCCCAATAATGCATGAACAAGTAACGGGGCTGCTCATGCGTCATATGCTGGTGAATTGCAACAATGTTAATACCACCTGCCCGGAGAGTTTTTAGAACAGGCTGCAATTCGCCTTCGAGTACTACAAAATCACCGTCGACCAGGGCCTGTGCATCGGAACCCGCAAAGGCTGCCCAAGTGTTGACTCCCATTTCCTTGCCGACCTTTACGCCATGCATGGTCGCGTCCCGGCCTATGGAGACTTTAAACATGCCATTGTTCGAATCGCCTTTCAGGCCAAAAATTGCTTCCAGTGGTGCCGCAGTGATCTTGCTTTCCTGGGCAATTGTTTCTGGAAACTCTGCCGCAGGGGCCGGTTTTGCAGTCCGGATTTCAGTTATCTTGTCATAAATTTTCTTGACCCCGGTGGCGAGTTGCGATGTAGTGCCCATGCCGCCGATGTGCATGAAATACACTCTGGGTTGATCGAAGAAGAAGTGGTTATGCAATGCCATGACTTCCAGACCGGCATCGAACGCGGCACTCATGGCCGGGTTTACTTCATCCTCGAACAGCACCGTGTCGCCCATCATCATGACTTGCCCATTTTGACCGGACGTAAAAGCCGCCCAGGACGACAATCCCATGAAGGGCGGCATTGTCCACTTATCGACCTGGATTTTAACGTCGGTACGCGGTTTGGAGACCTTGAAAACACTTTCTTCTTGCGATAATTTACCTTTCAGGCCGGTGATTTGTTCAATTTTGGCAGTATCCGAAGCAGTTAATGTGTCAGCTGCATGCGCGCCGGCCAAACCAAAAAAGATCAACGCAGCAGCCAGTAGCAAATGTTGTAGAGGATGCGACATTTTGGTGCCTCCTGAAGAAAAAGTACGGGAAAAATCGCTTCACTGCGAACAGTTAGTTTCGTCCGTCACGCGCAGCGCTTTCTTCGTGAGGACATAAAGGAACTCCGCTTGCCGATCGATAAATCCTGCAATCAGCCACGGGCATGCAATCCGGTCGATTTTCGGACTTTCGCGGGTAATCCACTTCATGGCAGTCTCTTTAAACGTGCAGCATCGGGTGGGCAATAAGACCGATAACCGCCGCTCCGGCAATAATTACAGGCTCCGGCAGTTTCGTGAACTTCCAAAGCAATGCAATCGTTACCACAGCGATCAGGACGGTTGGCATATCAATAATTGAACGCTTGGCCAATACGACCACTGAGCCGGTAATGGCGCCAATGGTGGCAGCGGTAATTCCATCGACAAATGCGAGGACGCCAGGCACCTTGCCATATCTTTTGAAGTAAGGCGCCGGCAGAATGGTAAATAAATAACACGGCAAAAAAATTGCCAACGCGGTGATGCATGCGCCGGGCAAGCCTGCAACCAAGTAGCCGATAAAGGCGACTGTAATGACCACCGGCCCAGGAGTAATCATCGCCACGGCTACTGCATCGACAAACTGCTTTTCGTTAAGCCAGTGGTATTCGGTAACGACGCCCCCATACAGGAATGGCACGATTGCCAGACCCGAGCCAAATACGAAAGCGCCGGCTTTTGTAAAGTACAAAGCAAGCTGTGTCAGCAAGGAGATATCTACGCTAGCGAATAGACCGCTGGCCATGGGTAGTTCCGTGAAAGCTGCGGCGTGGAGTCCGCTTTTATGCAGCCATTTCGGCGGTGCGCGCCAGAACCATACAACGGCTCCAGAAGCCACAAAAAGCCATGCAATCTCCGATTCAGTGATCACGGTAAGGGCGGCCATTAACAGGTAAATCGCGAGGAGCAATTTGTCCTTGCCGACATTTTTGATGGTTAATTTTTTTGCGCTTATCGCGATGATGCCAATGACTGCGGCGCCAACGCCATAAAACACCGCCTGCATCCAGGCTAAACCACCAAAGCGTACATAAGCCCAGCCCAGTGCGAGCACCATAAAAAACGATGGAATAACGAATGCAAGGCCAGCCAGCGTCGCACCAAAAATGCGGTGATGTACATATCCTATATAAATGGCGAGTTGCGCTGCCAGCGGCCCCGGTGAAAGCTGCGCCAGTGCCAGTCCCTCCTTGTAATCGGCTTCGGTAATCCATTTCCGATCTTCCACCAGGTCACGGTGCATGTATCCCACCAATGCCACCGGCCCGCCGAATCCCAAGGTTCCAAGCCGCAGCATGTAGAGGACGAGTTGCCACAACGCACAGCTGGGTGTTGAAGTGGCTTGTACAGAAGTCTCCAACAAAAACTCCTTATTTTTGCGTACTATTTGAGAAATGCGCGTAAAGGGAATCGAGCACCACTCCAATTTCAGCTAGCAGTTGGTCATCATTAGAAGCACGCTGACGCGCCCCTGCCAGCATGGCTTCAAAACCGCTGGCTTCCGGCACGACCCCGCCGCCGACATCAAGTGCATGGACGAGAGCACCGAGCCGTTGTAACCCACGGTCTGATTCCAGCCCGAAGCTGGCAATCAATACCTCAAATGTCACGCGATCGCCAACATGGGTGAATGTCGCCCCGTCAAAATCGAAACCAAGGGCGTCAGGTGGGCAGTCAGTCGGAGAGTCCAGCCACAGGAAAGACGGGTCACGATCAATGAAGCGAAGAATGAGCCAAGCGCTGGAAATCCGATCTACCCATAGGTGAGCGCGCGTAGCCCAAGTCCGTGCTTGATAGTCATTCCGATCAAGCTGCCGTATTGCAGTGTCAATCGGATGCGGCTCATCCGGTGACAGCATCGTTTCAGCAACGTTGACAAAGTCCATCCATACCGCTTCCGCTTGCAGGCTCGCTTCGTTCGGAAAATAATCAATCGTGCGAATGTCTTCATAGTCGCGTCGCAGTTTGCGCAACAAGCGATTGATTTCCTGCATGCCAAGTCCTATGAGCGCGCGCCGTGCCTGTGCCAAGGTTTTGAGAAATTCGGAATAGTCAGCACTGCGATCAAACAGGACGCGATAAGTCTCGTCCTCCGTTTCGGATTGGGCAGAAACTGTCACCAGCCAAGCGCTGCCGCCTTCACGGACCGTTTCATCGGCCAAGTCACGCAACGATTGTTGATGTAAAGGATCTTGCGGCAACAAGAAAACGCCGTCCCGCAAGGAACCGCAACCGAGCGATTTAAGGGCGCGCCAGATGCGCATCCGTGCCGTAGCACTGTTAGTGGGCAAACTGATGATCAGGAGGAGCCATTGGGTGTTCTCTGTATTCACCCATTTATAATAGTATTAGGTAATTAGCTTTACAAGTAATGTAGGTATATTTACCGTTCCTCTGGCTGGCACTCCAGCTTCCTTGGGAACAATGTTGACAGCTTCCACTGTGCGATAACGCACAGAGCGGGTCGGATACAACATTTAATGTTTACGATGGTAGGAGCAGACGTTCCGATACCGCGACCCCAGTCCCAGTAAATCTCAGAGGAGCAAACTCAGATGGCTATTCCTACCCCCGAAACCATTTTCTCCCGCGATATCCTGGCGAGCCGACCCGGCAGTACGATTCTGTCCGAGGTCAAGGCTTCCCAGAGTCTCTACGACGACATTCAAAAGCACGGCGGCCGCCCGATCATGTGGAAGACCGGA
>Ga0134128_10005313_pt1 | contig 15611 bp, 12 predicted proteins | sample KB31754_FD_96462 | JGI IMG/M metagenome (GOLD analysis project Ga0134128, IMG submission 96462) | Terrestrial soil microbial communities with excess Nitrogen fertilizer from Kellogg Biological Station, Michigan, USA - KB3-175-4 | ecosystem: Environmental > Terrestrial > Soil > Unclassified ...
CTGGATCAGCGCGAGCGACCGGCCGGTACCGCCGGACACCGGCTCGGGCGTGCACTTCTGCTTCGCGGCTCCAAACCGCAAGTCGGTGGATGCATTCCATGCCGGCGGCCTCGCCTCCGGCGGCGGCGACAACGGCCGACCCGGACTGCGCCCCGACTACGGTGCCGGCTACTACGCTGCCTACCTCATCGATCCCGACGGCTACCGCATCGAGGCCCACTTCGCTGAGAAGGCGTAGCTACGCCACGAGACCAACGCTCTCATCTTGCCGGCGAGGGTCGATCCATCCCGAATTGCGGTCCACCGGCTGCAGCGGATCGACCTCGATCGTCATCATGGGATCGAAGGCGGCATTCAGCTCGAAGGGGCCGTAGCCTCGAGGGTTGCAGACGACGCGCGTGCCTTGCTCGATGTAGTCGCAGGAATCGTGCGTGTGACCGTGGATCCACACCGCGACTGGTGGGCCCATCAGGTGCGAGAGATCGCTGGCGAAGCTCGGATTGAGTGGCGAGCCCTGGTACTTGCCGTGAATGCTGCGCGGATGCGGCAGGTGATGAGTCACCACGATCGTCGGGCCGGGGAAATCGTCCGCCAGCTTCCCGCGAATCCAGCCCTCCTGCTCGCGGTGCAGAGCTCGAGCGTGCTCGGGCAGAAACAACCCGTCCGCACCGTATCGGATCACTCTGAAATCGCTCATTCCGTGCTGCGCGTCTCTCATTGCCCGGCCGAGGGAGCGGTCATCGGCGCCATGCAGGGCGAAATCGGTCCACAGCGTCGCGCCCAGGAAGCGCACGCCGCCGATGACGACTCCGCGTCCATGCAACACATCCACGCCGAAGCGCCGCCCCGCTTTGTGCAGATCCGATAGGGCGTCCTGCACGTCCCTGCCATAGAACTCGTGGTTGCCCGGGACATAGAGGATCGGCATGAGGGGAAACTGGCGGCGTGCCCAGTCGATGCCGCGAGCGCCCGCATGGATGTCCCCGGCGAGAACGACGATGTCGGCCGCCGCATCGGGCGGACACCACTCCTGAAATTCCAGGTGCAAGTCTGAGAGGACGCGGATTTTCATTTTCGATCTCGCGCGCGGCGTCTGTTGGAGGAGGGACGCCTCTAGAGTATAGAGCTCGGTGTTTCTGTCAACATCCGGCTCGTCTTTTCAGCGTTGGTTTGGTGTTTGGACAAACGTCATTCTTCGATGTCTAATCAAACGACATGCCGCGCGCACGCGTTGACGTGCGGCTCGGACGTGTGATTACGCGTCGATACCCGAAGGCGCTCGCGACGTAGACGATGTCGCAGTTTCCCTCTTCAGCTCGCGAGAAACTCCAGAATCCGCCTCTGCTCCGCCGTCATCTGCTCCGTGGGCGTCACCACCGCGGCCGCGAGCGCCCGGCGGCAAGCCCGCGACTCATCCTCCACGTACTGCGCCACCACTTCCGCGATCACCTTCTGCACCTTGCCCAGGCTCTCCTTGAACTGCCCGATGACCTGCTCGACGGACACGTGCTGCGACACATCATCCAGCCAGCAGTCGTAGTCGGTCGCCACCGTGATGACGCAGTACCCCACCTGCGCCTCGAGCGCCAGGAACGCCTCCGGCACGTTGGTCATCCCTACCAGGTCCGCTCCCGCCCCCCGCAGCCAGAAGCTCTCCGCCCGGGTGCCGAGCCGCGGCCCCTCCACGCAGGCGTAGGTCTTGTCACGATGGAGCGGCTGCCCGATCGACTCCGCCACCCTGGCGATGAGCGCCGCCGTATGGGCGCAGGTCGGATGAGCCGTCGATACGTGCGCGACCAACCCCTTGCCGAAGAAGCTCGCCGCCCGCAGTCCTTTGGTGAAATCCAGATACTGCGAGGGCAGCGCCAGGTCCCCCGGACGGATCTCCTCGCGCAGGCTGCCCACGGCCGACACGCCGATGAGAGTGCGCACGCCCACACTCTTCAGCGCCCAGATATTCGCCCGAAAGTTGATCTCGCTGGGCAGCAGGTCGTGATGCAGGCCATGGCGCGGGAGGAACGCGACCTGCCGCCCCCCCAGCCGGCCGAGCATGACGGGGCCGGAAGGCTGCCCGAATGGCGTGTCGACCTCCGTCGACCGGATGACCTCGAGACCCTCCATCCGATAGAGACCCGTGCCGCCGATGATGCCGATCATGAGGAATCTCCGTTGCGCGGGCGCCCCGCGAGGCGGCAAGATGCCAGATGCGCGCCCCTCGCGGTAGGCTTGGAGGTTCGCGTCCCGGCCCCCAGCAAGCGGCAGAGCAGTCCAGCCTCATGATCACTCCCGGCCTCGATATCGCCTTCGAGCGGCGCCTGTCCGCGCTGGTCAACAGCGGCCAGCCCGAGATCCTCCAGGGCGGCCGCAAGGGCCTGGAGAAGGAGTCGCTGCGCGTCACCCCCGAGGGGCGCCTGGCCGGGACCCCTCATCCCCGTGCGCTCGGCGCCGCGCTCACCAGCGAGCACATCACGACCGACTACTCCGAAGCGCTGATCGAGCTGGTCACCCCCACCTTCACCGCCACCTGGCAGCTCCTGCAGTACCTTCTGGATCTGCACCACTTCGTGTACCGCCACATGGGGAGCGAGCTCCTCTGGGCGACCAGCATGCCCGGAGCGATTTCCCGCGACGAGGACATCCCGATCGCGGAGTACGGCCGCTCGCACATCGGCCGCATGAAGACCGTGTACCGCCGGGGGCTCGGGCTGCGCTACGGCCGCATGATGCAGGCGATCTCCGGCGTACATTTCAACTACTCCTTCCCGCTGCCTTTCTGGGAGAGCTACGCCGATCTCCTCGAGTCGCGCGAGCGCGATGCCGCCTTCGTCTCGGCGCGCTACTTCGATCTGCTGCGCAACTACCGCCGGCACGGCTGGCTGGTGTTGTACCTCTTCGGGGTGTCGCCGGTCGTCTGCAAGTCGTTCCTCAGGGGCCGCGACCATGGCCTGCGGGATTTCAGCGCCGACACCGCCTACGAGCCCTACGGCACCAGCCTGAGGATGAGCGACATCGGCTATCGCAACCGCAATCAGGCGGATGTCGCTGTTTCCGTCAACAGCCTCGATGAGTACGTTCGCGACCTGACGCGCGCCATCTCCACGCCGTATCCGCCCTATGCCGCGTTGGGCGTCGAGGTGGATGGCGAGTACCGGCAGCTCAACGCCAACATCCTGCAGATCGAGAACGAGTACTACAGCTTCATCCGGCCGAAACGCGTCGCCCGCTCCGGCGAGCGGCCGACGAAGGCGTTGCGGCGCGCCGGCGTCGAGTACGTGGAAGTGCGGGCGCTCGATGTCAGCGCCTTTGACCCGGTGGGCGTGAATCAGAACAAGCTCCGGTTCCTCGAGGCGTTTCTCGCCCTTTGTCTGCTGAAGGAGAGCCCGCAGATCGGCGTCGATGAGCAGCACGCGCTCGACCGGAATCATCTTGCCGTCGCCCGCCGCGGCCGCGAGCCCGGGCTCACGCTCTGGCGGGACGGGCGCGATGTCCCGATGCGCGACTGGGCCCGGGAGCTGATCGACTCGCTCACCGGCATCTGCGAGATCCTCGACCGTGGCGATGCCTCGCGGCCGTACTCCGCCGCGCTCGCCGATCAGGCGGCCAAGGTGGAGGACGTGCGGCTCACGCCCTCGGCGCGGATGATGAGGGAGCTTACCGACACCGGTGAGCCCTTCTTCGACCTGGCGCTGCGCATGTCGAAGACCCACAAGGGGTACTTTCTCGACCTGTACCCGCCGAACGAGGCGCGGCTGCGCGAATTCGCCGCGGAGGCCGAGGAGTCGCTCGACCGGCAGCGGGCGATCGAGGCGGCCGACCAGGGTACCTTCGCCGAGTTTCTGGCCCGCTACTTCCGCGATTGAGCGATCGCGGCCGGACGCCCGCCCCTCGCGACACTCTACCGAAATGGGCATTGCGGCCTGCGGGTCGCTGACGGATTCTTGTCACCATGAATGCACTTTCCGTCCGCGGACTGGCGAAGACGTACAAGAACGGTGTGCAGGCGCTGAAGGGGATCGACCTCGAGGTCGAGCAGGGCGATTTCTTCGCGCTGCTCGGGCCCAATGGCGCGGGCAAGACCACTCTGATCGGCATCCTGACCTCCCTCGTCACCAAGACCGGGGGCGATGTCACGGTCTTCGGCCACGACATCGACCGCGCGCTCGAGGCGGCCAAGGCCTGCATCGGCGTCGTGCCGCAGGAGCTCAACTTCAACATGTTCGAATCGCCCGAGACCATTGTGGTCAATCAGGCGGGCTTCTACGGCATTCCCCGGGCGGAGGCCCGGCGGCGCGCGGAGCGGTACCTGAAGCAGCTGCAGCTCTGGGACAAGCGCGACAAGGCTTCCCGCAGCCTCTCGGGCGGCATGAAGCGCCGCCTGATGATCGCCCGGGCCCTCATGCACGAGCCACGGCTCCTCATCCTCGATGAGCCCACGGCCGGGGTGGACATCGAGATCCGCCGCTCGATGTGGGACTTCCTCAGGGAGATCAACCGGCGCGGCACCACCATCATCCTGACGACGCATTATCTCGAGGAGGCGGAGACCCTCTGCCGCAACATCGCCATCATCGACGGCGGGCGCATCGTGGAGCGGGACCGCATGAGCCGCCTGCTGCGGCGCCTGCACACCGAGACATTCGTGCTCAACACCAGCGCGCCGCTCGCGGCGGCGCCCCGGCTGGAGGGGTATCCGGTGCGGCTCACCGACGATCAGACCCTGGAAGTCGAGGTCTCCAACGAGCAGAACCTCAATGACCTCTTCGGGCGACTGTCGCAGCTCGGCATCGAGGTCGTGAGCATGCGCAACAAGGTCAATCGCCTCGAGGAGATCTTCATGCGGCTGGTGGAGAAGGGAGCCGCGGCATGAATCGCGGCCTCACCACCCTGGCCGAGGGCGCCGCCACGGCGCCGATGCGGCTCGGCCTCGTGCGCTGGATCGGCTTCAGGACCATCGTCCTGCGCGAGTACCAGCGGATCATCCGCATCTGGACGCAGACCATCCTGCCGTCGGCGGTGACGCAGGCGCTTTACTTCGCGATCTTCGGCGGGCTGCTCGGCAGCCGCGTCGGGCCGATGGGCGGTTTCGGCTACATGGAGTACATCGCCCCCGGGCTGATCATGATGTCCGTGAACATCAACTCCTACTCCAACGTGGTCTCCTCCTTCTACGGCGCGAAATGGGGCAAGCACGTGGAGGAGTTGCTGGTCTCGCCGCTGCCGAGCTGGCTCATCGTCTCGGGCTATGTCGCCGGCGGGCTGGTGCGCGGCCTTCTGGTCGGCATCGCGGTGACGGGTGTGTCGCTGCTCTTCACCAACCTTCACGTGCTCCACCCGCTCATCATCATCGGGGCGGTCCTGCTCACCTCGATGACCTTCGCGCTCGGCGGTTTCCTCAATGCGCTCTTCGCCAAGAATTTCGACCAGGTCAACATCATCCCGACCTTCGTGCTGACGCCGCTCAATTATTTCGGCGGCGTTTTCTACTCGGTGACGCTGCTGCCGCACTGGGCGCAGGGGATCTCGTATTTCAATCCCATTCTCTACATGATCAACGCCTTCCGTTATGGATTCCTCGGCGTCTCGGATGTCAGCGTGGGCGCCGCGTTCGCCATCATGGCGGGGTCCGCGGTGGTGCTCTTCATCGCTGCCATCGTGCTGATGGAGCGCGGCACCGGAATTAGGGAGTGAGGCCAAAAGTCGCGCTGGTGAGCGCGCGCGCCGCGCGCCACCTCGATGAAGACCTCGCGCCGCTCGTCGCAGCGCTCGATGCGGCGGGCGCCGACGCGGAGGTTGCCGACTGGGACGACCCGAGCGTCGATTGGGCGGCTTTCCGCGTGGCGCTGTTGCGCTCCACGTGGGACTACGCGGAGCGCCTGACGGAGTTTCTGGCCTGGACGGAGCGCATCGCGATGCTCACCCACCTGGTGAACCCGCCGGCCGTCGTCCGCTGGAATACCGACAAGCACTATCTGCGCGAGCTCGTGCGCGCCGGCGTGCCCGCGGTACCGACGTGGTTCGTGGAGCCGGGGGCATCGGCCGCGCACGCGCTGGACGGGTTCCTGCGGCAGGAGCGCGCGCGGGAGTGGGTCGTCAAGCCCGCGGTCGGCGCGGGCTCGCGCGATGCGGCGCGTTATGCGCGCGGCGAGGAGCGAGGTGCGACCGGGCACATCGAGCGGCTGCTCCAGGCGGATCGGAGCGTGCTCTTGCAGCCGTATCTGGAGCAGGTGGACCAGCAGGGGGAGACCGCGCTCATCTACTTCGGCGGCCGTTTCAGTCACGCGGTCCGCAAAGGTCCGTTGCTGCGGCCGAGCACGGGCCCAACAGAGGCGCTGTTTGCGCAAGAGCACATCACTGCGCGTACACCCACAGCCGAGGAGCTGCACGTCGGGGCGCACGTGCTCGCCGCGTTACCGTTCGCGACGCCTCTTTACGCTCGCATCGACCTGATCCGCTCCAGCGACACTGGGCCCTGCCTGCTCGAGCTCGAGCTGACGGAGCCGTCACTCTTCTTCGCGCACGCCCCCGGCGCCGCGCGCCGGCTCGCCGATCAGTTGTGCGCCCAGTTGCCGCTGCTGTCGCGGTAATACCAGCCATGCTGCCGTGCGTGCGCCGCCCAGCGCTGCGCGAACACGGTGCGGATGTCGGACGCCCACTCCGGATGGCCGTTGGCTTTGGCGACCTCGCCGTAGAGTTGCGACAGATCCTCGTTCTGCTGCGCGACGAGGCGCAGGACCTGCGCGCGCTGCGCTAGCGGTATCGAGCCCGGATCGCGCACGGCGATCGTTCCCGCGGAGGTGAGTCCGACCGCTCCGGACACGAAGAAGGGCTTCAGCTGCTGAAAATTACGGTGCATGCCGGCGATGATGGCGCGGATCTGCGGCGTGGAGATGTTGAGGTTGGCTTGCTCCTGCGCCGCCGCGGCCGGCACCAGCAGCTCGAGCACGCGGCCGGCGGCCGCGAGCAGTGCCGATCCCGGACGGGCGAAGACGCCGCTGTCGGAGGAGGGCGGCGGCGCAGCCGGCGCGGACTGCGGCCGCGATGACGAATCCTGCGACGGCGAATCCTGCGACGGCGCCGGGCCGCTGCTGCCGGTGACCTGGTCGATGATCTTGTCGGCCGCTTTCTGCGCCTCGGCCGCGGGGAAGTAGACATTGATCGTGACGCAGCCCGCCAGGATGGCGAGCGCGAGCAGGCTGGTGAGGCTGGTAACGGCTATGGCTCGTTTCATCGGACGCTCTCCGTTGACGGCCTCGATTCTGGCATTGGCCGCTGAATCGCGCCTTAACATCTTCCACTGGGGCAAAGTCGCCGGCGGCGCTTTGCCCGGTCTCCCGTTGGCGCAATCGACCTGCGCAAGCGCAGGGCGGCCTGCGCCCGCTTTCTCTCATTTCACCACGAAATCGTGCTGCCGCATGCCTTCCTCGACCTGGCCGATGAGCTGCGGCCAGTCGACGCGGCCCACGTTGCCGATGATATCGAGCCGCGGCAGTCCGCCGCCCTTCACCAGGTAGTAGCCCCCGCCGGGCGCCGCGCCCAGGCCCGACATCGAGCAGACTTCGTTCCGCAGGCGGCAGCCGATGCCGATCCGGTCGTAGTGGAAGGTATGAAAGAACTTGAGCACGCCGGACTCCAGTGCCGCCCTCACCGTTCCGGCGGCGCCGCCCAGGCCGGCAATGCGCGTGACGGCCTTCTGACTGATCCGGTGCGGCGAGCGGTCGCCCGCTGTGGTGTAGAGCCGAGCATCGAAGGCGACCGGCGACCAGGCGAACAGCTGCAGGCCGCGGATGTCGACATCGATGCGTCCGGTCATGGATCCGAACGAGAACGTGTGGGTCACGAGGTCGAGATCCAGGCCGCGCGCCAGCACGTCGGCCGAGAGGCTCGGCCAGGGACCGAGCGGATTCTCGAGCACGATGTGGCTGCCGGTGATGGTGCCGTCGAACACCTTCGCGGTCAGATCGCCGTCGAATGTCAGCTCGCGGTTGCGATAGCGCACCAGCGGAATGTGACCCGCCAGCGCGCCGCGCATCGTGGGCCAGCCGAACGCCTTGGAGAGCTGCGGCATGCTGATCGGCGTCACGTCGGCATCGAAGTCGACCTTTGCCTGGGGGGTGCCGAGATCCCGTCCGACCAGGGTGTGCACGACGACCGCGCCGTCGAAGACCGGCAGTCGTGTGTCGCCGCCGAGCAGCGCGAAGTTGCGCTGCCAGGTGACGAATTGCAGCCGTGCCGGCCCGCCGCTCAGGCCATAGGCTGAGGCGCGCTGCCAGGTCAGCTCCGACTGCGCCAGTGCCGCGCCCGGCGCGGCGGCCCAGTGGACCGCACCGCTCGCATGGCGCATCAGCACCCGTGCATCGGAATCCGTGAAGTTGAGGTCCTGCAGCGAGCAGTCGAGGCGCGTGATTGCATCGTGCACAATGTCGATTGCGCCGCTCACCGTGCCGCTGCTCTGCAGCGACGCGAGCGGCGTCGTGGCGAGCGCGAGCTGCAGGTAGCTCGTGTAGGCCGCGGGGAACGTCAGGCGCGCGACCCGGACGTGCGCGCTCGCGATGTCCGGATGCGGCCCCGCGAGCACCACACCGTGCGCCTGCGCCTGCAGGAGACCGTGCTGCTGCAGCTCGAGCCGCGAGATGACGATCGGACCGCCGCCCTGGCGCTCGAGACTGGCGTCGAGTGTCAGCGGATTGGCGCCGAAGTCGAGGAGCACCGGACCCGTGAGTGTCTGGCCGTGCGAGCCGCGCAGCTGCGCATCGAGTGTCAGGATGTCTTTCCGCCGCACCAGGGTCCCGGAAACCGACGCCGCCACCTGTTGCGCGACGACCGTTCCGGGCGCGTTGGTCAGGTTGAGATCCGTGCTCTGCGCTGCGGCTTGCACCGTCAACGCGGGACCGTCAGTCAGTGCGATTCGCACCTCCGCGTGGCCGGATAGCGTGTATCCCGCCGGCAGGCGGGCCCAGGGCTGCGCGATGCGCATCGCCTGCGCAAGATCCACCCCGTCGGCGCGAGCCTCGAGGCTCCAGCCCCCCGGTTGCAGCACGCCCGAGAGCTGTGCCCGGCCCGCGGCCAGAGGCACCTCGCGCGCATCGACCTTCCAAAGGTGCCCGCGCGGCTCGAAGTCCACTGACACCGCCGCCGAGAGCGGCCCTAGGAGGCCCGACCGGGCCGCAAGCCGCCCGCTCCGGCAGGCGAAATCCCGCGGGCCGGCGACCACGCTGTCGCAGGTCAGCCGCAGGTCATCGAGCGCGTGCAACCCCGGGAGCCGGAATTCGACGTGCCCGACCCCGAGTGCGGCGCTCGGCCCTCTCGCCAGATCGAGCGACAGCCGGACGCGATCCAGGGTCGCTGTAGGTGAGACGACGTGCGCCGCGGACAGCACCAGCCGGTCGATCGCCCGCGCGCCCGGCGCGGCAGCCGCACCGGCGAGTGCCGTGGCCAGGACCAGCGCGGCTCGGCGGCAGGTGGCGAGGCGCGTTGGCGTACTCATCCGGCGAGAGCTTATATCGCGCGTTCACACGGCCGGCAAATTCCGTTGCGCGCCGCGCGCAGCGCATGTAAGACTCTGGCGCATGGCGCAGAAGCGGGCGTTGATCGTCGACGACTCGAGGTCGGCGCGCGTCTTCCTCGCGCGCATCCTCGAGAAGCACGACATCGAGGTCGACAGCGTCGAGAGCGCGGAGGCCGCGATCGGCTATCTCGCGAGCCGCCGCCCCGACGTCGTTTTCATGGACCACATGATGCCGGGCATGGACGGCTTTCAGGCGGTGCAGGCCATCAAGAACGATCCGCGCACCGCCACCATTCCCATCATGATGTACACGTCCCAGGAGGGAGAGGTCTACCTGGGACAGGCGAGGGCTCTCGGCGCCGTTGGTGTGATGCCGAAGCAGATCAAGCCGGCGGATGTATCGAAGGTGCTCTACCAACTGCATCTGATCGCCGACCGCCGCACCGACGCGCAGACGAGCTTCGAGCCGCTCGAGGCGGTCATGTCGCCGGCCGCGGCACATGACCCGCCCCACCGGCAGCTTCAACCCCACGCGGGGATATCCCTCCCCGGCGCGAACGGGCCAGCGCCCGAGCCGGACTCGCTCCGCCGCTGGCTGCAGGCGCATCTCGATGCGCAGGCCGAGCGCATCACGGCCGAGGTCCGCGAGCTGCTGGCGGCACGGCGCGGCTCGCGGGCAGTGCCCTGGCTCGCCGTATTGGCCGCCGTGGCGTGCGCCGCGGCCCTCGTAGCGGCGGGCCTCTATCGCAGCGATCACGCCCGGCTGCAGGCGCAGAGCGCGGAGCTGACACTGCTGCGGCAGGCCATCGCGTCGCGGCCCGTTGCCGCGCCCGCTGTGGTGCCGGGCTCAGGGGCCGCCGGCGCTTCGCCGCAGGCCCTCCCGCCGAAGCCGCTGGTGCTGGCGGTGCCCTACGGCGCGGATGCATTGGGCGGCTCGAGGCTCGAGGTGATTCGGCAGGTGCTGAGCCGTCTGGTCGCCGATCACGTCGGCGGGGTGGTGGAGATTCGCAGTTTCGCCGGCAAATTCTGTCTGAAAGGCGACCCGGTTGACGGCTACGTCCTGGCTCCAGGCAAGACCCCGTTTGCCCAGTGCGACGTGGTCGGCAACCCCGCCGACGACGCGCTGCCGCCGGCACAGCGCATGCCGCTGGTGCTGGCCAACCTGATCGCCGGGATCCGGGACTCGACCCACGGGACGCTGGACGTCGAGACCTCCGTAGGCGATCCTGCGATCTTGAGAGCACCCTACCCACCGGTAACCGAGGAGCTGACGGCAGGCGAATGGAACCGAGCCGGCAAGGCCAACAATCGAGTCGAGATTCTCGTGCGCTGATCGGCGGCGCCTGTCTGGACGAGGACTTCCGTCCGCCGTCGTGGCTTCGCAACCGCCACCTCCAGTCCATGCTGGCCAGCACGGGCGCGAGGCGCGCCCCGATCGCGCGCCGCGCCGCGCCGCTCATCGCCGCGCAGCGGGAGATGCTCCTCGACTGCGGCGGTGGCGTGCGCCTGCAATGCTTCCACTCCTCGCCCGGCCGCAGCCGCGGGGCGCCGGTGGTGCTGCTCCACGGCTGGGAAGGAAGCGCCGACTCGCTCTACGTGCTGTCGCTCGGCCAGCAGCTTTTCGAGCGCGGCTTCGACGTCCTGCGGCTCAACCTGCGCGACCACGGCGATACCCATCACCTCAACCGCGGACTCTTCCACTCCTGCCTGCTGGCGGAGGTGGTCGGCGCGACCTGCGCGCTGCAGGCCGCCCTCAGGCGACCGCTGCGGCTCGTGGGGTTTTCGCTGGGCGGCAACTTCATGCTGCGCGTCGGCGCCCAGGCCCGTGACGCCGGTCTCGACATTGCGCGCATCATCGCCGTCTCTCCGGTGTTGGATCCGAGCGATACCCTGCGGGCGCTGGAAAGCGGTTTCTTCGGCTATCCGCGCTATTTCGTGCGCAAGTGGTGGCGCTCGCTGCAGAAGAAGCAGGCGGCGTGGCCGACGCACTATGATTTCGCGCAGCTGCGCCACCTGCGCGATCTGCGGCGCCTGACCGCGGAGCTCATCCGGCGCTTCACGGATTTCGGCAGCCTGGAGGAGTATCTCGACGGCTACTCCATCACCGGCCGGCGGCTGGCCGCTCTCGAGGCGCCGACCACCCTGATCACCTCGCTCGATGACCCGATCATTCCCGCCGGCGGGCTCGAGCGCCTGAGCCGCTCGCCGTCGCTGCGCGTCGTGGTGACGCGCTTCGGCGGCCACTGCGGATTTCTCGACCGGCTGACGGGGCCCACGTGGGTGGAGCGCCGCATTCTCACGGAGCTCGATGTCGGGAGCGAGCCGTTGGGTCTCGACCCGGTGCTCACCGGCGCCTAAGAGCGGGTGCGCCCGTGGCCAGGGTGGCGCTTCTCATCGAAGTGCACCACGGGTTGGCCACCCGTGACCGTCATGTCACCGTCCACCACCGCACCTCGCGCAATCGCGACGGCGTGCGCGACGATGTCTGCGTGGATCACGGCAGACCCGCCGATTTCCAGCTTGCCCTCGATGACCAGCCGTCCGGTGAAGCGTCCGGCAATGACAGCGGCGGCCGCGTGCACCTCGCCTTCCCAATGCGCATCCGCGGTGAGGCTCAGCGCGCCGCCCACCCGGCCGTCTCCCCGAACACTGCCGCAGAGGAGCAGCGGTCCGTCGGTCTCGACGTCTCCGGTGAGCTGGCAGCCCCGCGCGACGAAAGTCGGCGAGGCCCCCACCCGGTCCAGCAGTCTGCGTTTGGGCGATTCGGCCATGATTGCGCATGATAGCAGGCACAGGCAGCTGCCCCGCCGAGCGGCAGGTCCGATTGCCGGCCGTGCCGCTTCCGGGCCGGCCGGTCACAACCTGACAATTAGCGTCACCTTGGCCGGGTCAGCATCTCGCACGCAACACACTGATTTCACAGGAAATCGCGATCTGGCACGGTGTTTGCTCCAGCTCCTGCAGGCGCCGCTCTTTGCGGGGCGGCGCCCCGAAACCGCGAACAACTTTCCCCGGTGTTCGCTAATGTTATGCGCCGCGACGCGCTTCCCCCGCGCGCGGCGCACTCTTTTCAACTCTCAAGTCAACATCGCCACTTCGAGCCTGCCCGAGCGGCGCTCGACGTTGAATCCCACCGCGCCGGAATAACGGTACAGCGTCAGGTCCGCGGAGCCATCGCCGACCGTGAGATTGCGGATCGAGAGTCGCTCGATCTTGGGCGGCAGCCGCGGATAGCGGAAGGCGATCTGGCGCGACTGCGCATCGATCGTGAGTCCGAGGCAGGCCTGCAGCATCGCGAACACCGCCGCCGCTGACCACGCCTGCGGCGAGCAGGCCACCGGATAGCTGGTCGGGGCCTTGCCCTCGCGGCGGCGAAAGCCGCAGAAGAGCTCCGGCAGCCGGCTCGACTCGAAGTAGGTCGAAGCGTCGAGCTGCGCCGAGAGGATCTTCACGGCGAGATCCTTGGCGGGCGAGGCCGAGACTCCGGCCGCGATCACGGCATTGTCGTGCGGCCACACCGAGCCGTTGTGATACGCCATCGGGTTGTAACGCACCTCGCGATCGGCGAGCGTGCGCACCCCCCAGCCGGTGAAGAAGTTCTCCTCACCCAGCAGGCGGGCGATCGACTCGGCATGCTCGGGCGCAGCGATGCCGCAGAAGAGCGCATGTCCCGTGTTGGACGCCCGTACCCGGCAGGGCTCCTTGTAACCGTCGAGCGCGAGCGCGTACAGGCCGAGCTCCGGGCACCAGAAGCGCGCCGAGAAGCGCTCCCGAAGAGCGTGCGCCTGCTCGCGCAGCGACCGCGCCATATCGTCGTGGCCCAGCTCCTGCGCGAGCCCCGCGGCGGCGAGACGGGCGGCGTACACGTACGCCTGCACCTCACAGAGCGCGATCGGCCCCTCCGCGATGCGCCCGTCCGCGTGGAACACCGAGTCGCTCGAGTCCTTCCAGCCCTGCTGCAGCAGCCCGTGCGGCGAGCGCCTCTGATATTCGACGAAGCCGTCCCCGTCCCGGTCGCCGTAGCGGTCGATCCACGTCAGCGCGGCGCGGATGTTGGACCAGATCGTCTCGATGAACGCGAGGTCGTCGGTGCGGCGCCAGTAGGCGCCCGCCAGCATGACGTAGAGCGCGGTCGCATCGACGCTGCCATAGTAACAGCCGAAGGGAACCTCCCCGAGCGCCGCCATCTCGCCCCGGCGCGCCTCGTGCAGGATCTTGCCGGGCTCCGCGTCCCGCTCCGGCTTGTCGCGCGTCGCCTGGGTCGCGGCGAGAAACGACAGGACGCCGCGCGCGATCTGCGGCGCGAGCCACAGACATTCGAGCGCCGCGATGATGCCGTCGCGCCCGAAGGTGGTGTCGAACCAGGGTACTCCCGCATAAGGATAGAGGCCCGAGGGGGTGTCCGTGAGCAGCATGTTGAGATCGGCCGCCGATCGGGCCATCCAGGCGTTGAACTGGTCGTTGGAGGTCTCGACGGAGCAGACCAGCCTCGAGCCGCTGGCCCGGGAGTGCTGCGCGCGCGCGAGCGCGGCCTCGAAGGACAGCACGGCCGCCTGCCGGACGTCGAGCGCGCACGTCACCTTGATCTCGAACACCTGCTCCGAGCGGCCCTCCAGGTGCGCCGCGAGCTGCAGCTCGGAGCCGGAGATCTCCTTCGCCCGCGGCTGGCACTCGATCAGCGTCCGCCGGGTGACGCCGTCCAGCCCCAGGTAGGCGAGCTCGGCCGTAGTTTCCGTCACGCGCGGCCTGGCGAGCTGTCCCCGTTGCCGGCGCTCCTCGCCGCGCACCTCGAAGATATCGGCGAAATCGGCCGCGAACTCCAGTGACAGCGCGATGTCGAGCGGTGTCAGCGTGAAATTGCGCACGTGGAGGTGCTCGTAGCAGACGCCGTCCCAGATGAGCTTGGAGCGGTAGAGGTGCAGTGAGCCGCGCGGCAGCAACACGTCGCCGCCGAGATAGATGTCGGGATTGGTGAGGTCGACCCCCATCAGCAGGTTGTCGCGGCGCACGGCCGAGGACAGCAGCAGCGGCCGCCCGCCGGCGAGCTTGAGCGCCAGTCGCGAGAGGAACCGGGTCCCCTGGTGATACAGCCCTTCCTCGTGGCGGGCGCCGGCCGCGATGTCGCCGAAGTCGTTGAACAGGCCGAAAGTGTCGTCTTGCTTGAGGACGAAGGTGCGCTCCGGCACCGGCACCTCGGGCGCCAGGATGTAGAACTCGGTTGCCGCCGTGTTCACGCTCTCCGCCGACACCACCGCGCCTCGCAATTGCGGTAGATGGAGCAGTATTCGCGCGCCATGCGCGCGGCGCAGAAGCGCCGCTCGAATTGCCGCCGGCATTCGCGCCGGTCGAGGCTGCGCGCGCGCCGCACGCAGGCGACCGCCTCGTCCACACTGCTCACGATGTAGCCCGTGACGCCGGGGTCGATGACCTCGGGCACCGAGCCCCGTGCAAATGCTATCACGGGGGTGCCGCAGGCCATCGCCTCGATCATGGCGAGGCCGAAGGGCTCCGGCCAGTCGATCGGAAAGAGCAGCGCCAGCGCGCCGCCCAGCAGCTCCGTCTTCGCCTGCTCATCGATCTCGCCCAGGTACTCGACACCCGGGCCGGCGAGCAGGGGCTCGATCTCCAGGGCAAAATACTCCCGGTCGGCCCCATCGATCTTGGCCGCGATCTTGAGCGGAACCCGGGCGCGGCGCGCAATCGCGATCGCCCGGTCCACCCGTTTCTCGGGTGAGATGCGCCCAAGGAACACGAGGTACCTTCCCGCGTCATAATGCGGACGGTGCAGCTCGAGGGGCAGGCCATGATGGACGGTTCCCGCCCAGCGCGCCCAGGCCATGGGCGCCCGCTGGGCATTGGAGATCGATACCAGCGGCAGCTCCGCGAACTCGCGGTGCAGCGGGCCGAGGCCGGCGATATCGAGCCTGCCGTGCAGCGTGGTGATCACCGGCACGGGGCAACGCCGCGCGAGCGGGAGATGAATGCTGTCGGTATGACAATGGATCACGTCGAACACGTCGGCGCGCGCGAACACCGCCTCGATGAGCAGCATTTGCAGCGCGAGGGCGGCGGTCGGCTCGCGCTCGAGCCGCATGGCGTGCTCGCA
>Ga0134128_10005314_pt1 | contig 15611 bp, 10 predicted proteins | sample KB31754_FD_96462 | JGI IMG/M metagenome (GOLD analysis project Ga0134128, IMG submission 96462) | Terrestrial soil microbial communities with excess Nitrogen fertilizer from Kellogg Biological Station, Michigan, USA - KB3-175-4 | ecosystem: Environmental > Terrestrial > Soil > Unclassified ...
CCGTCCAGCTCGCGCAGCTTGGCGAGCTTCTCCGGGAGATGCTTACGGGACAGGAACGGCGGCAGCACCCGCACCCTCCACGGAGCCTTCAGGTTGCGCTGCCGGCCGGCCAGACCCAGCGGGCCGAGCGATCGCATCGTGACCGGCCCGCCGTCCACGTCCCCGCGCCGCTGCGGCGTGAGCGTCGTGGTGACTGTCACCTGTCGCTTGCCGCCTGGCACGGAGATCACCCTGCGAGCGGGCGCGGCTCCGGCGCTCGGCCGCCAGCAGTCCCGCACGATGCCGCGCAGACGGCGGGTACCGCAGTTCGCGATCGTCACGTTGATGGTGCCTGGCTGGCCGAGATGAATCTTGGCGTCGCCTGAACGCCAGGCAATGACCTTTCCCAGGCTGGCCGCCAGCGCTAGGTCAGCGACGATTCCCGCCAGGATGACCGCGTCGACGATGATCAGGGCCAGTCCAGTGCGGAACGCCAGCACGATCAGTCCGCCCGCCAGCGCGACCAGGGCGGCCCTGCCGGTCAGGATCATCGCGGCACTGGGACCGAGGCCAGCAGGCCCTGCAGGACTCCGTCTGGAGTCACCCCGTCAAGCTCGACCTCCGGACGGAGCTGAATCCGGTGCCGTAGCGTCGGCCCGGCGAGGGCCTTGACGTCGTCCGGGGTGACGTAGTCGCGGCCGGACAGCCACGCCCACGCCCGGCTCGACGCCAGCAGCGCGGTGGCACCGCGAGGGGACACGCCGAGCTGCAAGGAAGGCGACGACCTGGTGGCCCGGCAGATATCGACGATGTAGCCGGTGACTTCGGTGGCTAGTCGCACGCTGCGGGCCGCGTCCCTGGCCTGGGCCAGATCGGCCGGGCTCGCCACCGGCCTGATCCCTGCGGCGGCCAGGTCACGTGGGTCGAACCCAGCCGCGTGCCGCTCGAGGATCGAGATCTCGTCGGCTCGCTCCGGCAGCGGAACGGTGAGCTTCAGCAGGAACCGGTCCAGCTGTGCCTCGGGCAGCGGATAGGTGCCCTCGTACTCCACCGGGTTCTGGGTCGCCGCGACGAGGAATGGCACCGGGAGTTGGTGCGGGTTGCCGTCGACCGAAACCTGGCGTTCCTCCATCGCCTCGAGCAGTGCCGCCTGGGTCTTCGGCGGCGTCCGGTTGATCTCGTCGGCCAGCAGCAAGTTGGTGAAAACCGGGCCCGCCCGGAACTCGAATTGCCCCGTTCTCGTGTCGTAGATCAGCGAGCCAGTCACGTCACCGGGCATCAGGTCGGGAGTGAACTGCAGTCGCTTCCCGTCCAGCGAAAGCGCCGACGCCAGTGCTCGCACCAGCAGCGTCTTGGCAACGCCAGGCACGCCCTCGAGTAGCACGTGTCCCTGGCAGATTAGGGCGATCAGCAAGCCGCTCACGACCGAGTCCTGGCCGACTACGGCCTTGGTCACCTCGTTTCGGACCGCGGCCAGAGCCGCTCTTGGCCCGGCAGCGACTGGAGGAGCTACGACCGGCTCGGCCGGTGGTCGCCCGGCCGGCCAGGCGGTGGGCTGCCTGAGCCCGGCAGCGCCCGACCCGGTTTGGTCGTCGGCAATCACTGCGAACGCACCTCTCTTTCTAGGTCGTCAAGATCGCGGGCCAGCTTGACCAGGTCGATGTCGGTCGGCGGTGGCGGCCCGTAAGCGATCGCGGCGATGGTTGACCGGTCGAGCCTGGACCGGCCGGCCAGGCCGTCGATCACAGCATCGGCGGGTGCGTCGGCCGTGAGTCCGAGAGCGGGCCTGATCCGGCCGAGCATGGCATCACGCAGGGCTGTAGCTGCCCGGTCCCTCGCCCGCCGGGTCTGGTAGAGCCTCGCATGGCCTTCGACAGTCTCGCTCGCCCTGACCACTACGGGCAGGCGCTCCGCGATCAGCGGACCGAATCGGCGGGCCCGCCAGACCACGGTCAGCATGAGCGCGACCAGCAGTTGCAGTACGACAAGCCAGGCAGCGGGAGGGATCAGCGCGGGCCGGGATTTTGGAGCCGCCTTCTCGCCGGACGGCGGGCCGCTCGCGACCTTTGGCTCTGGTGTGAGCCAGACGATGCTGCGGTGAGCGTTGAGCAAGTTGAGCGACAGCGCGGCGTTGCCATCCGCGGCGAGCAGGCCGTCGGTCATCGGAAAACCGGAACCCATGATCGTGATCGTCCTGCCCCCGGCGACATAGCGAACGACCGACGGGAAACCCTTGGTGGGGTAGCAGCCGGCCGCGCCAGCTGGGATGCGGTAGGTGAAGCCGCCCACGTCGGCCGAGCCGGCCAGGGCCGCCCCGACTATGTCGCACGACGGGGAGACCAGCGAGTCGAACTGTCCGTAGCCGCCGGCCAGCTGGACCGCCGGCGCCAGCGCCGTCAGCGAGACCCGGCCCGGCTCTACCAGGAACAGGTCGGCGCTGGCCCGCGCGAGCTGGCGCCGCTGCGCCGCCGTCAGCAGGCCGGGACTGGTGATCACCAGCGTGGCCTCGGGTCGACCCGGCGCTGGCCCGATCGCCGCCAGGGCGGCCGCCGGGCTATAGACGCTGATCACCTGGAAGCCGCGGTTGCCAAGGATGTTGGCCAGCGCCTTGGTGCCGAACGAGTCGCTGGAGGCCGGATCGAGATAGGAATTGGACTTCGGAGTCGGCGCCACCAGCACCGCGGCGACGCAGGCCAGGACGAACAATGCGAAAAGCGCGGCCAGCAGCCGCCACTTGCGCCAGGACCTGACCAGCCGGCCGCCCGACCCCGGCTCTTTGCCAGGCTCTGCCGTGGCCACGGCTGCAGAAGCCTCGTCGGGTTGAGGCGGTGCCACCGGCTCGGTCGTCGGAGTAGTCATCGGGGCACCGCAGGTCCGATGATCTCGACTGGCCGCGTCCCGCCGGCCACTGTCGGTGTCGTGCGCACGGCGGCGTCGAGTCGGCTGACGAGTTGGTATCCGGCTTCGGTGCCTGGACGGTCGCCGTAGCGGATGTCGTCGAACAGCCCGGTCGCCGAGCGCAGGTCCGCGGCGAGCGATGGCAGCTCGACGGCCGCTTCCATCGCGAGCTCGTCGGCGGTCCGGCCGAGCCTCGGCGGCAGGATGCCGCGTTCCTCCAGTTCGGCCGCTATCGCGCGGACGCCATCGATGATCGCCGCGCTGAAATCACCGGCGGCGGCGAGCCGAGCGGCGCTCTTGCGGTAGTCCTGCGCCGTGCGGGCCTTGTTGCCAAATACGGCGCTCTGCCGCTCGCGCCGGTGCCTGGTCGGCCTTACCCAGGCGAAGATAACGATGACGAGCGCAGCCGCCAGCACGCCGAGCGCGATCAACCCGAACCATCCGCTGGGTACAGCACTCCCGCCGAGGTCGAACAGGTGCCGGAGGTCTAGCAAGATGCGTTCGAGGATGTTGAGCCTGCCCAGCTCCCGCCGAGCCAGGATCCGCGCATCTCGCCGGCCGATCAGCGGCGGCCCGGACCCAGCGGATCGGTGGGCCAGGCCAATAACCGCCGGGCCGACGATCTTGGTCGTACTCCAGCGAAGGTCCATGGGGAAGGTTGATTAGTAGCCCGATGGGGCTCCTGGATAGCCGCCTGGCGCTCCGCCTTGGTCACCACCCGGCGGATAGCCGCCGGCCTGGTACCCGCCGCCCGCACCGCCACCGGAATCGCCGCCGCCGGAGTAGTCGCTGCCGCCGTACCCGCTGCCGCCGCCGTAGCCGCCTTGACCGTAGCCACTGTCGCCGCCCTGGCCGTAGCCGCCGCCCTGGCCGTAGCCGCCGCCCTGGCCGTAGCCGCCGGCCTGGCCGTAGCCGCCGCCCTGGCCGTAGCCGCCGGCCTGGCCGTAGCCGCCGCCCTGGCCGTAGCCACTGCCGCCACCCTGGCCGGCCGAGGCCACGCTGCTAGCCGGCGCGTAGGTAGCGAACTCGTCTCCGGTCAGCTGCTGGTTCTGCGCGGCCTGCTGCAGGACCAGATCCATGCCTTCCTTGCGCATCCTGGTGTCCGCGTAGAGCAGCAGGATGACGCCGGTCCAGATCGCGGTCACGATCGAGCCGATCACCAGGTAGAGGACGGCCGAGGCGATGATCGCACCGACCGCGACCGCGCCGGAGTGGGAGGCGATGGCGAAGATTCCAGCCACTCCGACGAGGCTGAAGATGAAGCCGAGGACGAAGAAGATGACGAACATCACGACGCCGAGCAGGGCGAAGATTCCGAGGAACCGCCAGAAGCTCCCGGTCACCAGCTGCCAGGACCGGGTAACCGCTTCGATCGGGTTCTTCCGCTCGAGCACCACGATCGGGAACGTCAGGCACAGCATGATCCCGAGCCAGGTAGCGAGCGGCAACGCGATCAGGAAGCCCCAGCCGTGCAGCACGTACAGCGGCACGATCCAGATGATCGCGATGATCAGCCAGTAGATGATGCCGGTCGCGAGGATCCAGCCCATCCGGGACCGCTGCACCGCTTCGTTGATGGTGATCTTGCGGCCAAGAAGCGCCTGCCCCATTGCCGCCAGCACGCTTCCGCCGACCAGCGCGTCGATCAGGAAAATGGGGATCTGTCCCACCAGCGCGTTACTGGTGGAGAGCCCGAGGATGATCGAAAGGACGGCCGCGGTGACCGCGCCGATAGCCACGAATCCGATCGTCGCCAGCGGATTTTGCCTGATCAGCGTGAACGGCCCGCTCAGGATGTCGCCGAGCCCGAGCGGCCGAAGCGGGATGCCGCCCGGCGCCGGGGCCCCTCCGGCCCAGGCACCACGGGGCTGGCCGCTGACGTACTGCCCGTAGCTCGCCGGCTGCGCGGCTGGGGGTTGCGCGTAGCCCTGCTGGCCATACTGCTGCTGCCCGTACCCGGCCTGACCGTAGCCGCCCGCGCCTGGCTGGGCATAAGCATCGGGCGCGGCGTAGGCATCGGCTGCGGCGTAGGCGGCCGCGGCACCGAACTGGGCGGTGCCACCCTGAGCGGCGCCCTGACCAGCCCCGGCTGGATCGGAGCCCGCCTGACCGGATCCGGCCGCACCGTACCCTTCGCCCTGCTGCGCGGCCTGTCCGGAGCCCGGCCAGACGCCCTGACCGCCGTAAGACGCATAGTCCTGTTGCGCCTGACCGGCCTGATGTGCCTGACCAGCCTGCTGTGGTTGACCGGCCTGCTGCCCTGAATCGACCTGTCCGTATCCGGCTTGCCCGTATCCAGGCTGCTCGGCGGTCTGACCGTATCCGGCCTGGGCGGCACTGGCCTGCCCGGCCTGCCCGGCCAGCGCGGTCGGCTGTCCGTAGCCGGGATCGGCTGGCTGCTGACCGAATGCTTGCTGTCCAGCCTGACCGTAGCCCGCTTGGGTCGGCTGGCCGGCTCCCGGCTGGCCGAAGTCCTGCCGGCCCGGCTGGCCGTAACCGGCTTGAGTTGGCTGCTGCCCGTAACCCTGCTGCCCGTAGCCCTGCTGTCCGTAGCCCTGCTGCCCGTAGCTTGGTTGCCCGGCCTGCTGTCCGTAGTCGGCTTGACCCGCCGCCTGCTGGTCATACGCCGACTGGCCGTACGCCTGGCCCGCCTGCTGCCCGTAGCCGTACCCGGCCTGCCCGGCCTGGTCGCCTGAGTCCGAATCCGGATCCGACGCTCGCGCCCGGGGGAATCCGATCGCCGAGAGACCAGAGGCGTGAGTTGCCTGGGACCCCGCTCCTGGCGGACCGTACCCCGCCTGCCCGTAGCCCGACTGTCCGGATTCCGACTGCTGTCCGTACCCCTGCTGCCCGTACCCAGCCTGTTCGGCCTGCCCGTACCCCTGCTGCCCGTAGCCCTGCTGAGATGAGCCCTGCTGACCGTAGTCGGCCTGCTCGTAGGCGGGTTGCTCATAGGCCGCCGTGGCCGACGGATCCGACCTGGGCTGGCTGACTTGCTGCCCGTAGTCCGCTTGGCTCGGCTGCTGCCCGTACCCCTGCTGCCCGTACCCCTGCTGCTCGTGCGCCTGCTGACCGTAGCCCTGTTGTCCGTACCCCTGTTGCCCGTAGTCTTGCTGCTGCCCGTAGCCAGAGGCCTGCCCATAGCTAGAACTCTGCTGCCCGTAGCCCGGATCCCGCTGTTCGTAACCCGACTGCCCGGCCCCGGTTTGCCCAGCGCCCGCCTGCCCAGCGCCCGCCTGCCCGGCCCCTGACTGCCCGAACGCCTGAAGTCCAAGTTCATCGCGCCGCATCATCCGAGTCGGCTCATTGCGCCCAACCCGCCCGCCCGGCGGAACCCCACCGGGCGGCACAGCGCCCCCCGGCGGCACAGCGGGCCCCGGCGGCGGAACGGCACCGGATGGCGGAACCGCCGCTCCCGCCTGATCGGACTGCGGCCCGTACCTCTGGACGGTGGCTTGACCGTATTCGGGTCGTTCCGGCCGCTCCGGCCACGACGGCGGGTCTGGCTGCGGACCGTAACCTTCTCGCGGCTGTTCCTGATCGGCGCTGTCCGGCGGTGTTTCGCTCATAGTTAATCTCCTGAATTTCGCCGCCGAGACGCCGGAGCGCCCCTGGGCAACACCCGGCGGCCATCGCCCATACTCGCACAAACCATCGATCATTGCCGAGCCAGGCGCAGCCACCCAAACAGCAGGCTAAGGCAAGCGACAACCAGCTTGACCAGGATTACCAGCCTGTCTGACCAGCGCCGGGATTAATACCTCCGCCCGGCCCCGGCAGGGTTCCGGCACCTGGGTTGTTCTGCTGCCAAAGCGTCGAGAATTGGTCCGCGCTCATCGGTTGGTTCTGACCCGCCTGCTGCAACATCAGGTCCAGGCCCTCCTTGCGCATCCGCAGGTCGGCGTAGAGCAGGACGGTCACTCCAGCGCCAATCGGCCTCGTGCAGGTGCTCGCGATGATGCTGCCGATCGTGCTGATGACGATCGCCAGCACGCCCGGCGCGGCCGCCGCGGCGCCAAAACCCGGGAAGGCGGTTCCGCCGCTGTGGCCGACCGCCACGGCCTGGGCGATCCCGAACGGCACCTCGATGATGGCCGCGACGATGAAGACGATAATTCCGGCCAGCAGGTTGATGCCGAACACCCGCCACCAGCTGCCGCGCACCAGCCGCCACGACCTCTTCAATGCGGTGATCGGGTCGACGCCTTCCAGCACTACCGCTGGTACTGACATCGTCAGGCTCACCGAGATCCACAAGGTAATCGGAATCAAGGCGAGACCGCCGACCACGCCCACGATGATCGCCGCCGCCCCGATCTTGGCGACCGCGAGCCCGATGACGATCAGGGCCAGCAAGAACGGCGGGGCCAGCGCAATCAGGATGACCAGCAAGGACACCACGAACACCCAGAACGCCCTGGAGATCTGCCACGCCTGGCCAATGCTGATCTTGTCTCCGATGAGACCCCGGCCGAAGGCCCCGGTCAGCATGCCGGTGAGGACGCTCTGCACGACCACCGCGATCGCGATCGAGGCCCCGATGTAGGGCACTAGCGAGCCGAAGAAATGCAGCACGTCATGACCGGCCTGGTTGGGCAGGCCCTGGTCGCGGGTGACCGCGTTCCGCAGGCCGCGGACCAGCTTCTGCTCACCTAGTGACAAGAAGGCGGTCGCGATGCCGGCCAGCGTCTCCACGATGGCCGCGAGACCCAGGGTGGCGACGGGATTACGCCGGATCAGGGTAAACGCGCCGCTGAGCATGTCCCCGACGGTGAGCGGCCGCAGCGGCACGCCGCCCGGCATCGGCGCCGGTGCGGCCCAGCCCCCGCCCTGCGGCCGTTGCCCGAACCCCGGTTGCCCGTAAGGCGGCGGCTGCCCGTAAGGCGGCGGCTGCCCGTAACCCGGCTGGCCATAAGGCGGCTGCCCGTAGGCCGGCTGCCCGTAAGGCGGCGGCTGCCCGTACCCCGGCGGACCGAAGGCGTCCGGCGGCCCGTACCCCGGTTGCCCGTAAGGCGGCGGCTGCCCGTACCCCGGCTGCCCGTACCCCGGCTGCCCGTACGCGTCCTGCGGCTGCCCCGTCCCTGGCTGATCCGCTGGCGGCTGATCGGAAGCGCCCCCCGGCCGGTTGTCACTCATGGTGGACTCCTACTGCCCCGTGGGTTCCACGCGAGGCTGACGCCGGGCGCGGCACGCCAATCTTGGCACGAATAAAATCCGTGGTCCGTTCAGATTGAGCGTGCAATTGCCCATTTTGCCGAACGTCACCTATATCAGACTACGTAACAGACGCCAGCGGTGCGGCCCGCCGACTGACGTCCGTCAGCAGATCGCACCGCAGCCGGGATTGGAGCCTGCTGCGTTCGCGCTCGCGGTCATCTAGGCGCAAACTCAGGTGTGTGAGCATCACCGCATTGCGCTGGATAGATCCGCCGTCCGGGCCGGCCATCGAATTGCTCGACCAGACCAGGCTGCCGCTCGTCGAGACCACCCTCACCTGCACCGATGTGCCGACTCTCATCGACGCGATCCGCCGGCTCGCGGTACGCGGCGCCCCGCTGCTCGGGATCGCGGGCGCGTACGGCGTCGCGCTGGCCGCCGCCCGCGGCGACGACGTCCCGGCCGCCGCCGCCGCGATTGAGCGCGCCCGGCCGACCGCGGTCAACTTGGGGTGGGCAGCCAGGCTGACGCTCGATGCATACCTGCGGGCGCTTGACACCGATAAAGACCATGAGGGGAAACGCATTGCGGCGCTCGCTGCGTTGCGGGCAGCTCAGTCAATCGAGGAGGCCGATCGAGTCGCCTGCGACCAGATGGCGGCCGCCGGCCTGACGCTGGTCCCGGACGGGGCCAAGATTATGACGCACTGCAACACCGGAGCTCTGGTGACCGCAGGCCACGGCACAGCTTTCGGCCTAATAAAACACGCGCAAAGCGCGGGTAAGCTCGCGATGCTCTGGATCGATGAGACCCGTCCGCTCCTGCAGGGAGCGCGGCTGACCGCCTATGAGGCCAAGCGGGCCGGGATGCCGTACCGGGTGCTGGCCGACTCCGCGGCGGCGTCGCTGATGGCGGCCGGCGAGGTTGACCTGGTCGCGGTGGGCGCCGACCGGATCGCGGCCGACGGCAGTGTCGCCAACAAGGTCGGCACCTACAGCCTGGCGGTGCTCGCCCGGCATCACCGGGTGCCGTTCGTGGTGGTCGCCCCGGTATCGACGATCGACTTCGGCACCGCCGACGGCAAATCGATCGTCATCGAAGAACGCGCGCCCCACGAAGTTACCGAGCTAGGCGGGCAGCCGATCGCACCAGTCGGCAGTGCGGCCTACAATCCAGCATTCGACGTTACTCCGCCCGATCTGGTCACAGCGATCGTCACGGAACGTGGCGTCATCCAACCTGTTACAGAGGGTAATCTGCGTGTTCTAGGCCAGGAGCCGTAGCCGTGCTGGCTGCTGAGCCGCCGTTTCCATGGAACGATGGGGAATATGAAAGGTCGTGTGCTGGTCGTCGACGATGACGCCGCTCTTGCCGAGATGCTGGGGATTGTCCTGCGCGGCGAGGGTTTTGAGCCAACATTTGTCGCCGACGGGGACCGGGCGCTTGAGGCGTTCAGAGAGACGAAGCCGGATCTGATCCTGCTCGACCTCATGCTGCCGGGTGTCGACGGGATCGATGTCTGCCGGCAGATCAGGGCTGAGTCTGGCGTTCCGATCGTGATGCTGACTGCTAAGAGTGACACCGTCGATGTAGTGCTGGGGCTTGAGTCGGGCGCCGATGACTACATTGTGAAGCCATTCCAGGCCAAGGTGCTGATCGCGCGCGTTCGCGCGAGGCTGCGCCGTACCGACGATCCGGCGCCGGAGATGCTGTCGATCGGTGACGTGACTATCGATGTCGCGGGACACTCGGTGAAGCGCGACGGCGAGCCGATCAGCCTGACGCCGCTCGAATTCGACCTGCTGGTCGCCCTCGCGCGCAAGCCGAGGCAGGTGTTCACCAGGGAGGTGCTGCTCGAGCAGGTGTGGGGGTATCGGCATGCGGCCGACACCCGCCTGGTCAATGTGCACGTGCAGCGGCTAAGGGCCAAGATCGAGCGGGATCCGGAGCGGCCGGACATCGTGGTGACGGTGCGAGGCGTGGGCTATAAGGCGGGTCCAGGCTGATCTGGACCGGCCGGCCAGGCTCGCGGCCGGTCTGGCTGGCGACAAGTGATCGACCAGGCCGGCAGCTGATCATGCGGAGACAGCGATGACAATCCCACCGGTCAGCGACGATCAGATCCAGATCGGTCCACGCGAGCCTAAGTCCAGAAAAAACTGGACGGACGAGCTGTCCGCTCGGCTGTCGGCGATGCGCGTCACCAGGCAGGACGTCGGCGACCGGGTCGCCCAGCTGTTCAATCGGGCCAAGACCCGCTGGCAGGGCTCCTTGCGGCTGCGGGTGGTCAGCACGACGCTGGTGGCGTCGGCGATCGTGGTGTCCCTGCTCGGTTTCTTCCTCATGCAGCAGATCACCACGAACCTGCTGAGCAAGGCGGAGGAGTCCGCCATCACGCAGGCCTCGGACGGCCTGACGTTCGCCCAGTCGCAGCAGGCCGCGGCGCCCTATCCGGACGCCTCGTCCGAGCAGTTCATGTACAACATGGTCAAGAGCCTGAAGTCCAGTGACGAGGTGCCCGCCGATCAGTACGGAGTCGCGGTCGGGCTGCCGGGACTCGGTCCGCCGGTGTTCACCTCCTCGGTCTCGGACAACCTGCCGGTCCAGTACCTGTCGCACAAGCTGCTCCACGAGATCTACAACAACCGCAAGATGAAGCCGGTCTTTGATTTCGCGCGCCTGCCTTACCCCAAGGCGGGCGGGCGGGAGACGGCCGGCTTGCTGTACGCGGCCCCGTTCGGCAACAAGTACGGCCTGTTCTATTTCTTCCCGCTGACCCAGTTGCAGAACGAGCTCGGCGTGGTGCTGCGCACCCTCGCGCTGGTGGGCCTCGCGCTGGTGTTCCTGCTGGCTGGCATCGCCTGGCTGCTGACCAGATGGGTGGTGGTACCGGTCGCCAGAGCCGCCCAGGGCGCTCAGCTGCTGTCCACCGGCAAGCTGGAGGAACGGCTGGACGTCCGGGGCAACGATGAGGTCGCCGCGCTGGCGCAGTCGTTCAACGAGATGGCGGCCAGCCTGCAGGACAAGATGCGTGAGCTAGAGAACCTCTCGCAGGTGCAGCGACAGTTCGTCTCTGACGTGAGTCACGAGCTGCGCACGCCGCTGACCACGATCAGGATGGCGGCCGACCTACTGTTCGAGGCCAGGGAACAGCTGAATTCGCAGGCCCGGCGCTCGGCCGAGCTCCTGCACGGCCAGCTCGGCCGGTTCGAGGAACTGCTGGTCGACCTGCTGGAGATCAGCCGGTACGACGCCAACGCGGCCACCCTGGATGCCGAGCTGGTCGACATGTGCGACATCGTCCGCAACTCGGCGGACGTGGCCCAGCAACTGGCCGAGCGGCGGGGATCGCGGATCGAGTTCCGGCTGCCCGCCGACCCGTGCGTGGCCGAGGTCGACCGCCGACGGGTCGAGCGGATCCTGCGGAACCTGCTCGTCAACGCGGTGGAACACGGCGAGGGCCGTGAGGTCGTCGTCAGCTCGGCCGCCGACCGCGGCGCCGTTGCCGTCGTCGTGCGCGATCACGGCGTCGGCCTCTCGCCGGGCGAGGAGATCCTAGTGTTCGACCGGTTCTGGCGAGCCGACCCGGCTCGGGCGAGGACGACCGGCGGCACCGGCCTCGGCCTCGCGATCGCGCTTGAGGACGCCCGGCTGCATGGCGGGTGGCTCGAGGCCTGGGGTGAGCCCGGGCAAGGTTCAGCTTTCCGGCTCACGTTGCCGAGGAATGCCGGCGGCGACCTGGCCGGCTCACCGCTTCCGCTTCGGCCAGGTCCTGGCGATATCGACGGCCTGGGTGGGCATCGCCTGGCCGAACCGCCGCCGGGGCCAAGGCCCGCCGAACCGGGCGCGCTGATGCAGATGGGAGAGCACGCATGAAGGCGCCCCTGCCTCGCAGGCTGGCCGGATTCGCGATCCTGGCGGCGGCCGTAGCGCTCGGCGGTTGCGTGAACCTGCCCTCGGGCGGGCCGGCCGACGGCAGCAACGGCTCCATCCACGGGCTGAACCCGGCCCCGAACACCGACCTGTCGCAAGACGGCATCGTGGTCAAGCCGGTTTCGCCGGGCTCGCAGTGGACGCCCGGGCAGATCGTCAGCGGATTCCTGGCGGCCGCCGGCGCCGACCGGGACGTGGCCAGGCAGTACCTCACCCCTGGTTACTCCCTTCACTGGAAGCCGACCCAGGCCGCGCTGGTGATTGACAGTATTCCGAGCGTGACCGGCGGGCCGATCCCGTCTCACGTCACCGGCGGCCCCCAGACAGCTCAGATCACGGTGACCAGTGACCACCTTGAGACGCTGAGCCCGCTGACCACGACGGGAACGGATGAGGCCTTCACGCTGCAGACGGCGCCCGGGGCTGGACCGTACTCCTTTCACTTCGGTTTGTCGCAAACGGGCGGAAAATGGAGAATTAACCGTATTTTCGGGCGGGGCGGCGTGCCGAGCGAATCGATTCTGCTGATCTCGAATGCCGATTTCCTGCGCGATTACCAGCCGCGCAATCTCTACTTCCCGGTGAATGCGAACTCGATCAGGCTCGTGCCCTATCCGGTGTATATCCCGGATCGCCCGAGCAACAAGGGCATTACGAAGCTGGTCGAGGCGCTGACGACGCCGCCGCCGAGCTCGAGCTGGCTCTACCGCGCGGTCAGCACCGGCTTCCCGCCGGGTACCAGGGTCGAGCCGGTCCAGATTCACGGCAACGAGGCCGTGATCACCCTGAGCGGCACGGCTGCTCGTGCCGACACGCTGGCACTCCAGCAGATGGAGGCGCAGCTGGTGACGACGCTGACGGTTTCGCCGTACTCACCGGATACCTCCGATACCGGGATCGGAGAGGTTCAGCTTCAGATCAAGAATTCCTCGACCCGGCTGGTGCCCGCCCAGTTCAAGTCGTGGCTGCCGTCAGGATCAACCGGCTCGTTGTTCTACCAGTCAGCGAACCTGACCGGCGAGCCGCAGTTCTTCCAGGTCAAGCAGTACGCTGTCGGCATCTCCCGCCATGCCGCGCAGAACGCTCGCTCGACGGTGGCGATGCCGCAGGGCCTCGGCTCCGGGCCGATGAATGCGATCGCGGTCTCTCCGAACAAGGGGTTTCCTTCGGCGACGTTCGCCGGCTGCCGGGGCAAGCAGGTCTACGTCGTGCCGCTGTTCGGCACTAAGCCGCTGGTCCAGGTGCTGCCCAGCAACTGCTCCTCGCTCAGCTGGGACGGCCTGGGCAGGCTCTGGGTGACGGCGGGTACGGACGTCTTCATACTCACCGAGTCCTTGAATGCGCCCAGGGGATTGCAGCCGACGCCAGTGGCCATCCCGTCGGCCGAGCTGCCGTCGGCCTACACGTTCACTTCGCTCAAGGTCGCTCCCGATGGGGTCAGGGTCGCGCTGATCGTGCACAGCAAATCTGGTTCGACGGTGTACGTCACCTCGACCACGATCGGCAAGCAACCCTCGGCTGTGACCTACCTGGGGCAGAGCGGCCAGCTCCAGCCGGTGGGACCCGACCTGGACAATCCGGTCGACCTGACCTGGTGGGGTTCAGATCATCTGGTGGTGCTCGATCAGCGGCACGGTACTGACCAGCTCTACGAGGTTCCGCTCAACGGCGGACAGTCCTCCACGGTGCCGACCCCGCCCGACGTGACGTCGGTCACCGGCGACGGCTCGGCCGTGGTCGTCGGCATCAAGACGACCGAAGATGGTTCGACGAGGTATGTGATCGAGGCCGCCGGCGGCCTCGACGGCATCTGGCACCGAGTCGGCGTTGGAAGCGCGCCCGCCTATCCAGGATGAGCTGGGATTCTGGCCGCAGTTGATCATGTCCGGATTTGCGGTGATCTTGCCTGCTCGACTGCTGCGGTGGCAGTGAGCTGGGTAAGCACTTGGCCATGGCGTCGGCAAATATGTTCCGCGCCCAGGCGCCCCGGCTCCTGACAGCAGCGCCGCTGAGGACTAACGTCGGTGTGTGGCACCCGTCCGGGTCCGTGGTTGCGCCGGGCAGGTCGCCCCGATAGCGGGGCGACGGTCCCGGCAAGCCGATGCCAGCCGCAGGCGAAACGGCCCACGTAAGGCGACTCATTGTCGACTGATCACGGTGCGGCTTAGAGGTAAGTCCTGCCCCACCCCTGGGATCAGATATCCCCTGGGCAGGGAGAAGGGCATTAGTGGCACACACAGAGCTGCGAGGCCCTCTGCAGGCGGATGTGGGGTCGAAGACCAGGTCGGCCGGACGGGTGCTACTTCTGGGCGACGGCTGCCCACACCGGATGGAAGGGGACTCAGGTCATGGAGATTATCTTCAAGGGTCGGCAGACTGACGTGGCCACAAGGTTCCGCGACCAGGCGACGGCCAAGCTGTTGAAGCTGGAGAAGCTGGACCAGAAAACGATCAGGGTCGATGTGGAGGTGTCGGTCGAGCGCAACCCGCGCCAGTCAAGCCAGAAGGAGCGGGTGGAGCTGACGATCATCTCGCGGGGCCCGGCGATCCGGGCCGAGGCCGCCGCCGAGGACCGGTTCGCCGCCCTTGATCTAGCGCTTGCCAAGCTGGACTCGCGCCTGCGGCGCGCCCTTGACCGCCGCAAGCGTCACCGCGACGCCCAGCGGTCCGGTGACGCGCAGCGGTCGGCTGAGGCCCAGCGGTCGGCTGACGACCAGCTCGCCGGTCCGCCGGTTACCCCTTCCCCGCCTCCCGCCCCCGTGGCTCCATCCGCTGACGCTGCCCAGGCCAGTGCCGCAGCCCGGTCAGGATCGCCCGATGTAAGCCGCTCAATGCCCGGGCAGACCATTTCTCGTCCTGGCAAATCCGGATCGCCCGACGCTCTAGACCCTGTCCCTTCCGATAGCGTTGTGCCGATCGAGATGGAAGGCGACGGGCCGCTCGTGGTGCGGCAGAAGTTCCACCACGCGGCCCCGATCCCGATCGATCAGGCGTTGCTCGAAATGGAGCTCGTAGGTCACGACTTCTACCTGTTCCACGACATCGACGAGGACATGCCCAGCGTTGTCTACCGGCGGCGCGGCTATCAGTACGGCGTTATCAGGCTGGTCGAGAACCGGGCCGCCGCAGTCCCCGCCAGCCGCCGTCCGGCCGGATCCGAGGTCGCCGCCGGTGACCTAGCGGGCCAGTCACAGGCGATGTTCTCCGCCGATCGGCTTCGGTGATGACTGCGGGGGTTCGGGGGGGTCGTCCCCTCGGGACAGCACCGCAGCAGCCGGGCTGGTCACCCGACCGCGCCTGACGTCGTCGAGCGGGATCGTTCCGGGGCCTGGCCGATGGGCGGCGTACGACACGCTGCTCATCGGCCAGTCGCCGGCGCAGCCATCCCACCGAAGGGCACTTATCATGATGGAGAACGCGGAAGGTGACAGTTGAGCGTAGAACGTGACGCAGCGTCGGCCGTCGGCCGCCGGGACTCAGAGCACGGGCGCAATGCCGAGCCGATCCGCACGCTGATCGTCGATGATCACGCACTGTTCCGCCGTGGACTGGAGATCGTCCTGGCCAGCGAGTCCGACATCGAGGTCGTCGGCCAGGCAGGTGACGGCGCCGAGGCCGTCGAACGAGCCGGCGAGTCCCTGCCC
>Ga0134128_10005315_pt1 | contig 15611 bp, 8 predicted proteins | sample KB31754_FD_96462 | JGI IMG/M metagenome (GOLD analysis project Ga0134128, IMG submission 96462) | Terrestrial soil microbial communities with excess Nitrogen fertilizer from Kellogg Biological Station, Michigan, USA - KB3-175-4 | ecosystem: Environmental > Terrestrial > Soil > Unclassified ...
ATCGATATGGCTGACGCCCTGCACCCGCAGACCTTCCTGACCATGGGAATGAATGACGGCGAACTGCCCATCCGCTTCGGCGGCCCGCTTCGTCTGCGCGTGCCGCGCCAGCTCGGCTATAAGAGCGTCAAGTTCATTACCACCCTGACCGTCACTGACAGCATGAAAAAGTTCGGCAAAGGACTCGGTTCGGCGTCGCCCGAAGCGGGCTACGCCTGGTATGCGGGAATCTGACTCGGATCGGGTTGGCGGGCTGAAGAAGTAAGCCTCACCCGCCACCCGTTACTTCTTCTCGCACGCTGCGCAAGGCTCGCCCGTAATCCCCTTGCCTTCTTCCACGGTGTAAATGCGATCGACCGCGGCGGGCTTGATCGTCTCCACCGCGCCGCTTGGCCAGTGAATTTCCACCGCGTCCACCTTCGCGGCGTCACCCAGGCCGAAGTGCACCCGCATGTCGTTCGAGGAAAGATAGCTGCCCCCGCTCAGCACATCTTCGCGCTGGCGCATCCCGTTCGCGGTCGCGTAAACCGTCGCGCCCACCGCATCGCGCGGACTCTTCTTCCCGCCGACAAGCTGCAGCTCAATCCAATGGTGATGGTCCGGGTTCACATTGCGCAGCAGCACCGGAGCCCCGTCCAGGTTGTTGATCACCACGTCGATCTTGCCGTCGTTGAACAGGTCGCCGAACGCCGCGCCGCGGCCCACCGCAGTCACCGCCAGCCCCGAACCCTCGACAGCCGGAACTACCTCGAATCTGCCTTTTCCCGTGTTGCGGAACAGCAGCGGACGCTGCGCGTAGCTCATTCCCCAGCCCGGTTGCTTGTCCACCGCGGGATACACATGCCCGTTCACGAACAGCAGGTCCTTCCAGCCGTCGTTGTCATAATCCAGAAAGCCATCGCCGAACCCCACAAACGGAATCGTCGGCTCGGCTACGCCCACACCGTAGCTCACGTCCTCAAACGTCCCCGTCCCGTCGTTGCGGAACACCACGAAGTAGTCGTCGGAAAACGTCGTGTTCACCAGGTCGACGTGACCGTTATTCTCATAGTCGCCCACCGCGATGCCCATGTTGGCCACCTCGCGGCCGGCCTCGTTCACCGCATAGCCGCTGGTGTAGCTGGCATCGTCAAACGTTCCATCCCCCTTGTTGATGTAGAGATAATTCGGCGTCGAGTCATTGGCCACCGCCAGGTCCACCTTGCCGTCCCCGTTCACGTCCACAAACACCGTGCCCAGTCCGTAATAGCGATTTGTATCGGTCACGCCGGCTTTTTTCGTCACGTCGGTGAAGGTGCCGTCTCCGTTGTTGTGGAACAGGTGATCCTCCGCGCCTTCGAGCCCGCGCGGCCCGCACATTACGCTCACCGCCCGGTACTGGCACGTCGCGGTCTTCACGCTCGTCGATCCCGCAAGCGGCGGATTCTTGAAGTCGTACTTCACGTAGCCCGCGACGTACAGGTCCAGTTTGCCGTCGCCATCGAAATCCCCAAACGTCGCGCCGGTGTGATCCGTTACCACTTCCGGCGACTCGGGCTTGAGCGCCACACCCGCCTTTTCCGCCACGTCTTCAAACGTGCCGTCATGCTTGTTGCGGTAAAGCCGGTTTGCGCCCAGGTTTGTAACGTAGAGATCGGGCCAGCCATCGTTGTCGAAGTCCCCGACGGCGCACCCCAGACCCCAGCGCTCGTTGGTCACCCCGGCCTTCTCCGTCACGTCAGTGAACGTGCCATCGTGATTGTTGCGGAACAGCGCGGCGTGCGGCACGGCCGCTTTGCCTTCCTGAGCCTCGAACGTGGATCCGTTCACCAGGTAAATATCGAGCCAGCTGTCATGGTCGTAGTCGATGAGGCACACGCCCGATCCCTTGGCTTCGACGATCAGCTTTTTTTCCGGCCCGCCCGTCACGTTGTGCCAGGTTGCCAGGCCAGCCTTCTCCGCGATGTTCTCAAACACCACCGGCCCGGTTGGCACGGTTCCGCCTGCGGTAATCGGCCTGTGCTGGGCATCGTATTGGCCGGTTTGGGCGCCGCTTGATGTCATCGGCTGCTGCGAAGCATGCGGCGGTTCCTGTGCTGTACTCTGCCCCGCAGCCTGCGCGGTCTTTGGGCCCGCCGTCTGCGCCACAGCTGCACACGCCAGCAAACCTCCTGCAAGCACCACCACCGGCATCCATCCGATCCAATTCTTCATCTGCTCCCGCACCACTTCTAAGGCTATGTCTTCCGACTATAACGGGTCTCCCGCTTGAAACTCGTGTCCCAACGCAATGCTCAGAGCTGACGGCAAACGGCAGAAAGCGAAAGCCAGGAGCTATAAGCTAAGACCCAAAAGCTCTACCATGGAATGTCTCAAGTCAGAGGGGCCCCCGATGATCCGTTCCTCCCGCCGCCGGTTCCTGCAGCAATCCGCTCTGGCCACCGTCGCCACGCTCGCCGCGCGCCCGGCCCGCGCCTTTGCCGATGCGCCGGCATCCGCCTTACCCGTCCACGCGCGCGCGCCGCTCACCGCCGGAACTTTCACCCTGCTGCCCCTCGGCTCCATTGCGCCCGCAGGCTGGCTCCATCGTCAGCTCGAGATCCAGGCGAACGGGCTTTCCGGTCACCTGGACGAGACGTGGGCCGATGTCGGTCCCAACTCCGGCTGGCTGGGCGGCACCGGCGAATCGTGGGAGCGCGGACCCTACTTCGTCGACGGCCTGATCCCGCTCGCCTGGCAGCTCGACAATGCGCGGCTCAAGGCGAAGGCCCAGCGTTTCCTTGAGTGGACGCTCACCCATCAGCAGGCCAACGGCATGATCGGTCCCGCCTCCAATGACGACTGGTGGCCGCGCATTGTCATCCTCAAGGCGCTGACGCAGTATCACGAGGTCTCCGCCGACCCGCGCGTCCTTCCCCTGATGGACAAGTATTTTCGCCATCAGTTCGCGGCCTTGCCCGGACGGCCGCTGCGCGACTGGGGCAAGTTCCGCTGGCAGGACGAAGCCCTCTCCGTCCTCTGGCTTTATAACCGCACCGGCGATGCGTACCTGCTCGATCTCGCCCGCCTGCTCCACCAGCAGGGCCACGACTGGCTCGCCGAGTACGCCAACTTCCAATTCAAGCAGCAGATCACCGCGGAGTTCATCAAGCTCAACGAAGGCGGCGGGCTCAAGGACCTCGCACTCGCCACCCATGGCGTGAACAACGGCCAGGCCCTCAAGACGGGAGCGGTATGGTCGCTCGTTTCCGGCTCGCCTGCCGACCGCGACGGCACCGCGCACATGCTGGCGGAACTCGACCGCTGGCACGGCCTGCCCAACGGCATGTTCTCCTGCGATGAACATCTTTCCGGGCGTAATCCCTCGCAGGGGTCGGAGCTGTGCACCGTAGTAGAGAGTATGTTCTCGCTCGAGCAGGCGCTCGCCATCACGGGCAATGCCGCGCTCGGCGATCGCCTCGAAAAGCTGGCCTTCAACGCACTCCCCGGCACGTTCACTGACGACATGTGGGCGCACCAGTACAACCAGGAACCCAACCAGGTGGAGTGCAGCCTGCACCACAAGCCGTGGGTCTCCGACGGCCCCGAGTCGAACCTCTACGGACTCGAGCCGAACTTCGGATGCTGCACCGCTAACTTCCATCAGGGCTGGCCCAAGTTCACCGCCAGCCTTTTCATGCTCTCGGGTTCGTCCCATGCCGATGCCGGACTGGTTGCCGCAGCCTATGCACCGTGCGACGTGCGCACGCGCATCCGCGGCACCGCCGTGCACGTTGCGGAAGACACAAGCTACCCGTTCCGCGCTACCGTCCGCTTCACCGTCAACCCGGCCTCTCCGATCGCTTTTCCGCTCAGCCTGCGCATCCCCGCGTGGACCGACACGGCCGCCGGCGGCAGCGTTTCGCTCAAGGTGAACGGCCGTCCCGAGCCGGTCCCAGCGTCCGGCTCCTTTGCGCGCATCGAGCGAACCTGGAAAGCGGGCGACGTGGTTGAGCTCATTCTGCCGCTGGTTCCGCGCATCACGCGCTGGTTCAACGACTCCGCAGCCGTCGAGCGCGGGCCGCTGGTCTTCAGCTACGGCATCGGTGAGGACTGGCTAAAGCTGCGCGACCGCGGCATGACCGCCGACTGGCAGGTCTTTCCGCGCACGCAGTGGAACTACGCAGTGGACGTCGATCGCCCATCGGCCGACACCGCCATCAAAGTGACGGAGTCCGAGCCAGGCGCCATTCCGTTCAGTCGCGAAAACCCTCCCGTCACCGTCGCGGTTCCGGCCCGCAAGTTGCCTGCCTGGCTGGCCGAGGACGGCGTGGCGGCGGCCCCTCCGCAGAGCCCGGTCATCGCTGCTGAACCCGCCGAAACCATCCGGCTGATCCCCTATGCCGCGGCCAAGCTGCGCATCACGGCGTTCCCGGTGGCGAAATCCTGATGCTTCGCCTAAAGGCGGCGGCCCGCGCTCCTTCGAGCGCGAGCCCTTTCGTTCGGTTGTCACTACGCTGCAGCCGTGTACCGCAGTCCATCACGCGCCGTATCTGACCCGTGCTGTTTCACCATCTTGTTATAAATACCCATCAAAAGAAACGGCGCCGCCCACTGCCCCACGAACAGGGACTCATGTCTGCGGCCCGCGGCCATGAATCCGAGCGAAGCCGCCATCGATCCAAGCGCCAGCGCTAAATACATTGCCGAAGGGGTCTTCGAGGTCACCTTCTCAATGCCGGCTGTCAGTTGATCTTCATTGGCCTCACCCCTCGCTACACGAAAATCCGTCATGTCTTCTCTCCTCAAGCGACATTCGTCGCTGCCGGGTCAGATGCCGTTCATGGGGCGCGGGCTGGAAGCCTTTCTTCCTCTCGGGCGGCGATAAGTCCTTGTTTCCGCAACCTGCGGCAAACACAGTTGAGTATGCGCACATCCTCACCAGAAATTGCAGAGCCATGAACAGGAATTATTCGTGCTCACGTTCAAGAAATCGCATTGCGGACGCCTGGCTCCTGCCGTTCGTTCATCATTCGCTCACCAGTGCGGTTTATGCTGGAGGCATGTCGCGGATCCCCTTCCCTGTTGTCCTGCTCGCCTCTGCCTTCCTCATTGCTCCCGCCCTGCCAGTCCCGGCCCAGACTGCTTCCAACACATGGAGCTTCGCCGTCTCCGGCGACAGCCGTAATTGCGGAGACTTCGTCATGCCCGCCATCGCGGCGCGTGTGAAAGCTGAACACGACGCCTTCTACTGGCACCTCGGCGATTTCCGCTGGATGTCGCAGCCCGACCAGGACCTGGTGGCCATGCTGCATGGCAAGGAGATCTCGAAAGACGAATACCACCAGCGCGCCTGGGATGACTTCCTCCAGCATCAGACGGCGGCGTTCGGGTCGTTCCCCGTCTTCCTCGGCCGCGGCAACCACGACACCATTCCGCCCATGACCCGCGAGGGCTACATTCAGAAGTTCTCAAGCTTCCTTGACCGGCCGGAGATCGCGGCGCAGCGCAAAGCCGACGGCGCCGATGCCGCGCCCATCGGTCCCTGGTATCACTGGACGGAAAAAGGTGTCGACTTCATTACCCTCGACAACTCCACTCGCGACGAGTTTACAGACGAGCAGCTGCACTGGCTGCGGGCGGTGCTCGACCATGACCTGGCGCCAGGGTCGGGAATCAATGCGATTGTTCTGGGCGCGCACGAGGCCCTGCCCCACTCCACCGGCGCCGAGCACGCCATGGACGACTGGGATCACGGCGAGCAGACCGGCGACCTGGTGTATCAATGGCTCTATGGAGCGCAGGCCGCCGGCAAGCACGTGTACTGGATCGCCAGCCATTCGCATTACTATTCGCCCGACATTTACGACACCGCATTCTGGAAGCAGCATTCCAGCAAGGTTCTTCCGGGGCTGATCATCGGTTCGGCCGGAGCGCACCGCTACTCCCTGCCGAAGACGGCAAAGAAGGGTGCCAAGACCATGGTCTACGGTTTTGTGCAGGGCACCGTCCACGCGGACGGGACAATTGACTTCGCGTTGAAGGAGCTCTCGGAGCAGGAACTAATCAAGACCAAATGGCCTGAGGCGCCGGTAGACGCCATCCACGAGTGCTATATCCATAACGGAGACACCGAATAGGGCGGCCATCGCAGGCCGTGCGCGATTCACACCGCGCCCTGTTAGAAGATCCGGTAGCGCAGCCCGACCGTCGCGCCCAGCGAGTTCATTGACCCGAACGTGAATTCCGGCCACTGCTGGTATTCGAAATCCGCGCGTACTTTGAATCGGCCATTGAGCCGGTAATCCAGCCCGCCGCCATACGCGACCACCAGGTAGTTCCCGGTGCCGAAGTTGTACGGATAATTGAAGTGCCCGTCCCCAACCAGCGCCTTCACATACGGCTGGTAGCGCTCATAGTTCAGGTGATAGCGCATGCCGATGAGGTAGGTCTCGGCGTGCACGTTGGCGGTCTGGTGATAGTCGAGCCAGCGCGCCTCGCCCTCGAACCCGAAACGGCGCAGGCTGTCGATGTCGGCCCAGGTGGTGGCGCCGAGCATTTTGCGGTTGCCATAACCCAGGGTCGCAGCAGATACACCACCGCCCACCCAGAACAGGCCGTGACCGGCGTTGGCGTCTTCGACGGACTGGCTCCATGCCGATCCGCTGCCGAACATCCAAACGACCGCGACAAGGATCAGGCACGGCAACGTCGTGGCGCGCCATACTCCTGCCTTGATTCGTACTCGGACTCTTACCCGCTGAGGGACTCTCATCGCACTCCCGCCGCGTGCGCCGCGGCCGTGGTTTCGCGAACCTGCGCCCAGATCGTGCCGGCGCGAGTTCCCGTTTCGTTTACTTGGTTACCGTGAGCGTCACGTTCTGGTAGTGCGACGTGTTGCTGCCCGACCCAACGCCGCCCACTTGAATGCTATAGGTGCCCGGCGCGGCGGACACTTGCGAGAAGCTTCCTCCGCAACCGCTGAGCGAGATGGCTCCGGCCAGGAAGCAGACCGCAGCGGCCAGCAGTGCCGCGCCATGCTTCCGGCGCAACCGCCAGAACCAAGCGCCGAAAAGCAGGCTGACCGGCAGCAAGATCCCAGCCATTGCGACACCGGGCCCGCCCGGGGATTTCGCGCTGGCCGAGCTGCCTCCGCTGAGCGGCGCGTTGGTGTCGATGGTCAACTGCACCTTTTGGATCGTATTGGCGCCCAGCTTCACGGTATTGGAACTGAAATGGCAGTTCACCGCTGCAGGCAATGACAGGCACCCCATGCCGATCTCGTCGCTGAAGCCGTTATTCGAGACCACGGAAACGGTGACCGTTCCATTCTGGCCTGAAACCAGCGTCATCTTTGGTGGATCGACCACAATGCTGAAGCCGTCGCCGCTTCCCTTGATGCTCACGCTCGCCGATTGCGACGGGCTATGCACTGCATCGCCGCCATAACTGGCCACGATCGAGTGGCTGCCCGGCGTGAGCTCCGGCACCAGCGTCGCCACGCCGCTCGCATTGAGCGCGCCCGAGCCGACAACCGTGGCGCCTTCCATGAACGTGATGGTGCCAGTGGGAATGGGGCCGGTGGTCCCGAAAGTGGTGGCCACCAGGATGGTTTGCGGCGTGGAACTGGTTGTACTCGATGTTCCCAGGTTCGTGTTGGTGGGAATGGCGGTGATGACCTGCGACAGCGCGGCCGATGAGCTGCCCGCATCGTTGGTGTCGCCGGCGTATGTGGCGGTGACGGAGTGGGTGCCGACCGCGAGAGCTGAGTCAGTGAATGAGGCGCTTCCGGTGGCGTCGACGGCGCTCGAACCGGCGACGGCCCCATCGACCGTGAAGGTGATCTGGCCGGTGGGAGTGCCTCCGTTGCCGCTGACCACTGCCTTGAACTGCACCGCGGACAGCACCTGGGCAGGCGTGCCGCTGGTGGTCAGCTTGACAGTGGTGGTGGCCTGGATCACGGGCAGAGCGAACGGGGCAGAAGCGCTGCCTTTGTCGTTCGTGTCGCCGCTGTAGGTGGCCACAATCGAATGCGCACCGGGTGCAAATAGGTGGGTGAGGGTGGCGACGCCGCCGGAACTCATGGCAGCCGTTCCCAGCGTGGTGGTCCCGTCAGTAAACGTGACGGTGCCGCTGAGCGCCGCCGACCCTCCAGCCAGTGCCACCTTCGCGGTGAGTGCGACCGCCTTGCCGGCGATGCCTGGATTCGGCGAGGCGGAAATCGTGGTAGCGGTGTCCGCCTGGTTGACCACCTGCGTCACCGCCGGAGAGGTGCCGGGCCCGTCGTTGGTGTTGCCCAGGTACGCTGCCGTGATCACGTGCGAGCCGACGCCCAGGGAACTGGTGGTGAAGGCCGCCACGCCCGTGGTACCCACCAATGTCGCCGAGCCGATCTTCGCCGCTCCATCGAGGAAGTTGACCGTACCTGTCGGGGCTAGAGTGCCGTTCGTGGTCACAGTTGCCGTGAACGTGACCGCGGTGCCGTATGTGGATGGATTGATTGATGAGCCAAGCACCACGGTTGAGCCGGCCAGCACGTCCTGGTTCAAGGTATTGCTGGTGCTGCCCTGGACATAAATGCTGGTGTCGCCGTTGTAGACGGCCGTGATGGGATGTACTCCGTCGCTCAGCGTGGATGTTGTATAGGTGGCCACTCCGGCACCGAGTGTTACGGTGCTCAGCACGTTGGCTCCGTCCAGAAATGTCACGGTCCCGTCGGGTGACACGCCGCCGGTGCCTTTTACGGTGGCGGTGAAGGTGACCGACTGGTTGAGCGTGGAGGGATTGGCGCTGGAAACGAGCGTGGTGGAAGTGGGCTCGTTTACCACCTGGTTGAGGCCGGCGGAGACGCTGGAGAAGTGGCCGGTGTCGCCGTTGTAAGCCGCCGTGATGCTGTGCGTGCCCACAGCGAGCGACGAGGTGATGAATGTGGCGACGCCGCCGGTGCCGATTGTCAGGTCGGGGGAGATTTTGGTCGCGCCGTCAAAGAAGCTGACGGTTCCGGTGAGTGCGCCGGTGCCGGAGCCTGTTGTGACGGTGGCGGTGAAGGTGACGTTCTGGCCGAAGGTGGAGGGATTCGGCTTGGACGTGAGAGCCACGTCGGTGGCATTCACCGGAGTAGCGGTGCCGCCGATTTCGATGACGAGCGGGGAATTGGAGCCGACGATGCCCGGCTGCGTTTCGTCGTTGACATCGACGACGCCGCCCTCGGCCTGGCTGCTGGTGAGGGTGGGTGTTGCTGCGGGAGCGAATTCGACGCCGACCACGCAGTTTTGCGCCACCGTGAGGGAGCCGCCGTTGGGGCAAGTGGTGGTGGCGGGGTCGATGGCTGTATTGACCGCAGCCACCAGGCTGGTGAGCGCGCGAGCGTCCGTTCCGTTGTTCGCCACCGTGACCGGAAAGGGGTCGGACGTGTAGCCCTGCCGGACGGGCAGAGTGATGCTCACCAGCGAAAGGTTCGTCTGGACGGTGCGGATGCGCTGATCGAAGTAGTCGGCAACGATGATATTGCCGTTGTTATCGACGGCGATGCCGTAGGGGCCGTGAATCCCTGCCGACGTGGCCGGGCCGTTGTCGCCGCCGAAATCGGAGGAGCCATTGCCGGCGATGGTGGAGATGATGGCGCTTTTGGCCCCGACTTCCCGGATGCGGTAGTTCTGGGTGTCGGCGATATAGAGATTGCCGGCGGGATCAAAGGTGAGACCGGAAGGCGAGTTGACCTCAGCCGCCGAAGCGGCGCCGCCATCGCCTGAGAAATCCCCCGTGCCATTGCCGGCCACGGTGGAGATGACCCCCGCGGCTGTGCAGGTCGTCCCCAGAATGCTGGAGCTTGCGCTGGCGCACACGGCGCGTACGCGGTTGTTCTGCGTATCCGCGATGAACAGGTCGCCGGCCGGATCGACGGCAACGGCAAATGGACCGTTCAACTCGGCCGCAATGGCCTGGCCACCGTCGCCGGCTGCTCCGGCATTTCCGTTGCCGGCGAGAGTGACGATGTCGCCGGGTGCGGGGCAGGCTGCTCCGTCAAGAGTGCCCGGCGCGGCGCACACCACGCGCACGCGATTGTTGCCGATGTCGGCGATGTAGAGATTGCCGGCGGGGTCGAGGGCCAGCCCGAACGGCTGGTCCAGTTTGGCTGAGACAGCCGCGCCGCCATCCCCGGAGAAGCCTGCCGTATGCGTTCCCGCAATCGTGGTGATGACGCCCGTGGCCGCCGAGATCTCCCGCACCACGTTGTTGGCGCTATCGGCGATGTAGAGGTTCCCGGCTCCGTCGATGGCGATGCCGGCTGGCAGATTCAGCTCGGTGTTCGCGCTGTTGGCCGCGCCGCCATCCCCCGCGTATCCTGAAGCGCCGTCGACGCCGGCTATGGTGCTGATGATTCCGGCGCCGGAGCAGTTGGTGCCGGTAATCGTAGCCTTCGTGCCCGCGCAGACCATGCGGATTCGGTTGTGATTGCTGTCCGCGATGTAGAGGTTCCCTGCGCCGTCCAGAGCCACTGCGGAGGGCAAAAACAGTTCTGCCTGGGTGGCGGGGTTGCCGTCTCCGATGAAGGAGTCCTGCCAGCGGCCGTTGCCGGCGGTGGTTTGAGCCGTGCCGGGGAGCAGTGCGCCAAGTCCGCCCACACCTGTGCCGGCCAGGTAGGCGGTGGCAAGCGCGCTGCCGGAGGAATCGAGCAGCACCACCGCGCCGGTCCGGCTCCCGGGATAGCCCGGCTTGAAGAGAACAGGCTGATTGCACTGCTGTCCGGCGCTGAAGGTTCCGCCCGCGCATGTGCCACCGGAAGCGGCGGTGAAATCCAGGCCCGCGGCGCCGAGCGTGAGCACCTCAACTGTATTCACTGTCCCGCCGGCCCTCATGGTCACCGCAACCGTGGCGCTGCTGGAGGCGCCGATGGCGACCGGGCCGAATCCCGCTTGTGCGTGGCTCACTGCGACACCTGCAACCAGGGCAAGAGCCGCGGCAGCATAGCGACGGCACCGAATGAGGGCGCCTGTGCCAGGACGCAAGAACGAACGGCGGTGGGCCGTCCCATCCGGCTGCTGAGATGACGAATCGACTGAATCCCTGAATTGCTTTGGGAGGAGGGGGATGGACATGGCGAGAGACTCCGGACAACAAACGAATTGCAAACACCCAACGCCGGGTTCCTGGGAGCACACCGATGCATCGCACTACGACGCGCGGGGTCGGACGGAGGAGAAGCCGCTCGTTATGAGTGAAGCTGATTTGTCTGGAGTATACCGGTTTCGCAGATCGGGAGTGCCAGAAGAAAGTCGCAATTGACCCATGCGGGGACGGGCGGATAACACCTTCGTGTTATCCGCGGCCGCGCTGCGATGCAGTCCGGTTAGAAGTGCCGGAGGTTTTCGCTGTTGGTCGATCCCGGCGGGACATGGGGCACACTGGGACGATCTGCGACGCGCTCAACCCCTCGCTCCAGCGATCGCGTCACCAGGTCGCGCGAGCCCAGACCAACCGCCAGAGCGAGGGTGAGCACGATTCCGCCGAACAGGATGCCGAATGCAAGCTCGACGATACTTCCGCCGATCTCGAGATGCTCCAGGACCATGGCCGCGGTGAGAACCAGCACCAGCCACTTCACTCCCAGGGAGAGAAAACGCGCGTACTGCAGTTGCGCGTTGACGGCGCTGATGAGCACCGAGCGCGCGAGAAAGCGGGCGATCAGGACGCCGAAGAACAGCACGATCACCGCTCCGATGGCGTGTGTGACGTAAGGGACGAGACGAATAGGCAGATTCGAAGCGCCTGCATAGGAGACGTCGAAGGCCGACACGCCGATGACCAGGCCGAGCAACACGCAGGTCCAGAAAGAAATACGGGCGATAAGCTGGGTGGGCGAGCTGGAAGGTGCCCATTCGCTGCTGGTGCGCGCGAGCCGTTCGTCAAAGCGGACCAGCCCCAGGCCGCGCCGCAGCAGAGCGGAAACGGCCATGCCGAGAAGGGTAAAGAGGAACACGGCGAGGAAAAAGGCGAGGATGCCGGGGAGGACCGCGATGAGCAGCGACATGACGCGGTAGAACGAACTCTGCAGAGCCTCGTACATGTGGTGCCAGATCGAGCCGTCGGAGTACACCACGGGGTTGGCGTCCGCCGCCAGCCGAAGCTCGACCAGTCGATGAAGAGCATTAGGCGAAATGTTCACTTGCGAGCCTCCTTGAACAGCTTTCAACCGGAATTGGATCGATCTCCGTCACAGGCGAAAGATTCAGGCGGTCATGGGTTGAAACGGTCGGGCCAGCGCCAGCGCGACACCAGGTAGGGCTTGTCGGCGTCAAAGGCGGCGGCAACTGCCTCGATGTGGCGCTCTGGGTCCCCGCCGGAAGCCGTTACGTTGATGTGGCCGGCTACCCAGGCACGGTAAAGCGGCCAGAGCGCTCCGAGCAGGTGTCCGCGGTTGATGGTGCGCAGCCGGAATGCGACCAGGAAATCGTAAACGATCCTCGCCCACAGATTCTCCGGGATGCGGAAGGCGGCCGGTTCCAGTGCTGCCAGCCTCTTCAGGCCGAGCAGCGAGTGGGGCGGCAGAACCAGCGACCAGATTTCCTGCAGGTTGCTGTAAGCCAGGCGAAAGCCCTCGACCATGGCGGCGACTTCCGGCGCTCCTTCAGTGAAATGGCCCGTCTGCGGCAGCGTGACGCGCGCCGGAGGCAGGCGACGGGGGCGCTGCCAGAATGCCGCCTTGGCTTCAATATCGGAGAAGAGCGAGCTGACGATTTCCGCGAGGATTTTGCTGACGTCAGGATCGGGTGGAGGGGGCAGAGACCGAGTGCCAACCGCGAACTCGCCCAGCGAATAGCCGGCGACTACCGCCTCCGCGCTGGGCCAGATGAGGGCGTCGTGCTGCCCGATTCCGGTGAACCGTTGCCCCGCTGCCGCCAGGCGATCTGCCATGCGAGGCGAAAGCGCGAGATCGATGGCCAGCGGGTAGCGCGCGCGGGTGGCAAAAAGAGCGCGGGTAAGCGGGTAGAGTATGGCTGAATTCACCAGCCCGGCGTTCGGCGGCAGAGCGTAAAACGGCAGAGCCAGGTCGGTCGATCCGCTAAGGACGGCGGTGGCCAGGTTGGTGAGGGCATCGGCACTCAAGGAGGACGGCTCGGGCCCGAGCATCAGGATGCCAGAGGCCTCATGACGACGCGCCAACTCGGCTGCGTTCACAAAATCTGCGGCCGTAAGCGTCCATGCCATCCGCGTGGCAGGCGCATCGATGATGCGCAAGGGCGGGTAGGCGTCGGCGGGAACCCCGTTTTGCGTGGCCACCAGCAGCTCTTCCGGCGCGACCACACGGGTGAGCCGGGCCAGCACCGCCTCGAGCTGGTCCTGCGCGATGGGTGGCAGCAGCGCAAGCAGAGCGTAGCCGGGCCGGGCCGGTGGTTGCGACAAGTCGGAGATCGGATCGGCTGTGGCCATAAGAACCTAAGGATGCGGGACCGGGGGCTTCCGGCTGCCGCGGCTATGCTCTCAAAGCTCCAGTCAGGTATAGCATGCCGTCAAGCGGAATACGGAGCCACCCCGGGCGGTTGTTTAGCTCATAGAGCAGTTCATAAAGCGCCTTCTCCAATACGTAGGCGCTGAACAGCGAGTCGGCCTGATCGCCTGCCGGCAGCAGGCCGGGGGCGGACGCCATGTGTGTTCGGTAGGCAGACAGGAACTCCGCAGCCGCCGCGTGTTCCCATGCACGCGCCCAGCCTGCCAGGTTCTCCGCCGCCTGCGCCCGGTCGGGGTGCGCCGTGCGGAATCGATCGAGCGCGGCAAAGGCGGCGTAGGAAAACGAGCGGATCATTCCAGCGACATCTTTGAGAGGGCATTGCTTCCGGCGGCGCTCGGCCAGGGGCCGGGCAGGTTCGCCTTCAAAGTCGAGCAGGATAAAATCTTCCCCGCCAGAGGCGGTGCGGAGAGTCTGCCCTAGATGGTAGTCGCCGTGAATGCGGATCTTGCTTCCACTGGGATCAGAGGCTGCAACGGCTTTCGCCCGGGCGAGCAGATCGCGACGTCGCGCGAGCAGGTCCGCGGCCTCGTCCGCCAGGTCTTCGGGCAGGGTGGCAAGCTTCGCTCGCAGAGCCTCAAACGACGTATGAAGCTGATCCTGGATGCGCAGCGCGTCCCGGCTCAAGTCTTCGCTGTTCAACGGCTCGGGGGCGAATGCCGGATCCTCGGTTGGCGTGGACAGCGCGAGGTGCATTTCGGCAGTCCTCTGGCCCAGCAGCGCGGCGGCTTCAAGAGTAGCGGGCGCATGAGAGCGCAGTGCTTTCGAGGCGCCTGAAGCGGACGCCGCTGCGGCAAAGCCGATGCGACTGGTCTCAGCCGGGGCGGGAAGCGGAAGCACGGCGGTGAAGAACTGCTGGAGCGCATCGAGGAACCACTCCCAGCCATCGCCTTCGTTTTCGACCAAACCCTGCAGCATGGCCACCGTGGTGGTTTCGCCGCCGGTGGGGGTGATGGTGATCTTGCCCAGAAATGGCGGAATGTTGCCGAAGTGCGCAACTTCGGTGAGGAAACGGCCGATCTCAACGTCCGGGTTTTCGCCGGACTGCAACCGGCGGAAAAGCTTCAGGATGACCTGCTTTCCATAAAGGATGGAGGTGTTCGACTGTTCCGCCGATCCGACGCGCGCGGAAAGATGCCGGTCCCCGCGCACGACTGCGAAGGCCCCCGAGGCGCGGGCTTGGAGCCGGCCCTTCTCGGGATAGGGGTTGCCGGCGGATGGGGACTCGCGCGGCTGGAAGCGCTGGCTCCCCAATCCCAATGCCGAGCCGGATGCGGGCGAATCGCTGCGGGGCGGCGCGGTCGCTTCGCCCGGCTGGGCGGTGAGGGGCAAAGGCTCCACGGGCAGGCCGGCAAGGGGATGCGGGGCAAAATCGTCCGGCTCCTGCGCCGACAGGGCAGCGGTATCCGAGGCAGGCTCGCCGGGAAAGACCTCGTGGGGACGGAGGTGCACCATTCCCGGGGTGGGATGGCCATGAGTTGCCCATTCCGGGTGCCGCAGCAGTTCTTCAGCTCGGCCTGTTTCTGCGGCGTCGCGGGCTGGCTGGCCGGTGGCCGCCGAGGACAGCGAGGCCGCCACTTCAATGGCAGCAACGCGCGTTGTCGCCAGATCGAGAGTGGCGCCGCGCTCGACGAGGTTCAGCAAGGCCTGCCGGAAGTCTTCGCGGCCTGAGCCATCGTGCACCACTCCGGGACCGATGGGGGTGTGCAGGGTGGCGATCACGCTCCCCGGTCGCTCCGCCTGCACCTGATGCGCCGTTGCTCCCGTGCTGAAGGCCAGAGGCACCTGGTAGACATCGCACTGGTTATCGCCGTAGTTCACTTCGAAGTAAAGCAGGATCGATGGTATGGACGTGTCGTCGGGCAGGTCGCGGGTGGATAACAGTTCGGTGTTTGCGGCCACAGCGGCCGGGAGCTCAACCCAGTCCAGCACCTTGATGTTGAGGATCTTGCGGGATTTTGCTCCGAACCATCTCTGGCGCGGCAGCCAGGCCGGCAGAGCCGACTCGAGCAGCGGGAGGCCGTGGCCGGCGACGAATCCCGGCCAGCCCTTTGTGAGCAGGTCGAGCGCCGCCGGCTCATCGGAGGGGATCTCAGCCTGCACGTCGACAGATGCTTCGACGGGCTCAGGCTTCGGGCTGGGCGGC
>Ga0134128_10005317_pt1 | contig 15606 bp, 13 predicted proteins | sample KB31754_FD_96462 | JGI IMG/M metagenome (GOLD analysis project Ga0134128, IMG submission 96462) | Terrestrial soil microbial communities with excess Nitrogen fertilizer from Kellogg Biological Station, Michigan, USA - KB3-175-4 | ecosystem: Environmental > Terrestrial > Soil > Unclassified ...
AGAAAGTCTTTTGACCACAGATAAAGATAGCGAAGATAACTTCATTTATAGGACTAGTCCAAAGGGTGTTAAATTTTTACAATGCTGCATTCAAATAAAATCCTTGATTTGTCAGCCGATTGATCAAAGGACCTCGTATGAAGCAGTAACAGTTGCGAATGAAGCGGTAACAGCACCATCCATCCTATAGGGCCTCTACAATTTATTCTACTATAATCAAAATTAGCATAGTTGTTTTTCGATAATGTAATTACTTCATCCTTCAGTTTTTGCTATGGCAAATTTATTCTTCAAGTGAAATCGATATGTCTTCTGTCATGAAGAGAATCATTTTACATCTCGATAAAATTAAGCAAGTTGGCATAGATAGAATCTATGGTAAGTCTGCTTCTTATAGTAAATAAACACAAATCCAATTGAAAGGATCTAATTTGCTGTAACAGGGGTCATTTGTCGACTGACACCTGATATTGACTTGTAGCATTTCTGGACCTATCCCAGTAGTGATTTTTATTACAAGCGTTAATTCTGCAGTAGAGACACGGGACTTTGTAACAAGACTACAATATCTTGACACTTTTACGAACAAAACATGGAAAGGATCTTGATTGATAAAGCATACAATCAGTGGGTAGTATGAATCGGATGAAAATCATGCATAAGAAAATGATTGCTTCAATTGGAATTGGTATCATAGTGACCTTGTTGATTTATTTGGGATTACAAAATTCTCTAAGGGTTCCTGCTTTATTTTCAGCTCCTATGTCCTCTGAATCAGCGATTAAAATAATAGCGCAACATCAAAACCTGACACATTATAATATCTTCGATTTCTCAACAAGATATGTTTACATTAAAGGTGATGGTGCGATATTTGAGTCAGATGCTAATTCTAATTTAATCGGGAAATATCTTGGTAGGGCAGAGCCAACGATTACGACAGGTAATTATTTCGCATGGGAAGTGAGAAGAAATAGTCACACCTACTTTGTAGACAGTATAAGCGGCGAAATTATATCCTATAGCAATTAGGGCCCCTAAGCCTGCATTATTAGCCCTATGGTTCTCAATATAATGTGGCCCTCTTTCTTGCTTTGGATTCTGTCCATGCATTTAGAAAATAAACCGGAATAAAAGGACGTACTCATACCGTTTAAGCAAGGCTGTTAAGAAGATTGATAAGTAGGATTTGGATGGTACGTTTATTGTCAGAAAACTCTGTAAGGCACATTGATACAATTAAAGAGATGGAATCATTGAAGTATGAGTATCAAATACGCTGTAGCCACTACGAGCTTGAATTTTCGTCAGACGACAAACGTATATCTTGTTCCATTTGCGGCAAAAACTGGTCATTTAAAGAAGATCGTGGTTATTCAAAATCCAAAGAAATCTATAAAGCAGATATAGAGTAATAACAATGAAAGTTAAATGTGTAATCTCAATGAAGGAATAACAGCAAATCAAATGATCATGTAATCTGCTCCGAATGCAAATGATATAGATAGTTTATTATGCTGTATTAGCAGTCGTAAAATCCAACAATTCTCTTAGGTACCAACCTAGTTAACTACACTGAATGGATCTTTGCACATAACACTCCGTTTTTTCCTGCTTTGCTAATATTACTGTCATTAACACATTCTTGTAGTAAATTCTAGGTTCAAAAAGGCTCATTTCGGGTGCATTCCCAAAATAAAAATATATTGGAGAATGCTTGAAATAATTGCAAGAATTGAAGTGAATATTGCAAGCCTAAATATTTGATAACCGATCTCCTTTTCAGAAAGAGGGCCTTCTGCAAGTATTAATCTTACCAATGTGGTGGGTGCTCGCCTTTCCTTTGATGCAACTAGTTTGAAATCATTCATCAAAATGGTGGGTCTCGATTTGACTTGTCTGTGTTCGACAATTTTCTTTACGCTAGAAAGGAACAGAAAAGAATTCATTACAGCGGGTAGAAGAGCAATTGCTCCGATAATTTCAGAATTTCCCACAATGGCAATTGCTCCATACATAGCACCAATTAACAGTGTACCAGAATCTCCTGGGAATATCTTGCTTGGAAATCTATGATATTTGTATAAGGCAATTGTTCCAAAAAGTAAAGGAAGGGCCGCAATGAATATTTCATTTGTACCAAAGATGGCTATACTAACTAAAAGTGGGATCATGGCTATGATCAGAAATCCACTCGCTACTCCGTTTAAAACATCAATTGAGTTAATCGTGTTACCAGCAATTGGTATAATAATTAATATGAGTGGTATATATAATAATGGAATATCCGCTTTTCCAATTATAAGATTGAGGTGGCTGCCGTGAGCACCTAGAGCTATCAATGGGATTGCTGCTGCTACGAGTGCAACGGGTTTGAACCATCCTGGCATAACTTTTCGATCATCAACCAATCCAACAATAAAGGCAATTAGTGTAGTCAACAGAATTGCAATAACCTTTATTTTCCATGTCAGTAAGTAAAGGAGAATTTCTGCTACTGCAATACCTAATGCTAGCATCGGTCCAGCCGGCCTTGGAACTTTCGGTCTATCGGGCTTATGGTAATCTTGTACTACTTCACCACGTGATATCAATGAGCTGATCATTCTGGGTGTCCCTAAGACTATGACAAAGAATGATATAACCGATACAAGTATTCCATAAATCAGTGTACTGTATACCGATGATATATCTAGCATTTATTATTACTAATTCCGTCATAATCGAGGTTTATATATGATTACATAATCTATTATTTTGTTCTTTTAATGAATAGGCGATTCAAGAAGTCAGACTTTGCCTTATAGAATGAACTTCAAGATAAGTGCTAATACGAGCACTTTTTTTGTCATTCTATTGATAACATGTCTATCCAATGTTCGAACGATCAAGGATATTCCTGAAAAATATGAGAGCAGCGAGATGACTTCCCCAGTTAAACCAGGGAGTCGTGGTAGGCTATCCCAATGGATTGTCAGCCATACAATCCGGGGCAAGTAACTAACCGCCCCAGCTGAGAGGAATATCCAGTCACTTTCCGTTATGGCATTGTGTACCAGACTTTTATTAATTACAGTAATATTAGAGAAGAATTGTCTACAATATTTGACTCTATTTATTTTTTCCATTATTCTTTTGTTTGGTTTGCTGTATCTTGAAGCTCGGCTACTATCATAGCTGGGTGCTTTACCATAGCGGCAGACGAAAGTGAGACATACCTGCTTTCCACCAAATATGAGTTGAAGTAAATTTTGAATGTTTTGGGAAATATCTCGATCTATACTCGCTTGTTTATATGATGGAAATGAACTTCATTTGGCATACGCTTAAGTTCAATTTTACATTGCCTTTTAGTTGTACTAAAGGACTAATAGATGGTCCTCTTATTTAGATTATCTTTAAGTTTATGTGCTAATGCGGGTCCAATTTTTGGTATGTTTGACAGTTTTGACTCGGGTGCCTCCGAAACTTTCCTTATGTCTGTGAGGCCAGCATTATACAGTGCTCTTGCTCTTATTCTTCCAATGCCCTGGAGTCCGACAAGTGACAACAATTCCTCTTTTATACCATATTTTATTCGAAGCCTTGTCCTGTATATTGATGTCAAGAGATCTTCTCGTTTGAGTAATTTAGAAAACTCCAATAAAGAGTACGATAGCCACTCAGCGTTTTCAACTATTCTGTACATATCTCCCGGCTCGACTCCAAGGTTGTCGCTTACCATTCGATCGCTTGCTTCATTAATCCATGCATGAAGTGCTAATAGGCTCCTTGAACCATCATATTCACTTACCGGGTAAAAGAGCTCTTCGCTATATAGATTTAATATGTTACTCAATTCTTCGATATCGCCTTTCCGTAGCGATATTTTTGGATAGAAATCCGTGCTGTTAGTAATAAGATGTAAAATACCTAACGTGCGTTCATTCCGTATAGCGTTACCGTTGTGCAAAGGTACGCGTTTAGCCGATTGAATTGCTTGGCTAAATTCTACTGCAGTAAGCGGATCAATATACAGAAGTGATGCCAACCTTCCAAAATCCGTTGCTATATACCTGTCATTTTTTGATTTAAGAAAAGTTGCATTTTGTAGATAATTTAATGCACTATCAATTTTAAAATCCACTGTTGCTTTTCTGTATTGCTGAGCAAATAATGTATCACGAAATAAATTATAAATTTCCAATTTTTTCATACCAGGGAAGGTTACGATGGTGCTGAGAAGATGAATTCTAATTGCTCTGTCATTAGACATTTGAGAGCGTAAAGGTTCTGGCTCCCCCATCACATAATGATCATAGATTTCTTGCTCACTAATTCCAGACTCTGCCACTATAATTGATTCTCCAAAAGTATCATAGCTTGGTCTTCCTGCGCGACCAGAAAGCTGCTTGTATTCCAATACACTAATAGGAACATTTCCTCCATACTGTGAATCGTATCTTAAAATACTAGACAGAATAACACGTCTTGCAGGGAGATTAACTCCTGCAGATAACGTCGGGGTTGCAGTTAGTAGTTTAATTGACCCATCTCTAAATAACTCTTCTACTATTTCTCTAGTGACTTGCCCTAATCCAGCATGATGAAATCCTACGCCACCTGAAATGACACGAGAAAGAGTTCTAGTAAGTTCCGTGTCTTCACCATCGTTAAGAATACGTGATGACGCTTTGGCCGTTATTGCCTTTGTAACTTTGTCTAATTGTTTATAAACAATTTCAGTTGCCTTTGAGGCAAGCGCTATTGCTCTCTTTCGTGTTTCAGCAAAAATTATAGCTTGTCCTCCGTTATTAATACAATCAATTGCGAGATTTATAGCTGAAGAAGAAATACCAGAAGATGTTTTGATTTCAAACTTACGACCGTCATTCATCCTCACCGATCCATGTTCGTAAACTCCTTCTATCAATTTAGTTGGCCTCCAGTCGCTTTGGATTAATTCGCATCCCAACCACTTTGCAATATCTTGAGAATTTGCAATTGTGGCGCTTAATGCTAAAATCTGTGCTCGTGGATACATTTTACGAATCTTCGTTATTGTCATTTCAAGAGTAGGACCACGTTCGCGATCGCCAAGTAAATGAACTTCATCAGCTACAAAAAGTCCAACGTCAGAAATCCATTTGGCACCATGTCGTATTACCGAATCCATTTTTTCATTTGTCAAAACTATGATATCTGCACTTGCTCCTTCAATTCCAGTTGAATTATAGTCACCAGTAGATATGCTAATTCGAATTTTTCTATCTACGAAATTAACATTTTGAAGAATCTGAAGGTAGCGGTATTTTTCTGTAGCTATTGCCTTTAGCGGTACTAGATAAACAACCTTTAATCCTTTTTCTATTGCCTTTATAGCAGCCATTACTGCAATAAGCGTCTTACCGCTTGCTGTAGGAGTGGTGATAAGTAAATTTCTGTTTTTGAGAACACCCTTGGAAAGAGCTAGCTTTTGTGGAGGATAGAGAGAAGAATAACCTAGTAAATTAAGAACAACCTTCAGTCGGTCATCTGCTAGTTTTAATGTCATAACCTCAAATCTATCAAGAGTTGTAAGCTTATTATAATCTATTTGAGCTCACGTGAACTATGTTTGTTATTGCTCTTATGATATGATATTTTTCTGATAGACGGTGAAAGGCAGTATAAAACAGTTTCCAACTGTTACATTTGATAACTGCCATGAGTGTTGTAGAGCATAGTGTATCCATATAGGAGACCACTTCAAAGAGTAGCTAACTGTGCTGGCTTCGCAGAATATCAATTACAATTGGGGCACATATATTGTTAAAACTCCGCAAACTAATGATGGGTTATTAATAACTATATCCATAGTTGGCATGATGGACCTTGGAAACCCAAGGATTTTTGTTACCTATGGAAAAGATAGATTTGGTCCATCAAGTTATATTCACTAATAATTAGTATATAAAGAATACGCCTCAATCATCTATCACTACAATCGCCCTTTTTAGACGGGATACTCTATGCATAAAGCAAAAAAAGAATTGTTGCTTAGATGACTATGTTTCATATAAAACAAGATCGAATAGACAACAGGCCATTGCCTCAGAATGTACTTAACAAGGACCCACTTGTTGTACTGATTCATTACCACTCTGTATCCCATACCTATGGTTAATAAAGGAGAAACATAAAGGATGCATATTATAGAATAGTTGAATGCGACTCATGACCTTAAACAAGACCATGCAATTCTACGAAGAGTTCGTGATATTACTCAACGATGCTCTGATGGATTATATGCTAACGAAAATATTCCAATAGAACACATAGAGATCATTTCTGTGGTGATAGAGGAATTCGTAGACAGATTTCATCATGGCAAAGAAGAACAAGCTTACTTCCCAGAAACTAAAGACAAAAATGGGTTTGCAGAAGATGTTCGCAAATTTCTAATTGAGCATGAACTTGGAAGAAGAATCGCAATGATGCTTCGAAGAGAATTAAATATTTGGAAACAAAACAAGTACAAAAAGGAAATAAAAGAAACAGAACGAGAAAAAATAATGGTAAAGGATGATGATCACAAAATAAAAGTAGCGATAGCACGATTCCTCAAATCTTATGCTGTTTTTATAACTGATCACACAGAAAAAGAGGACAAATTTTTTGATTTAATAGAAGGGAAAGGTAGCCTATCAACAAAAGAAGATCAAATGTTGATTCATCACTATGAAATGTGCAAAAACCAAATAGGAGGGACGGAAAGGGTAGAACAAATGATAAGGATAATAGAATATTTGGAAAGCAGCCAGTGGATGAAAGATAAATCAGACTAAGTTTTTGCAATATAATTTTTTATCAAAATGGAACGCAAATGAACCAGTTCTTAACGCACATTTCAAATTCTGGTACTGTAAATATGTAGTTAATCATTCACTTTGACAAATGGGGGGATAAGCAGAGCAAAAATCGGTATTTTTGATATATGGGATAACGATGTATATAGTTCTGATATTCGCTTTATTCCATTATCTCACAATAGTTCAGGCTGCTTTGGCTCTAAATGTTCAGATTCTATATTATGCTGCATGAGCCTGTTGGGTAAAAGCAAGTCTACACATTTTGCACACATATAGAGCCCTATATCAGAAGAAGGATTGGGATCAGATGTTTCGACTAGTGTATGTAGAAAGTTCTATTCATCATTTTTTAGTATTATATATATTATTTTGTTTTGGTCATCAATTATAGCAGTGTCACAATCTGCACATTGATCCTTTCAAATTCATACGGAAACTATGTTATTCGTTGTTACAGATATCAGCACATAGTGATATTAGTGAGATTGGAAATCGAAATTGAATTCATTCTATTATGAGAATCAGTTAGTTTATCTCCGTTTCTCTAGTCAGAGATGCAATTGGAGAATCTCTTTTGCTAAGGGTTGCATTCAAATCGACGGTACTTCCATTCCTATAAACGGTTAAGGTAATTTTTTCACCAACAGATTTATGCTGATCAATGTATTGTAACAAGCTCTCTACCCCTAATGGCTTTCTGTCCACAGCTAGTATTATATCTCCTAGATGCTTTCTCGAGTATTGATCTATAGTACTTCCATGTATTCCTGCTTTATCAGCAGGACCATTCTTTGAAATTGTATCTACAACTATACCCTTAACACTATCTGGTAGCTTGCGGCCATTTACAATCACAGTCAAATCCAATGCAACACCTGAAAGGCCTATGTAAGGATGAGTATAATTTGCTCTTTCAATTAGCGTGCCTACAATTCGTGTCATAGTACTAGATGGGATTGCAAAGCCTCTTATCCCAGAAAAAAAGGATGTATCGACCACAGACTTTGGTACATCAATTGGTAGAGGGGACAATGAAACTGGATCTGGTACCATCCTTCCTACAAGATTATCTGCAATGTTTATTCCAACAACCTGTCCTTGTATATTTAGCAACGGTCCACCAGAACCGCCGGCATTTGTTGTTATATCCGTCTGAATTATTGGAGACATAGATAGCTCTGAAACTGAATCTAATGTTGAGCTATATATACCACTCACAATTCCCGCTTGCATACTATCACTAAGTCCGAATGGATTGCCGATAGATATTACTTGGTCACCAACCTCCAGTTTAGAAGAATTTCCAATAGCCAGTGGTTTGAAAAAGCGGTGATCGATAAGATTATTTGAAATAATTTGTAACACTGCGATGTCACTAGAACTATCGGCCCCTAAAACCTTTGCAGTATACCTGTCGCCATCTACAAATGTTACCTCCACTGTTCTAGCTCTTCCTATAATGCGGTTATCAGTAATTATATGTCCTTGTTTATCATAAATAAACCCAGAACCCAATGTAATATTTTGTTCCAATGGATCTAAAACATTCGTCATCTGAAGTTTACTTGTGATTTGTACAACGGAGTTTTGTACTTCTTGGAATAAAGTATCAAGAGAAGAATAAGAAGCTCGTTTTTCGGAATAGGTGGCAGCAGTATTCATCGGAGTTAGTATCATTACTGAAATGGAATAGATAGAACAACAAATAATACAAATAAATGTGATAGATGTGTTTGATGCTGTCATATTCCTATGCAGTTAAAATCGCTATTATAGGTCTTTACTAACAATAGAACAAAACTTCCATTGATATTAAATGGCTTGAACTTTCTTACATGTTTATAACTTGAAAACCTAGTAGATAGAATTATGCAAGCTTTTAAAGACGGATAAAATTTACAGCATATATAGAACAGTCCATTCTGATATAAGAAAACATCACACCATATCCTCTCAGCCAAGATATTGGTTCTACTCGAACTTACTTCGCCTTACACGATACACACCCATACACTTGGCCTCCTACAGCTGTTATGACAAACCTATCAACAATGCTCCTTAAAATGAACATACCTACGTATGAAGGATTCGAAGTAGAGTGTAAGTGATCTCATTATTGTTGCCATTACTATCTTTCTTATTGCATTGTATTAGTGATAGCATGATGCCTTCTTTATTAGACTTAATTGCATTGCCTAGGATATATTATCATATGAGAAGGCTTTGGTCTATTTGTGCGTAGACATCTTTGAATATTTGAAGTTAATTCGTTACCAATGGAACTAGGGCGATATGATTACACAAAAACTTATGGCTGTTAATACAAATAACATGTCGCCCCTTTGCACATATATTAAACAAACTTCCCACCCACTCTGGGTTGATATAGTAAGCTTCAAAAACAACTTAGTTGTCACTGTTTTTGCCATAGGAAGATAGCTATGCTAATTCTATGAGTTTGCCGTGGATAACTTGCAAGGAAAAAAATTTTTTCATTAATCAAATGTAAGCGAGATATTAAAGTATCAACACATCATTATTCAAACTTGTATGAAGATTTCAGAATTATGTAAAATGATTGAAGGCTCGATTCATTCAGGAACATATCCACTAGAAGACCAACAACAGAAACAACTAGCAAATTCAGTAGAGGTCATAAATAGATCAGATTCTGACGATCTAAAGAATAGCGACATCAAAATAGAGGTCAGAATCCAAAATCTCTATATCGTAAACAATTACACGTCTAATATCCAGCACCTACCAGGAGTAATTGAAACAGATGTGTTGGACTCTTTTAAAATGTTATGCAGACGCTTGGCAAGAATTGGATCGGATACATCTGGGAATGATTATTCCAAAGACATTACAATCTCAAGGGATGGGTTGCATGATCGTAAGACCAAAGTATTATAGGACTAGATTGCACCATTCAAGACATTTAAAAGGTCTAAGAAGGATAGAAATTTCTCTTGATTTGGAGAATTTGAAATAAGATGAAGCAAAGTATCTAGAGGGCTAGGTATTGTGTATCTACTATCTTTCTTTGATCCTATCACTGATACATTCTAATTGCAGTTAATGTAATCAACTCTGAACACATTTTGAAAAATAATAATAAATGCAGTGAATGCGGTGTAACAATTCATCCGAACTTCATAGGATATCATAAATGTGGTTATGGAAACTGCCCTATTTGCAAAAATGCGGTTGTAAATTCAGGTTATTGGTACCATATTAGATCGCATCCAGGCCATGAGAATGATAGTCCTCCTCCACCGAGAAAAATCTCTGACAATAGAGAATATAGAAATTCTAGACGTACAACTAAGTAGTAGTATTAATAAAAACAAGCTACTCAAGAATAGCTGAACGCATTATATCTAATTATGTCTGTGTAGGTATAATTACAAAGCAACATCTTACAACTTCTCTTAGCTTGTTTATATTTATCCTTATTTCCTTTAGACCATCACAATGACATACCCAACCTATGGTCATGATATAGTATATCATATTCGGGAGCTCCTCTGTTATATTGGCGTATTTAAAAAGTATGTTTACAGAAAGCGATCCATCGAGGATTTAGGTACAGAACTTGTACTTCTTTACTTCTTCGGAATGGTTTCCATAGCAGTACCACGCATGAAAACCAACTTCATTAAGTATTAGCCTTCGCTTGAAATGATCTTTTTTACAGAGAAGAGTAGTCTCGCAAATCTAGTGTTAGTAGTATAGCATTGCTAAATCCCAAGATACAGTATGGCAGAACGGTACAACCCATCTTCTTTGGTATTTCTAGAAGCTCAGGCAGTCCCATAGTAAACCACTCTACAATTGGTCCTCGTTATGTCTTAAAACTTCAAAACCTATTCTAACTTCCGCTTGATATTCTATCTTTTCTCCTTTCTCAACTCTAAATGTCACACGGCCCATTTCTCCCCATTTTATATTTTTGACAGTTCTTGAAGCTTCTTGAAAGGCATTATTTACTGCATCGGTAATGCTTGTGTTTGAAGCTCCTACGATGTCGATGTACTTGTAAACCATAAACAATGCAAAAGATTATCGCTTATATGCATTATTTAGTAAATCATTTATTTGGATATGCCCTATGGTCTTTTATTAAGAATTCCAAAAAGGGCACCGATGGTAGAGACACCACCAGATCTGCATTCAGCCCGCCATTAAGCAGATAGATACAAATACAAAAATTAAAGCCTACTTGTCTCCTGGAAATGGACCTAAGAGATTTCCAATAGAAGCTATAAAATTTGTTTAAATCTTAGGATTATCCCTATCCGAGACTTATCAAAGGGGCTGCAATTAATAGTGATCAATAGATCATTACGGGATATCTAGTAACATAATATTATTATTGCGGGGTAGAACAATTTTTTAGGGATATAGATAATAGCATGCCTTCTAAACTCGCGCCAAATCATAGTTTTGTATTTGAATAGGCAAGCACTGCAGCAATTGTCTTGCAGTCCTGGATTTCTCCATTAATGCATTTATTAATTGCACTAGTTAGAGTCATGCGTCTTACTCGAATGTTTTCGTCATTATCTAGATTTCCATTCTTATTTATTTTTTTCAGATGTGTAGCAACAAATACGTACATTAATTCTGTATCATATCCAGGCGCCAAATACCATTGTAATAGTGGAGTTAACTTGCCTGTGTAGCCAATCTCCTCGTGCATCTCTCTAAGAGCTGCTTGTACTGGGGTCTCTTTTCCCTCTATTTTCCCTGCAGGTATTTCTAACATCAGTTTCCTTGCTGCATGTCGGTACTGGGTTACAAAAAGGGTATGAGTATTGTCAATAATGGGAATTATACCAACAGAAGGCGAATGCTCGACAATCTCCTTTATAATCAGTTTGCTATTTAACTTAAATTTGTCTAACTTTACAGAGATATCATCACCGGAGTAAACTTTCTGACTCGACAGAGTTCTTATCACTTTCAATTTTGTATTTTCTTTTTCCTTATTAAAAGAAAAATTATTTTGGGCACTATCATTTTAATCCTCTTTTCTAAATTATGGTGCGGGCAGCCATTAATAGGTATATACCTATACAACGGTGGTAAAATTTCCTATTATTACTATTATCGAGCTAAATCCGAAGATATACACCTAGTTCACTTTCCTGAACATATACCACACGCTTTGAACGCTCGGGGTTCTACCCAACAACCAATTTTCTTGTAAAAGACCATTACCCGCTGACTGGACTAGACTGGATGGTCTTCAGATATTGAGAAATGTGTTGTAATATCTGCCGGGATACTTGGAGCTGGGCCCTATATATCGAGCTTTTCTTACTTTTGAAACTTAGTATGGGTTATGTGGAGATTGTAGAAGCTGATGGTACAAAGATACGTCAGGGGCGATTTCTCGTCCTACTTTACCTTAGTCAGTATGACATTTCATATTCCCTTAGATAATACATAAATTTTTCCACAAGTTATTAACAAAAATATACAAGCAGGCTTAAAGCCACAAACTTGCATGTCATTAGTTGCATCTGCACTATTATTATGAATATAAATGTGAGCATAGAGAATTTGAACGAAAGTGAAATACTTGATACTGTGAATGCAATAAGGTTAGCGTGTAAGGGTGATAAGCTGCCGCATTATAATTCTACAAGAGGAACCACTTTATTTAAGAGTAATAATTCCTTAAACAACTATTGCAGCAGATTCTTCTTTCTTAAATGGACTAAGTGGCAAAATGAAGAAAACCAAATAATTCCATGTACTGTAGAACAAGCATTCCAGTTTCTATATGGTCTATATGGATGCAGATATACTGACACAACTGACGACGATCTCGATGAACTAATGAGACAGCATTTTGCCGATACGTTGGAAAGAGAACAATAAAATAATAAAAAAGAAATTAACGAAATAACAAAATGGCTGAATTGTCATTATAGCTGATTCTAGCCAATCTGCAACTCATTTGAGTTTGTATAGTTTGTTCTCCACTTTTAACACTAATTTTGTTATTCGAAAAACTGCTTGAAGAGGCAAACTTGACTTATCATGAACTCTACATGCTGTAGAATATTGTATCGGTCATGGGCCAGAAAGGAGGCCTCAAATTCCCAGATAGACTAAATCTTCAATATTAGTCTCGAATTCCGGCTATCAAAAATAATGTGGTGTTTGCCGTCGTAACTGTTATTAGATCGCAGTAGCTGTTGTTGTTCTAGGACTTATTAGAAATCTATTTTCATCCACAAATTTCTTAGCAGCATCAAATATAATTTTGGCAACATAGGATTCTATTCCTAATGTGGATGCTAGCTCCGAAGGGCCTGATTTAACTATGGATTTTATAGTGAATCCTGCATTTATCAATGAATCCTTTAGCCCGGGAGCAATTTCTAATAGATGTATACTAGGATCCATGCTCAGAAACTACTAAGTATTTATTATATATAATAATTCCGTAAGAATGTTACTAGGACCGTTTTACTCAGGTAAGTCACGATATGTTTGGTTGACATTAAATAGCACTGAGCAGATATAGAGGAACAAATGCTGTAATTTGCTTGTGACGGCCGCGATCTCCATTGAATAGAATACGAACTTGCTTAGGTTTTGATACACGGACAATACAATAATAGATAGATCAAGCCTCCTATCGTAATAGAGTTGTTAAACATCTATCATGATATGGAGGGTCTCTATCTTCTATGGCAGAGTATTTGTTGTTAACAGCTATTTAATAGTGTAAATTATTAAATGTTTCGTTAAAAAGTATTAGTATACACTTATCTACTAGTATTAATAGAATAATTTGGATAATTAACCCCTTCTTTATGAAAAATTTCAAGTTGCAACCTATCTTTAGAACGCAGAATCTACACTTTTTCGCATATTGCTCGTCTGCTATACAACTGGTGGAATGAATTACCAGTTTAGGTCACGAAATGACCAGGTTTCTATAGAATAATGGGTTAAGCTATATCAGCGTATAAACAATTAGGAAAAGCTAGAAGATAACTATAATAAAGAAATTCTAATACTGAGTCAGATCAGTAATCAGGTCTGGTGGTAGATCTTATTGCCTCTCATTGTCTTGATTGTTTCGTTTCTCATATACGACTGAGAACCGTATTTTTCAATAAACCGAGGGGTCGCAGGGGACGAATATAAAAGGTTATATGCTATTTGTGGAAAAGGATAAGTAACATTTATCGAAGAAAATTGAAGATAGAAAGGAATATACCCCACTTTTCGGAAATATGTGATCCGTGTCTGTTCTCTATTAACTAGAATTATTTATCCAAAAGAATACCTTTGCCGATTATTCTTGTTCCTTGGTTAGCTGGTTTCAAGAGGATATACGTAGTGTTGGGTAAGAAAACGATAGGTTTGTCAGGTATGATCTCAATTTCCTCGCTCAACGTCTTCTTTACCTTTACAGGCTTGACCTGTAGGCCACAGGCAAAGAGGTATATCTGATTATCTGCAAGGTCTCCCTTGTAGTAGGAGTTCTTTACGAACTTTGCATGTATTGGATTAGCTGAGGTTGATACTTCCATATAACCTGATGAACATATAACGTCTCCTCGTGAAATCTCATCAACGGATATTCCTTTAATAGCAAGTCCAACTCTCGCAGAACTTGTGGAGATATCTACAGGAGCGTCATGTATTTGGATTGACTTTATAACGACATCTTTTCCGCTTGGCATGATTTTTAGCTGATCGTATACTTTGACTGTACCTTGCCTTATGATACCTAACACAACTGTTCCAACTCCCTTTACATCAAAAACATGATCAATTGGAACCATAACAGGAAGTCCGTCACGACCATGACTGTCATCATGATCATCATGTCCTTTGGGTTCAAGCCTGGTTATTTCTTGCTTTAGCTGCTCGATACTATCGAGTAATTTGAAACACGAGACTGAAGTATTTCTGACTAGTGCCCTAAGCTTTTCTTCGTCAACCTCATATGAATGAAGAATGAACCCATCAGTGAAATTTAGAGAATCTAAAGCAATAATTTGTTCTCCTAAATATTTGTCTACATTTGTAACACTTAGTATAGCATATTGTCCTAAGTTTATGGCTTGTATTAACGGCTGTATCTTGTCAGGGAATGTATTGGGTATAGCATATGTATAGATAACATCGTCTATTTTTCTATCGTAGATTGAAATATCAGTGCTAGTGCCCTTTTTTGCTCCCATTTGTTTTATAATAGTAGTGTAATCTTCTTCTTGTCCCAGTAAAACAAGATTAATACTTTTCACAAATAGTAAAAATAGTTTCTCGATGAATAAATTCGTTATGTTTAGTCAAAATAGTTTAGCTTTGCTCTTAACGACAACAGTAGTAATTATAGTTATGATTCATATAGTTGGAGAAAACATGAGGTCATTTGTATACTCGGGGAATGCAATTCCTGATGTTGTACGAATTACAAGGGACAACTGCAGAATCTCATCAAGCTTCTAAAATCTTATTAGATTCGCTGTTGTCATATAATATGAGTATTTTTTTAAAGCGCTTAAAGTTGGCTTTATGCTCAGTTCTTGGGTTCGCTATTCGCATGGTTTTTACAGCATACAGAATCGAATACCATTCTAAGGAAAGTCTTGTTTATTCAAGCAAGTGAATACTCCTACTAGTCTTGGATAACAGTAATAATAAAAATCTGTATGATATAGGAAAAAAGAGTGAATTATTTTCATGATATCTAAGATATCACGTATATAAAAAAAGGAACAATAGTTGCAATACTGAG
>Ga0134128_10005318_pt1 | contig 15605 bp, 10 predicted proteins | sample KB31754_FD_96462 | JGI IMG/M metagenome (GOLD analysis project Ga0134128, IMG submission 96462) | Terrestrial soil microbial communities with excess Nitrogen fertilizer from Kellogg Biological Station, Michigan, USA - KB3-175-4 | ecosystem: Environmental > Terrestrial > Soil > Unclassified ...
CGTTGTTTATATCGGGGCGCTCGGCACGTTCGACGCCGTGTGCCTGCTGCTACTTGCCTCATCAGTGTGGGCCGCAGTCACCAGACAGTCCCCAATATCCGCAGTGGCAGCCGGGTCCCTTCTTGCTCTTGGCGTCATGGCCAATTACGGCGCGGCCATTTTTGTGCCTTTTCTTTTCTTGTTGCTACTGGTGAAGGAGAATACTCTAGAGCCACTCTGTGCCCGAGCGCAGAGAACGCGCACCGGGATCATCGCCTGCGTTACCATAGGGTCACTCAGCGCATCATATCTGGTGGCCGGCGATAACATACGCAAAGGCGTTGCCTTCGCCATCAATTCCGAACGTACACCTGCGAACGAACAGAGCGCTGCCACCTTGGTGGGCTGGGCGACACTGAATATCGGACTGCTCACGGCGCTCGCCGTCATCGGTGCGATGACGGTTGTGTTGAGTCGCCGATCGATCCGGTCGACGATGGCGAGCCTGTGCCTGCTCACTGCCGCCGCACTACTACCCATCACAGATATATGGTTCGGCGACGCAGCGACGTTCGATGCGCACAATGCTTATTCCGCATTGTTCCTCGCCCCGCTTGCGGGGTCGGCGCTGGCGTCATTGTCACACCGCCTGTTTCGCTTGGTGCCCGTGGGCCTTATTTTGTTAGCAGCTCTGGCGCCCGCTGTAAATCGGTCCTACTATTTGTTCCATACCTGGGCTGACGTCACACCTGTACTAGATGTCGTCGACAACGACCCACAGGAAGGGCTTTACCTTTCCGCCGCCGCTGATACACTTGACTACTATACGCGCACAAGCAACCCGCAAATTGGGTGGGATGCGACTTCTAAGCTGTACGCACAAGGTCCGGCAGCTATCCGTACGGCAATCGAACAGCGCAAATATCAGATGATCGTCGTGCGCTCTGTGAGTACTGCGAGCTCGAACCAGACTACTTTGCTGAAGATACTCGAGCGCAGCCCTGATTACGAATCTGTCAGACTCGCCCGGCCTGAGGCAGCGGATGATCAGTGGATCATCTACCAGCTGATAAATCACGCACATTAAGACTCCGGCGTGAGAAAACGGCCACTAACGGTCCGAAGTAGGCAATGCAGGACTGCTGTAGACCCGCACGTAGTCGACCACCATCCGGGCCGGGAACTCAGTGGTGTCGTCGGGTGACCCGGGCCAGTCGCCACCGACCGCAACGTTCACAAGTATGTAGAAGCGGTGGTCGAAGACCCATCTGTCGCCGGCGGCGCGCTGCTGGGTCTCGTAGACGTGTCCATCCACTGAGAAGCTCACCGAATTCGAAGCCCAATCGATGGCGAAGATATGGAAGGCGTCTGAAAAAACTTCCGATCGCGGAAGGCTGTAAGTGCCTGATGTGTGGTAGTCCGGCCCGTGTAGTGATCCATGGATGGTGCCGGGTTCATGGCCGAGGGACTCCATGACATCGATCTCGCCATATCGTCCTGGTTGATCATCGCTATTATCACCGAGCAACCAGAATGCAGGCCAGATCCCCCTACCCTTGGGTAGCTGGATCCTGGCCTCGAAGTGACCGTACGCCTGGTTGAATTTCTGATCGGTGGTCAATCGAGCCGAAGTGTAGTCACATGGGCCGTACCAGCAGGAAACACCAGAGTTGTCCCGCAGCGCGCTGATGACCAGGTGACCCGAACCGTCCAGGGCGGCGTTGGCTGCGTTGTCGGTGTAATATTCCAGCTCGTTATTGCCCCAACCTGTTCCGCCGAGGTCGTAAGTCCACCTGCTATCCGCTGGTGGTGAACCTGCCGGACCGTTGAAGTCATCGGAGAACGCTAACGTGGGACGCGGCGGCGAGTCAGCGATTGAGGGAGGCGCTTGGCATCCGGATGCCGCCAATAGTGCCACCAGTGGTATGCCTAACCCGGCTGGCGGGGTGTAGCGTCTGCCCCAGTTGACTGGCGCTACCTGGCGCGACGATACCCGTGGCCAAGCAAACCCCAACGAAGCCCGCAGCGTCATGTCCTTTCCCTGAATGCGTCGATGCGTGAGGTTAACCTACCAATTTTATCGACGCAGAGCGGACTCCATCCGGCGGTTACCGGCTTCGCAATGTTGTGAGGCACCATCGGAGGGCCGCGCGGTGGGTGGTTAGGCGCGCCGCCACGTGTCGGGGTGTGGCTACTGGCCGCGGCTGGCTGGGTCTACTTTGGCCCAGCGGAGCAGATCGGTGATGGTGAAGGTGCCGGGGGTCCGGCTGGGTAGGGACGGCCGGAAGCCGGTGTTCAGGCAGGAGGCCGGGTCGAGCTGGAGCAGGCTGATGATGGTCTCCGCGACGATGCGGCCCCCCACCGGGCCCAGGTGCGCGCCCTTGTTGAACACGCTGGCCTCGCGCAGGACGTAGTACCACAGCGGGGTGCTGGCATCCAGGCCCAGATTGTATGGACGCAGCTCGGGGAAGTGATCCGAGCCGAGCACCGGCAATCCCATCGTGGCGGCGATGCGCTGGCCCGACGGCATCGACCAGGTCAGGTGCCGCAGCAGGGTGCGCTGCGCTAGCGCGGTGGGTCCGTCGTGGCTGGGAATCGCGGCCAACGGCAGGTGAAACAGCGGTGAGGAGATGTTGGTGTCGATCAACTTGTTCGGTCGAACCTCCCGGGTCTGATCGCCGCCGAAGTCGAAGAACGTCTGCCAGCCGATGAACCGCCGCCGCGCCCGCGCGCCGCCGCGCAGATCGACCGGGTCGGCCTGGTGCTCGCCGGCGGGGTCGAAGATGAACCCGACGAACGCCGGGGCACCGGTCCCGGGATTGCCGCCAGGATCACCGTGCAGGTTCGCCCGGTAGGAGGGCCGCACGATGCTGTGCCCGAACCGGTAAGCGCCGGTCTGGAACTCCACCGGCATGCTGGGACTGGCGAATTTGTACCACCGTCGGCCGTTGCGCAGGATGTCGTCCACCAGCGGCCGCCCGATGATCTGGACCAGAAACTCGTTCACCACGATCCACTGCCAGTGCAACGTGATCGTGCGCCGGCAATCGGTAAAGGCGTCACCGGGCAGGCGATTGGCCCGGTGCGCGTCCACGGTCCGGTTGTGGGCCAGCAGGAACGCCGCATGCAGGCCGGCCACGATGAGGTTCTCGTCATTGCGCGGATCGGCGATGATTGCGGTCATATCCCGGTTCCGGGGCAGGTCTTCGAACAGCCCGCCACTTTCGACCCGGAGCTTGGCACGATCGGCCGATTCGTACAGGTGCGGGCTGACCGACGGCCCGCCCCCGTAGACCGAGTCCAGATCGAACGTGGGGACCCGGGAGTTCGGCGTCTGGGCGGGCTCGGCGACCACGCCCAGCCGTGAGGTGTTGTCGAAAGTGATATCGTGGTCGAGGAATTGGCCGAGAAACGTCGTGCCCGCGGTCATATTGCGGACGTCCTGATCGGGGTTTCGCGGGCTGAGTTCAGGATTCGTGATCAGCCTGATCGGACCTTGGTCCAGCGGATCTCGGGCGTCCAGCAGCCCACCGGGCTTTCCGATATCTATCATCGCGTCGCGCACAGCGGGGGATCGCGGATCGGCAAAAGCGGGAAGCTGGAACATCCGGCTGAACCGGGGGTCCGGAGCCGAATGGGAAATCGGGCCCTCCACCTGCTCGGCGCGCGCTTCCACGTTGTTCAAAGTGAGCACGCCGGCCGCACTGACGCCGAGTCCGGTAAGGAATCGACGTCTGCCGATTCCGCGCCGACCGACCGATTCATTACTGGATCTGGGCATTATGGGCTCCGGGTTTTCAGTTTCACGGGTTTGAGTTTCATCGTGGACAGCCGAAAGGAACGTTTTGCCGCGGGCACGCCCCGGTTCGGTGATCTCGCGCCGACCCCGCACCACGATCGTGGCGTCAAGCGAGTCGACATCATGCTGAAGCCCCCAGTTGGCGACGGCGTGGCCCGACATTGGGAGATGTCGCCGATACGGACCGTAACGTTTCATCACGGGACACGTTCGGCGGACTTCACTCACCGCGACGTCCCGCTGGCGAGTAAGGTGAAGGCGCCCGGGAATCTCGCCGGGCTACACCGGTCTGGTCCGGCGGGACACCCGCACCCGGGCCAGGGACACCCGCGACCGGGGTAGCCAGCCACGATGACCCGCACAGATCGAGAAACCTTCGCCCGGCGATGGGCGGAGGCGATCACCGGCACGAGCTACGTGTCGATGGGGCCCGACGAACTCGTCGCTCACCTCGTCGGCCTCGTCGACGCCATGGTCGCGGCGGTGCCGGCGCCCGAATTCGATCACAGCGCCGGTCGCCGGATCGGTGCCCGGCTCGTCGCTGCGCACTTCACCAGCACCGGCACGCTCAGCGAGACGCTGGCTCTGATCGTCGATCGATTACCCGATCTGCTGGGCTCGGAGCGGCCGGGCATCGACATCGCCGGCCGCATCGCCCAGCTGGCCGGCGACATCGCCGCGGGTTACGCCGCAGCGCTGCGCGAGCGCAGCCTCGACGAGCAGGATTCGATCTATCGTGCGGCGCTGCGAGCGCGTAAGCAGGCCGAACACGCGCTGGCGTCCAGCGAGGCGCGGTTCCGGCAGGTGTTCTACTCCTCCCCGGTGGGCGTCGCGATCAGCGAGGCCACCGGAAAGATCATCCAGTGCAACCGGTCGCTGGAGGACATCCTCGACTACTCCCCGGGCGAGTTGTTGGGCCGCGATCTCAGCGAGCTGTTCTCGGCGAGTGATCGGTCGGCCATGCAGGAGCGCTACCGCGACTTGATCAATGGGCGCAATCCCCGGTTGCGGGGCCGCTTCCCGCTGCGCCGCGTCGACGGTGAGCCCGTCTGGGCCAACCTGGACACCTCAGTGCTGCCCGATGCCGACTCCGAGCCCCGATACCTCGTAACGATGGTCGATGACATCACCGACTTGCAGCTGCTCGAGCAGCGCCTGCAGCACCAGACGCTCTACGACCTGCAGACCGGCCTGCCGAACCGGCAGTTCTTCCTCACTCACCTGGAGAAAGTGCTCGCACGGCTGGAGCCGTCGGCCGTCGTCACACTGCTGCACCTGGATCTGGACGGCTTTTCCGCGATCAACGACGGCCTGGGTTACAGCGCCGGTGACGAGCTGCTCGACGTCGTCGCCCGCCGGCTGGAAGGCGTGCTCGGCGACCGGCCGGGAATGGTGGCCCGGCTCGGCGCCGACGAGTACGCGATTCTCCTGGAGCCCCCGGATGACGTCGATGTACCAGTCGACGTCCCAGTCGACATCGAGGCCCTCGCGGAACAGATCAATGCCGAACTGGCCGAGCCGCACTACATCGGCGACGTCGGAATCGCGCTCACCGCGACGATCGGTGTCGCGCAGCTGCCGGTCGCCGGGTGCCGGCCCGAGGAGTTGATGCGCGCTGCCGGCGTCACGCTGCGCCGGCTGCACAACCAGGGCACCCGGCAGTGGGCCCCGTACGATCCCGACACCGATCGTGCCGAACGCGTGGAACTCCAGCTGGCCGCCGCCATGCCCGGCGCACTGGAGAACGGCGAACTCGAGGTCACCTACCAGCCAGTAGTCACCTTGGCCGATCACCAACTGGTGGCCGTCGAAGCGGCCTTGAGCTGGGTGCACCCGCAGTACGGCCGGCTGCCCCACGAGCGGTGCGCGCACGCTGCTGAGCGGACCGGCGCCGTGTACGCCATCGGCCGATGGCTCCTGCAGACCGCCGCCGAGCAGGCCGCCAGCTGGCAACAACAGGTGACCACCGTGCCACCGGTAGCGGTCAACCTCACCCCGTCCCAGGCCAGAGATCCCGATTTGATCGCCACCATCACCGCGGTCCTGGCCGAAACCGGCTTGGCGCCCGCGCAGCTGGAGCTGCGCGCGCCGGTCGCCGCCATCCGCGCTGACACCGGCGAACTGGCCGGCAGCAGCAGCGGCGTCGGGGGTGGCGGCGAGCAGGCCGAGGACAACCTGCGGGTGCTCGGCGAACTCGGCGTCCGCGCCGGGCTCTACGATTTCGCGGGCGGCATCGGCGCATTGCGCTGCGTGGCAGACCTGTCGCCGTGCACGGTGCGAATAGCCACGCTGGTATCCGAGCAAGTCGCCGATGGCTCATGCCCGATCCTGTCCCAGGCGACGCACACCGCGGTGCACCTGGTTCGGGCCGCCGGTGCCGACGTGATCGCCTACCCGGTGGACACCGACAAGCAGGCCGCCTACCTCAGCTCGATCGGGGCCGACTGGGCTGCCGGCGCGCTGTTCGGCCCACCGGGACCACCCGAGTGCATCGAAATGCTGCTCACCGCTCAGGCCGGGTGAGTCACGTCAATGACCGGCTCGACGGCGCCAGGTCGCCGAACAGGACCTCCCGAGCGAAGTAGGCGACCGCCCGCTTGAGGAGTTGGTTTTCCCTCTCCAGACGCCGTTTGTCCCGACGCAACGCAGCGAGCTCCCGTTTCTCCACGCTCGTCAGCCGGGAGTCACTGCCGTGATCGTCGATGTCGGCCTGCAGCACCCACCGGCGCAGGCACGACTCGCTGATCTCCAACCGCTGGGCCAGCGCAGCGATCGGGCGATCCCCGCGACGAGCCAGCTCCACAGCTCGGCGGCGGAACTCAGGCGGGTGATGGGCGGCCATGATCATGCGGCCTCTGTCCGGAAGCGACTGTGGCACCACACACGGCGCGGCGCGGCACCCCGGACTGCGAGACGGGTTGCGGCCCGCGGACACCACTGTCTTCGGTGAGCTGTCCGTCAGCTCGTACGCCCAGTATCCGGCGTCGGACCGGGTCACCAAGGCAGTCGAACGCAGCCACCCACCGACTGTCGCACCCTCTCCACCCGCTAGTCAACACAAAAATCCGCTGATGCGTGTACTCAAGCCAGATTTCTCCAGTTATGCACTCTTGATTGCGTCTAACCCCCGCATCCGCGAACTCTTAGCTCCCCGCCGCCACCCGCCGCAGCAGCTCGGATAGCGTCGTCTTGACCTCGTGGACTAAGTCGATTCAGACGCCGGGCGCCGGCCCACGATCATGCGTATCGGCACACCCGGCGCCGCGGGGAGCACCTGGATGCGTTCGTACGCCGCGGCTCGCAGCATCTCGGCGGCATGATCGGCAAACAGCTTCCCGCTGCCGAACAGCAGGCCTATCAGGCGCTGGACCGCGGGCTGCAGCCCTGTCCCATCAGCGGCCATGGATCCGAGCACCGCCCATCCGCCGGGGCGCAGGGCGGCGCGCACCCGGTGCAGTCCCTGCGCCGCCACATCGGCGGGCATGAACATCACCGGTACCCATGCCAGGTCGTAGCGGTTCTCATCGGCCAGCTGCTGCACCAATCCCGGGCGCAGCTCGATCCGGTCACCCAAACCGGCTCCAGCGATGTTGCGCCGGGCCAGCTCCAGCGCCGTGTCGAACGGATCGAGACCGACGACGTGCAGAGCCGGGAACTGCTCGCACATCGCAATGGCCAGCCGCCCGACCCCCGTCCCGACGTCGAGGAAACTGGCGGTGGGCGCGTCCAAGGCCGCGCAAAGCCCGTCCAAAGCGGGGAACAGCCGCTCGGCCCAGATCGGGACTGGCTCCACCGACCGCATGCCCCACGCCTGGAGCAGGTCCGGATCGGAGTAGTGCCACCCATGCGCGGCCGCGCCGCCAGCACGAAACCGCGCCACGAGCTCGGCCGCCAGCAACGGGGTGGCCCGCAGGTCCGCGCGGAGGAACTGCTGCGGCGGGCCGCTGGTGTACGCCGACAGGCCAGGCGTGCAAACGAACGAGTCTCCGTCGACCTCGACCAGGTCGAGCGCCACGAGAACGTCTAGCACCGCCTCGACCAGGGCCTCGGACGTCCCGGTCCGGGCGCTGATCTGCGCCGGGGTCTGCGGGGTGGCGAGCTCGTCGAGGACGCCACCCTCGACGGCGGCCGCGAGCGCGGAGAAGGCCCACACCGACAAGCCAAGCTCCAGGATCCGCTGCCGCTCCTGAGCCCCTGCAAGCAGCGGGCGCGCGCCGACCGGCGCGTCGTGCTCTGCACTCATCGCTTCTGTCCCCTCACCAGGCGTCGGCCCCCTTCCCACCGCGCGGTGGGTGCTCGCTAAGCGGGCCCTGGAGCGGATAGGGGGCGATTGTCTGCGCCGGTCAGGTGGCCCGGCTGTCAGCTAAGCGACATCGGCGGTGTCGGCTCACCGACACCGGTCAGGTTCGCCACTCGATGCGGGTTCCCCGGTCGGGCTGGTAGGAGCAAAAGTAGCCGGTACGCACCGTCGCCGCCAAATGAGCTCCCAGCCCCGGGTGCGCCTGCTCGATCCGCCGCACGCAGGTCCGCAGCGACTTGCCGACGTTCTCGCGCGCGCGTCGCGGCGGCGAGTTGGTTTCCGCGGCCAGGTCGACAACGTGAAATTGACGGCCGGGAGCGGTCAGCAATGTCTGCAGGTATTGCAGGCCCTTGGTGTCCTTGAGCCGGATGACGATCCGCTGGAAACCGATGGTCCAGTATTCCCCCTCGCGACGGAACACGGCGGCCGAGTCGGCGAGCAGGTCGAGCTGTGAGTCCAGCCATCCGGGATCCGCAGGCATCCCCGCCCTGGCCGCGACGACCTCGTCGTAGAGCTGGTTCATACCCAGCTGCTGGGCCGTTTCCAGGGCATCCGCGAGCAGCTGCCTGGCGCGCTGGCGATCCAGGGTGGCGCCCCGGCGGGCGAGCATGGCGCCGTAGGCACCTTGGGTCAAGGCCAGGTAGGGCCGTGAGCCGATCCGTTCGCTGGCCTCGAGGGCGACCTCGAAGTGGCGGGCGGCCGCGTCGAAGCGCGACAGGGCCGCAGCGAGCACGCCGAGGTAGTAGGCCACAGGTCCCCCCGCGGCAACGGCGTCTCGTCCGGCCAAAGTCCAGCGGGCTTCGTAGGGGCGAACGAGGTCGTAGATGACCGCGCCCTCCCGGGGGGCTCCGGCGTGGGCGGCCAGCAACGCGACACACGTACCTGTCATAGACAGCCAGAATGGCGGCGGCATCCGGTCTCGAGCCCGCCAGATCAGGGGAAAGGCTTCTTTGATGCCAGTCCGGTCGCCGGCGAGGCAGACGAAGCCCATGTGCACCAGCCTCGCGAGCTCGGGTGGATGTTCGCGCCCTGCGGGCTCGAAATAGGCGGCGGCCTCCCGGGGGCGTCCCTGCAAAGCCCGCAACAGCGCCATCTGGACGTGGTGCGAGATCCGCACGTTGACGTCCCCAACCTGCTCGCCGAGCGCCAGCGAGCGCTGAGCGAAGGCCTCCGCGTCGGCGAATTTCCCGCGCAGCATCGCCTGCGTCGCACGGAACATCAGCGAGTGGGCGACGAAATGGGGGTATCCGACTCGCCGGGCCAGCTCCTCGTGTACGTCGACCTCGCGATCGGCTCCCGGTGCGTCGCCGATCTCGAACAGATCTGCCATCCGCCAGACGTGTCCGGTGATCTCCAGCGTGACGTCGCCGGCTTGCCGGGCGAGCTCGATGATCTCGGCCGACAGGACCACCCGTTCTTCGACGTTGTCGGGGCCCCACACCGCCAGGTGACGGGCGTGCAGGGCATAGGCCAGCGTCGGACCGTCTCCCAGCCGGCGGGCCAACTGCACCGACGCGCGGCTCAACGAGTCCCGGCGGGGCAGCGAATCGAACGGCGACAGGTACAGGGCGGTGGCCAGCCGGGCCAGCACCCGCGCCTTGAGCAGGCTTTGCTGGTCACCCAGTGCGGCCAGCGCCTCGTCGAGGATCTGCACTTTGGCCGGGTCGTAAGACCAGGCCTCCATGTAGGCACCGCCGTAGCCGACCTCGCCTACCCGCAGCGCCGCCTCCGCCAGCCGATCCGGGTCCTGGAACTGCCGGGCCAGCGAGGTGGCGGCCTGGAAAGTCGCGCTGGCCTCCGAGACGTGACCGGCCCACCACTGCGCATCACCCAATGCCAGCAGCAGGTCGAAGCGCTTGACCGCGGCCTCCGGGTCGATCGCCGCCGCCCGTTCCAGCGCGGCCCGCAGATTCGGCAGTTCGGTGGCCAGGCGTTGCAGGATGGGGTCGTCCCGGCCGGCCCGCAGCACCGCCGGTTCGGCCCGCTCCGCCAGCCCGACGTAGTAGGCGAAGTGGCGCTGAGCCACCGCGTCGAGTTCGCCGGCTTCGGCCAGCCGCGCGGCGCCGTACTGGCGGACCGTCTCCAGCAACCCGTACCGCACCTCGGCACCGTGTTCTGCGGTGGTGACCAGGGACTGGTCGACCAGGCCGGTCAGCAGGTCCACGACGGCGCAGCGGTCAATGCCCCCGAGGTCGCTGCCGGCACACACCCGCTCGGCGGCGTCCAACGTCCACCCACCGGTGAAGACCGCCAGCCGCCGCAGCAGCGCCCGCTCGGCCTCGCTGAGCAGCTCGTAGCTCCAGTCGATGGAGGCCTGCAGGGTGCGCTGGCGCGGCACGGCCGCCCGGGTGCCACCGGTGAGCAGCTGGAATCGGTCGCCGAGTCGGCGGGCGATCTGTGCAGACGCCAGCATCCGCACCCGCGCGGCGGCCAGCTCGATGGCCAGCGGGATACCGTCGAGCTCCCGGCAGATCTGCGCGATACCCGGCGCGTTCGCCAGGGAGAGCTCGAAATCGGGCCGCACCTGCCTGGCCCGGTCGACGAACAGCCGCACCGCGTCGGATTCTCGAAGCACCTCGAGTGGCGCACGGTAGGACTCGGCGGGCAAGGACATCGACGGCACTCGCCACGCCGTCTCACCTGGCACGCCCAGCGGCGCCCGGCTGGTCGCCAGCACCGTCAGCGAGGGGCACCCGCGCAGCAACGCCTCGGCGAGCTGCGCGCAGGCGCCCGGCAGGTGCTCGCAGTTGTCGAGAATGATCAGCGCGCGGCGGGCGCGCAGGTAGGCGACGAGCGTGCCCAGCGGACCCTGACCGGGCAGTTCCCGCACCCCGATCGCGGCAATCACCGCGGCCGGCACGAATGCGGCGTCCTCCAGCCGGGCGAGCTCGACCCACCACACGCCGTCGAGGTGGCCGTCCAACGTGGCGGCGGCAACGTGGCGGGCCAGGCGGGTCTTGCCACAGCCGCCCGCGCCGGTGATGGTCAGCAGCCGCACCTGACCGAGCAGCTCGGAAAGCTCCGCCAGCTCCGTGGACCGGCCGATGAAGCTGGTCAGCTCGGCCGGCAGGTTCGTGGACACGGTGCCCAGCGAGCGCAGTGGCGGAAACCCGGTGGTCAGGTCGGGGTGAGCCAGCCCGAACACGTGCTCCGGCTGGCCGAGATCGCGCAGCCGGTGCACGCCCAGGTCGGCCAGCTCGGCGCCGTCGGGAAGCTGGTCGCCGACGAGATCCCGGGTCGTTTTGGACAGCACCACCTGGCCGCCATGGGCCACCGCACGCAGCCGGGCGCAGCGGTTCACCGCCGGCCCGAAGTAATTCACCTCGTCACGCAGCTGCGCCTGTGCGGTGTGCAATGCGATGCGCAACTTCAGCGCCGCACCCTCCGGCCAGCGCTCGGCACAAAAGGCTCGCTGGATATCCAGTGCGGCGGCCAGCGCGTGGGACGCGCACGCGAACGCCGCCACCACGCTGTCGCCCTCGCCCTGCTCTACCGGCCGCACTCCACCATGCAGCGTGATTGCCACGTCGAGCAGTTGGTAGTGGCGCCGGATCGCGGCACCCATCGCTTCCGGGGCGGACTCCCACAGAAATGTCGAGCCCTCAACGTCGGTCAGCAGGAATGTCACCGTGCCGACCGGCAAGTAAGCGGTCCCCTGCTCGACATTGCGCATGTCCACTGGGGTTTCTCCCACTGCGGCGGGCCGACCCGTCCGGCCCGGGCACCCGCGACAGTGTGCCACCGCCGCGGCCGGTGTGTATACGAGAAATATGCGCCGGTGGCGCAGGCTTAGACTTCTGCGCAGACTCACTGCGAAAGCTGGGGTTCTCGATGAAAGCCGAGCAAGCGGCCTCGCTGCTGGCACGAACGTCGCTGTTCGCAGATCTCGATGAATCCGAACTCCTGGGACTCGGTGCGTGCGCGCGCCGGCGCACATACAGTAAGGGGGAGTTCATATTTCACCAAGGCGATCCCGGTGATGCGGTGTTCGTGCTGACGGAAGGCAGGGTCAAAGTCATCTTCGCCTCGGAGGACGGCGACGAGATGATCCTCGCGACGCTGCAACCACCGAACTTCTTCGGGGAACTGGCGCTCATCGACGGCGGGCCTCGTTCGGCGTCGATCCAGACTCTCGAGCCCACCACCGTACTGACCCTCACTCGAGCGACGCTGCTGGACCTCATGGCCAGGCAGCCCGCCGTCACCGACCTCATCCTGCGCTCCCTCGGCAGGCTGGTACGCCTCATGATCGCCCAAGCAAGTGATCTGGTATTCATGGACCTGCACGGCCGGGTCGCCAAGCTGCTGCTCCGGCTGATCGGTGAACCCGCCGGCCAACCGGGTGAACACTTATCACTCGACCTCAAGATGACCCAGTCGGACCTCGCTGCCATGGTCGGCGGATCCCGCCAAAGCGTGAACCACATTCTGCATGAATTCGAGCGCAGAGGATATCTACGCCTCGAGGGACCTAGGTTGATCGTGAAAGATCTCGAAGCGCTACGCCGGCGGGCCGGTTCGCCTGTTTCCCAAGACGGATGAGCCGGTCCGTCGCAATGCCGCTGCCGCAACAGGCGACACTGAGCAGGCATAGCCCTCGGTGATGCCCCAGTCTGGGTACCCCCAGCGGGTTCTTGCGCCGGGCTGGTTTCGTTGGTTCCATGGAAAAGCGTGAGCAATGGAGGTCACGAATGCAGATCCGGGCTCGCCGAGCGGTGGTCGCGTAGTCGATGGTGACGACTGAGGATGCCCGCTGGCTTGCCGGCTATCTCCGCAAGATGGTGTCCGGCCGACCAGCGGCGTGGGCCGGCAGTGACTTAACGTTATCTCAGCTGATCGCGCTGCACATTATCAGCGCGAAGGCTCCCATGACGCTGCTGTCGCTGTCTGAGTCCTTGGGCACCCGGCCACCGGCCACCTCCGCGATGGTTGATCGGCTCGCCCGGGCCGGACTGGTCCGCCGCACGCCGGACCCCGACGATCTGCGCCGCGTCGTACTGGCCGTGACCGGCAAGACAGCGCAGATGATCGGGAAGATCGATCCGGACACCGCCCGCCGCTTGCAGTCAGTGCTGACCACGATGGGCTCGGCGGCCCAGCGGCTCCTCACCGAGGTCATCAGAGACACCGCGCGGCGCCTGGCCCGGTAACGCGCTGACGCACCGAAGTTGATACGGCGTGGTGCCGATGCGGCACTAGCGGGGGGTGAATGCAGCACCGCATGCCGCCACCGTCCCTGACGCATTGTTCGATGACCCGGAGGCGGAGGCCCGCTGGCGGGCTCGGTTCACCGCACCCCGGGTCAGCCTGCCGCAATGGGCCCGGGATGCGCCCGACCGCTGTCTGTACACCTCCAACGCGTCCGGCACCTGGGAGGTCTACGCCTGGGATCGGGTCACCGGTAGCCACCGGCAGGTCACCGACCGGCCGCACGGCACCCACAGCGCCGCCGTGACACCCGACGGCGAGCAGGTGTGGTGGTTCGCCGACACTGACGGTGACGAATTCGGCAGCTGGGTGACCGAACCCTTCGCCGGGCGGGGTTCGAACCTGCCGCCGCTGCCGGCCCTACCCGGCACCGAACCGGGCTACCCGGCCGGGGTGGATCTGGGCCGGCGCACCGCAGCGGTCGGTTCCTCCACCGACGAGGGCACCACGGTGTGGATCTCCCGCAACGGCCACGCTCAGGTCGTCTACCGAAGCAAACACGACGCCGGAGTGGGAGCCCTGTCCCGCGACGAGCGGTTACTCGCGATCATGCATTCCGAACACGGCGACTCCCGGCATCCCGCGGTCCGCGTCCTGGCCATCGGGCCTGACACCACCACCGAGGGAGTCGCCGACAAGTGGGACGGGCCTGGCAAGGGCCTCGAAGTCCTCGGCTTCGCCCCCGTGGACGGTGACGCCAGGCTCCTGCTGGCCCACGAACGGCGCGGCCGCCAGGAACTGTTGATCTGGGACATCGCCACCGGCACCGAGACCGAGCTCGCCCTGGAGCTTCCCGGCGAGCTGGCCGCCGACTGGTATCCCGACGGGAAGGCCTTGCTCGTCGAGCACCAGCACGCGGCCCGTTCGACACTGCACCGTTACGAACTGGCTTCCGGACAATTGCGCGTACTGGGCATTCCCCGCGGCACGATCGGCGGAGCGGCGGTGCGGCCAGACGGCACCGTCGAGTACGCCTGGTCCTGCGCTGCCGAGCCGCCCGCTATCAGGGCGCTGTACCCCGACGGCACCGACCGCGAGTTGTTGCCACCCCAGGGCGAGCCGGCGCCGGGTTCACAACCGCTCATCGACCGCTTCGTGCCCACTCCGCACGGTGCCGTGCACGCCCTGGTGGCCAGGCCACCGGGCGCATCCGCCGGCAGCCCGTTGCCGACAGTGTTCCTGCTGCACGGCGGCCCGCACGCGGCCGACGAGGATCGCTTTTCCGCCAACCGGGCGCTATGGCTCGACGCCGGCTACGCCGTGGTGCACGTCAACTACCGCGGATCGACCGGCTACGGCTCGGCGTGGCGCGATGCCATCGAGGGCCGGCCCGGGCTGTGCGAACTGGAAGATGTCGCCGCGGTGCACGACTGGGCGGTCTCCAGCGGGTTCGCCGACCCGGCGGGGTGCGTGGTGGAGGGTTGGTCATGGGGCGGATATCTGGCCCTGCTAGCGCTGGGCACCCAGCCGCAGCGCTGGGCCGCCGGCGTGGCCGGGGCCCCGGTGGGCGATTTCGTGGCCGCTTACACCGATGAGATGGAGCCGCTGCGCGCCTTCGACCGCGCGCTGTTCGGTGGCGCACCCGACGACCTGCCCGAGCTTTACCGGAGATCGTCGCCGATCAGCTATACCGCCGAGGTGCAGGCGCCGGTTTTGGTGCTGGCGGGGGAGAACGATCCGCGCTGCCCGATCCGCCAGATCGACAACTACCTCGCCAGGCTCACCGAGCTGGGCAAGCCTTACCGGTGCTACCGCTACGACGCAGGGCACGGATCACTGGTAGTGGCGGAGAACCTGCGACATGCCGCCGTCGAGGTGGCGTTCGTTCACCAGGTGCTGCGGGGCGTTTGACTTTACCCTTGGTTAACGCAGCGGCTTTACCCGCGGAGCAGAGTAACGCCAACGGAGCAGGCTGGACCAGGAGGTGGTCACCGTGACGCTATGGCGGCTGCACGTCGACGTGGCCGATCAACCGGGACGGCTGGGCGCGCTGGCCGCGGCGATCGGCGGCTGCGGGGCGAACATCGTCTCCCTGCACGTCGTCGGTGAGCCGGCCGACGATGGTGCGGTGACCGACGAGCTGCTCGTGCAGGTGCCGCCGACGCTGCCGGTGCCGCATCTGGTGGAGGCCGTGGAGGCCGGCGGGTTCCGGGTCACTGTCGTGGTGCAAGCCGACGCGCAGGCCCTGGCCGATCCGGTGAGCACCGCGCTGGCGCTGGCGCACTGCGTAGCCGTCGATCCTGGCAGCGCCGCGCGGGCGGTAGCCGCCCTGCTGCGTGCTGAGCTGGCGGGACCACCGGGATCACCGGCCACGCCACC
>Ga0134128_10005320_pt1 | contig 15602 bp, 11 predicted proteins | sample KB31754_FD_96462 | JGI IMG/M metagenome (GOLD analysis project Ga0134128, IMG submission 96462) | Terrestrial soil microbial communities with excess Nitrogen fertilizer from Kellogg Biological Station, Michigan, USA - KB3-175-4 | ecosystem: Environmental > Terrestrial > Soil > Unclassified ...
CGTCCCTTCAACAAAAACAGCAAACGAAACCCCTGACTTGATCCGTTGTGCGGCAGCTTCCGTCGTACGAATCGCGCTCTCACGATTACTGCGATCGATAGCCATCACATTCACAAAACCCATGCCCACACCGAGCACAGGCACTTTCAACAATTCCTTCTTCGCAAGCAACCCGATTCGTCTGCCCGTGTAGACAAACATCGCCGCGGTATCGAGGTATGAACGATGATTTGAGACGAAGACGTAAGGCTGTTTCGGATCCAGTAACTCGAGTCCTTTCACTCTTACGCGAACGCCACTGAACCGCAGCCAGTTGCGCGCGCCAAAGAGCGCCCACGGATAAACCAGATCGTGCTTGTTTACCAGCCACGCGAACAACAAGATGGGCGGCCCCAAAACCAAGAGCAGCGCGCCCGCGCAAAACAGCGACCACCAGTAATGCAAACGACGCATAAAACTGCGCCGCCCGTTTGTGCTAGACTCCACGATTGCCGGGCTTTCTTCCATCTTGTGAATCTTGTAAATCCTGTAATCCTGTAGTACGCGCGCTCTCGACAAAGGACCGCAGAATGACTAAACGCCTCTCATCAATCTTTTTCCTAATACTACTTCTTTCAATCACCACCGCCGCGCAATCAACCACCATCCCTTCACCAAAATCCGTCCTCGGCTTCAACCCCGGCGACGATCGCACGGTGGCAGGCTGGTCGCAGATCACAGACTACTTCGAACGACTCGACCGCGCATCCGATCGCGTCCTCGTCCAGACGCTGGGCCAATCGACCTTGAAGCGACCGCTGATCGTGGCTTTCATTAGCGCGCGTGAGAATATACTGGCTCTCCCAAAATACAAAGAGATCCAACAGCAACTCGCGGATCCACGCAAGATCACCCAGAATCTCCAGCACGACCGCCTACTCGCAAACGGCAAAGTCGTCGTCGCAATCTCCTGTTCGATTCATTCGACGGAAATCGTCGCTTCGCAAATGTCGATGCAGCTCGCTTACGAGCTCGCCACCGCGCAGGACGCAGACACGCGCGAGATCCTGCAAAACACAATCCTGATGTTGATTCCGTCACCAAATCCCGACGGCATCGATATCGTCGCGAACTTGTATCGCAAAACACTCAACACACCGTACGAAGGAAAAGAGCCACCTGAGCTTTATCATCACTACGCCGGTCACGACGACAATCGCGACTGGTTCATGCTCAATCTGAAAGAGACGCAACTGATCACGCGCCTGTTGTGGCACGACTGGTTCCCACAGATCGTTTACGACGTGCACCAGCAAGGCTCGAACGGCTCGCGCTTCTTCATACCGCCTTTTTACGATCCGCCGAATCCGAATATCTCGCCGCTGCTACTCAGGCAAGTCGGGCTCATGGGTCATAAGGTTGCCGCCGATCTGCAGGCGGCAGGATTCAAAGGCGTGCTGACGAACGCACTTTACGACACTTGGTGGCACGGCGGCTTCCGCACCGCTCCATACTTTCACAACTCGATCGGCATCCTTTCCGAGGCCGCGAGTGCTCGACTAATGTCGCCCGCGACAGTCACAACCGAGCAGCTCGCGAGATCCAGCACGCGCGGCATGCGGAACGCCACTGAGTCAAGCACGAACTTTCCCGACCCGTGGCCCGCAGGACAATGGCGCCCGCGCGACATCATGGCGATGGAGATGATCTCGGCGCGCTCGATTCTCGAGATGGCCGCGAAGTTTCGCGTCGAATACCTGCGCAACTTCTACGAGCTCGGTCGAACGAATATCGAAGATAAAGAAGGACCGCAGGCGTACCTGATTCCAGCAGGACAAGGGCGCGATGAAGCGGTCGCAAAACTGGTCGGCACCCTGGTCGATCAGGGCGTGGAAGTTTATCGCCTTGATCGAGAGCTGCATGCTCTCTTGGCAACACCAATTTTACGTAGAACGAATCCCGTCGCCGAGAAACTCGGATCGTACCGAAGATTGGCTAGTCTGACGTCTTCGCAGATGCAGGAGGTGCCTCTCGGTAGTTACATAATCTTTTTGGCCCAGCCACAACGAACCAACGTGCTGGCACTCTTCGAGCCGCAAATCTATCCAAACAGACTGACCGGACAAGGTGAGGCTGAGCGACCGTACGACGTCGCCGGCTGGACGCTGCCGTTGCAAATGGGCGTCGAAGCTCCCGTTGTCATGGGGATCAGAGAACCAGCGGGCGAGCGCAAGTTGACCTTGCTCAAAGACCCAAACGAAGTCCGCGCGGATCTGGCACTCCCGTTGAAAAACGGTGACGAGTCGCCAATTAAAAATCCCGTGAAGCAGCCGGTCCGTGTCGGGATTTATAAAGGCTGGACGAGCAACATGGACGAAGGTTGGACGCGCTACATCTTCGACACGTTCAATGTTCCTTACACTTCGGTTCGTGACACGGACATGAAACAGGGCGCGCTGAGCTCGAAGTTTGATGCGCTGATCTTTACGTCGCAGTCAGCCACACAGATCATCAACGGAAACGGTGTAGGAACGATGCCGCAGGAGTACACGGGCGGCATCACTGAAGCAGGCGTTAAGAACCTGAAAGAGTTCGTGAGCAACGGCGGGATGCTGATCTGTTTCGACAACGCGTGCGACATGGCGATCAAGGAGTTCAATCTACCGTTGAAGAACACACTCGAAGGCGTCAGGTCGTCGGAGTTTTACTGCCCGGGATCGATCGTCGCTCTCGATGTCGACAACAAAAACCCGATCGCGTCGATGCTGCCGTCGAGCGTGCCCGCATATTTCATCAACAGCTCGGCATACACGGCCGCTGCCGATGCGAATGTGCGCGTGATTGCGCGCTATGCGAAAGAGAACGTGTTGCTGAGTGGCTGGCTGCTCGGCGAGGACAAGCTGAGCGGGCAGATCGCGCTTGCTGAAGTGAATGTAGGGAAAGGTCGAATCGTTCTTTTCGGCTTCAGGCCCCAGCACCGCGGACAGGCCTGGGCGACTCTGCCGTTTATCTGGAACGCGTTATCGACGGCCGCTAATAACACATCCGAGGAATAGCGGATACTGGTATTTTTGACAGGCTTACCGGTTCAAGAGGATTGGCATAATCAATCCGTAAACCATGAAATCCTGTAATCCGGTCAAACCAACTGTGGGAGGAAGCTACCCTTTAGCCTTGCCCTGCGTCGCCTCAAAGCGCTATTCTGCTTTCGGTATTCCACGGTTTTCTCTCCCTTTTGAATCATACAAAAATCGCGAGCATCCAATGCTTCCCGACCGCATCAAAGTCGGTTCGGTGCGCCCGAACACTGGCTGGAGCCTATCATGAAAAAGTTTTCTATTTTCCTATCGCTCCTCTCCCTGGTTTCAATGACCACTATTGTGGGCTTTGGACAAACGCGTCCGCGTCGTGTTGGTGATTCATCTAGCAGTCAGCAAACAACGTCCCCGCCCGTATCCGCACCGACCAAACCACCCGTGCTCGGTGGTGCAAACTATCCAAACAATCGTCAGCCCCAAACGCAATCAGATCCGACACCGTCCGGTCCGGAAGAAGTGGATGCGGGCGACATCATTCGCATCAACTCGACGCTCATCACGATTCCCGTGAGCGTGATGGATCGCGATGGCCGCTACGTCCCGAACCTTCAGAAGGAAGAGTTTCGCGTTTGGGAAGATGGAGTCGAACAGGACGTCGCATTCTTTCAATCAGTGGACAAACCTTTTTCAGTCGTGTTGATGCTCGACACGAGCCCGTCCACGCAATTTCGACTCGAAGACATCCAGGACGCGGCAATCACTTTCGTCAACCAGCTTCGCGCTGACGACAAGGTTATGGTCGTCTCATTTAACGACGACATCAAGATACTCAGCGAGTTCACTACCGATCGACGCAAGCTCGAACGGGCAATTCAGCGCGCCCGGACTGATGATGGTACGCGCCTCTACGATGCGGTCGACATGGTCATCAATCAGCAACTGAGTCGCGTTCAGGGCAGGAAGGCGATCGTGCTCTTTACTGACGGCGTCGATACGACCAGTCGTCGAGCGAACTACGACACAACCGTGATGGACGCGCAGGAGCTGGATGCATTGATCTATCCGGTCCAGTACGACACGTCGCAGGATATGAACGCCGGTAATTTTCCGATCGGACGTATCGATGTGTGGGATCAGATTCTCGGTGGCATTTTTGGTGGTGGCCGGCGTGGCGGGCGCAGCGGTGGTGGCGGTGGGGGTTATCCGTCACGACGCGGCACAGGCAGAGGTGATTATGAGATCGGTGGCGAGTATCTGTTGGCGCTCGCAAACAGCACTGGTGGTCGCGAGTACCACGCTGATTCACTGCAAAATATGTCGTATGCGTTCGCGAACGTTGCTGAAGAGTTGAGACGGCAGTACAGCATCGGCTACTACCCGAAACGTCCGCCTCAGCCGGGTCAGCGGCGTCAGATCAGAGTGCGCGCGCGCCAGCCGAACCTCGCCGTTCGTTCACGCGATAGCTACATCTTCAACCCGTCGGGCGGCGCTGCGGTTTCAGACAATTCAGCACCTGTCTTGAAGAAACAGACTTACTGAACCACAGATAACACGGATTTTAAATCGGATTTTTAATCAGTGTTCTCCGTGGTTCCGAAACTACGACTGGCAGACGCACGGTCAATACAGCGCCACCCTGTTCACGATTTGCAGCCGAAACCGTTCCACCGTGAAGCTCAACGAGGTGCCTCACGATCGCCAGTCCCAATCCAAGCCCCCCATGCTTGCGCGTGCTCGATCCATCGGCCTGAGTGAACCGCTCGAATATCCTCGGCAGAAACTCCGCCGGCACACCGGGACCGCTATCTTCGATTCTGATCTCCGCGAGCGATCCATGTTGCTCCAGATATAGATCAACTGTTCCACCGGCAGGCGTAAACTTCACCGCATTCGCTAGCAAGTTCCAAAGCACCTGCTGTAGTCGCTCGCTGTCGGCGCGTACGATCGAATCGGGCGCCTCGATGTGCGTTGAGATCCTGATTTCCTTCGCTTCCGCAGCGGGTCGCACCGCATCGATCGCGGCGTGAATGATTAGCAACAGATCAACAGGTTGCGTATTGATGCGCAGCTTGCCGGTGATGATGCGCGACACGTCGAGCAGGTCTTCGATGATCTGTCGTTGCGCTGCTGCGTTGCGCTCGATTACTTCGACAGCGTGCGCCGTGCCATCAGCATCCAGTTGACCAGAACGAAGTAATCGCGACCATCCTACGACGGCATTCAGCGGCGTTCGCAACTCGTGCGAGACCGTCGCCAGAAACTCTTCTTTCAACCGGCTCGCTTCTTCAGCTTGTTGCCGCGCGTGACTCTCGCGCTCGAGCAATTCGGCGCGTTCGATCTCCGCCTTTACTGCAGCCGTGATGTCCATCGTTACACCGCGCATCCCTACCGGGCCACTCTCGTTGCAAACAACGACGGAATGCGCCTCCACCCACACCTCGTGCCCGTCTTTGTGCAGCAAACGAAAACGGCTTGAGCCACCTTTTCCGGAAGCATAGATGGCTGCTGTTTCAGCCGCCATCCGTTCACGATCTTCAGGATGAACAACAGTGAGACCGAATCCTGGGGTTCCAAGCCATTCTTCTGCGCTGTATCCGAGCATCTTCTCGATGTAACTGCTGATAAAGTCAACCCGCCGCTCGGTTGTGCCGGGCTTTCCCCATGCTTCCCAAACGATGCCGGGCACATGCTGAACGATGTCTTCCACGCGACGACGATGAAGCTCGAGCTCCGATCCGAGTCTGCGTCGTTCTGAAGTCACGGCTGCGACGAGGAGCGTCATCAACGAGCTTGTGCCGACGAACGAGATCAAAAGTAATAACGTCACGTTCCGGCTTGGTTGTGTGAACGGACCATACCCGTGCCGCACGCCCCATATTGCGACGACCGTTATCAACACGATCGCGCTCGTCACGATTCGTTGATCGAAACGCACTGCGGCCCAAAGCAAACACGGTAGACACAGGTAAGCAAGCGGATATGTTTTGACCGGTCCCGGAAACCATCCCGCGAAAACAATCAACGAGACAATCAACAACAGCACAAACAAGCTCGCGATCTCGGGCACGTCTTCGCGAGCGATGCGGCGCGAAAAGCTCCACGAAAGCATGAGCGGCGCAAAGATGAGTGCGCCGAAGCCGTCACCCATCCACCACGTCAACCAAAGCGAAGTGAAATCGTTCCATTGTCTGGGGTCACCGAAACAGACACTCAGACTTCCAATCGTCGCGCTAACAAGCGGCGCAAGCACCGCCGCGTAAACAACAAACGTGAGCACTTCGCCGACGGTCTCGAACGAGTTTCGCCGGCGTTTCGATCTACGCAATAGAAACCACGCGACCAGCGCCTCGAGCGTGTTTCCCGTGGCGATGCCAAACGCGAAAGGGATTGGTAGATTAGTGGGCAGATTCGCTGCGAATGCACCTATAAAAATACCGGGCAGAACACGCGGCCCAAAGATCAGCACCGAAGCGATGGCGATGCCCGTCGGCGGCCAAACTGGCGTGACGTTTTCATGAAGTGAGGCAAGCGAAAGCCCAAGCTCCGCGCCAACAAAGTAGATGACGGCGACGAACAAACAAAGACCAATCGTCGGGAGCGTGCTGCGTTTCATTTTCGGAGAAAGTCTATCAAGAAACTGTTGAAGGGTCAGGTTTTTACCTATTGCCGGAATTTGTTAGACCAGCGTATAAGACATCCGACCACCACTACACCAACAACGCTGGTAATCTCCAGCGATGGCAAAGCAGACGCCGTTTGGACCGGACTCTTGAAACCGTCTGACGTGGAAGCTGCCAATGCAATCCTGAGCCTTTGACAGCCCGCCGCTTTCGACGCAACAACGTCAAATTTCGTTGACATGCCCGCAACCTGTTTCGTACCCTCGATGGTGGCCGTCAACCTCGCGGCCCTCAATCAACTAACCTGCTAACTCTCACTCGGCTGCCATCTCAACGCTGGCTGCTGCTTCCCACAAGGAGATTCGAAATGTCTACGATCGAGAAACTACGCAGCATCACGGGACTATTCTCTGAATGTCCAGACTGCGGAAAAAACTTTGCCTTACGTAAGGCAAACCTTTTTGATGCTACGAAGCCGTTACCCAAAATCGCAATCAAATATCTTAAAAAGCAGCGGACCGAAATTGCCTGTGAGTTCAAAGCGATTCAACGAGAGCGCGTAGAACTCACACGCCGCTCCTTTACCGGCGCTGAGGCTAGCGGCTTTGGCCAAATCGTGGAGATGCTGAGTCCATCATTGCCTGGATTTCCTCTCTCCTCCTCAGATTGCCGGGCACTATTCAAACCAATCGATTATGTCGGCTTCAAGGGCCTCAGTATCACCGGAGAAGTGGAGGCATTGGTCTTTATTGACGTTAAGTCTGGTAATAACCACTTGACATCACCACAGCGTCAAATCAAGCGTGCAGTTGAGCAAGGTCGCGTAAAGTTTATAGCCGGGGATCATCAGTTGGCGGGGAGTGAGAAAAATGAATCTTGTTAACGTCTATCGCGACTTCAAGCGCATTTACGGATTTTGTCCGTGTTGCCAGAAACTGTTTCGCCTTAGTGATACCACTTTGTTCACGCAACAGGCTCCGCCTCGCACGGATTTCGACCGGTTGGATATGGAGTGGAAGAAAGTTGAAGATGAGCGGAGCCGTCTCGAAGATCAGCGTGACACATTGAAAGAGAAGGCGTGCAAGGCAGGAAAGGCCGCGCTTCAGAAGCGCCTACGGCTCTTCCAGCCGTTCTTTTCAAGACAGCGTATCCATGTGAAGGATGTGAGAGTGCTGTTTGATCCGGTGGACTATCTTGCCTTTCGCGGTCTCGGTGACGGAGACTGCAAAGAACTGATGTTTATCGATCGAGAGCCGAATTCTGATAGCCAGGAGCGTCTGCACAAATCAATGCAACGTGCGATTGACAGCGGGAACCTGGAATGGAAAACAATCCGCATCGCGGATGATGGCACGATCAAAGTGAAGTGAATACCCTATCCAAATAAAAAAGCGCGGCGGTTTTTGCCGTCCGCCGCGCCAACTATACCCACAGGAGGAAAGGGGTATTCAACGCCGAAATTATAGTGGATCTGAGGGTGGGTGGCAATGTGCGTTTCCGCACGAACTCGCCCCCCGCAGAGACAAAAAAGCAAGGTTCTTTTGCCCCTTTGAGTGAAAGACTTTCCAGATTATGTGATAAGCTTTGGCCTCCCCAAGTAGTCAACGATTTAACCGCTTGCACCCGCTCTTGAGCATACGCTCCCCTGTTCTCGCGTGTGAACGTAACTGCTAAGCCGGAGGGGCTTATGGCAACGCGCGACATAATAGTTATCGGAGCTTCCGCAGGTGGCGTGCAGGCACTATCAGCACTCGTTGCCGACCTGCCACCCAACTTGCCTGCCGCTGTTTTTATTGTCCTTCATATCTCAGCCAACGTTCCCAGCCTGTTACCCGACATACTCGGACGCGAATGCAAGCTGGTGGTTACTCATGCCATCGATGGCGAATCGATAATGCACCGGCGCGTGTATGTGGCGCCTCCCGATCAACATCTGATCATTGAAGACGGACGCGTGAGATTGGTGCACGGTCCAAAAGAAAACCTGCACCGCCCCTCGATCGACGCGCTCTTCCGTTCTGCGGCGCGCTGGGCGGGTCCGCGTGTGATCGGTGTAGTACTTACAGGAGCGCTAGACGATGGCAAAGTTGGAATGCGAGCCGTGCAACAACGCGGCGGGATCACGATAGTGCAGGATCCTCTGGAAGCCCCGTTCCCCAGCATGCCGATGAGTGTGATGCGGGATATTCGGGTGGATTACTCACTACCGCTACGTGAGATTCCACCTCTGCTGGACAGATTGTCGCGTGAGGTTGCACACGAGGAAGAGAGGTATCCCGTGCCGGACGATGTCGAGATTGAATCGAGAATCGCGGAACAACAAATGGAAAGCGACGAGCTTATTGCCAGTGTCGAGCGGCTCGGGAAAATATCGAAGCTCACGTGTCCCGATTGTCACGGTGCTCTCTGGGAAATAAACGATGAAGACATACTACGTTACCGCTGTCACGTGGGTCATGCTTTTACCTCGGAGGCGTTGAACGAAGGGCAAACAGACATGCTGGAGGTGGCGCTCTGGTCTGCCGTCCGCGCTCTTGAAGAGCAAATGATGTTGGCCCAGCGCATTGTCGTACGAGCACGTAAAGCAAACCACGAGCGTGCCGCGATCATGTTTGAAAGACGCGCACGTGAAGCCGAGCACCACAGCGGCGTGCTCCGGCAACTGTTGCTGAGCGGTGAAAAAGGTGCTATAGGCGAACCGGTTTTACAAAGCGAAGACTAAAATAAAATTTGAATTCATTCTATGGATGACAATTTAGAAACTGGTAAAGACGATCTCGTAGTCGTTGGCTCCTCAGCGGGGGGCGTGGGCGCGCTCTCCACTCTTGTAAGCACACTCAACAAATCATTTCCCGCACCGATCGTGATTGCGCAGCACCTCGACCCGCAACGTCCCAGCCACCTCGGATCAATTCTCGAGCGTCGCAGCACGCTGCCGATAGTGGTCGTCAGCGAGCACGGGCAAACTAAACTCGAAGGCGGTAAGGTTTACGTCGTACCTTCTAACAGGCACGTGAGAATCAGTGACGGCCACGTCTATCTCGAAGGCGATCACAACAACAGGCCAAAACCATCCGTCGATCTGTTGCTGTCGAGTGCCGCCAGATCTTATGGCGAGCATCTCATCGCGGTGATTCTCACCGGCTCCGGTTCCGACGGCGCCGCCGGAGCAGTCGATGTTAAGGTCTCAGGCGGAGTCGTAATCATTCAAAACCCGCAAACCGCCGCATACCCGTCCATGCCGTTGTCGTTGCCGCCGACAGCAGTTGATCACGTACTCGAGATCGAACAAATCGGTCCACTGCTTTATGACTTGCTGAAGGGTGTGAGCCTCCCGGCGCCTACCGAGCAGCCGGACGACCCACTCCGTGATTTGCTGGCCCAGGTGAGCACGCAGACGAACATCGATTTTCGCAACTATAAATCATCCACCATCCTGCGCCGGATTGGCCGTCGAATGGTAGTCACTCACAACGCCAGCCTCAAGGATTACGCGGATTATCTTCGCACTCACCCCGATGAAATATCAGAACTGGTTAAAGCTTTTTTGATCAAGGTTACCGGCTTTTTTCGCGATCCCGAGGCTTTCGAGGTTCTGCGCTCAACGATTATTCCGGAATTGATCGATCGCTCAAAATCCAACGGTCGCACACTGCGATTCTGGTCAGCCGGCTGCGCTACGGGTGAAGAAGCATATTCGTTGGCCCTGCTGCTCGCGGATCAACTCGGGCCGGATTTTCCTGAGTGGAATATAAAGATTTTCGCTACAGATCTTGCCGGCGATGCCGTCGCTTTTGCGCGTCGCGGACTGTACCCTGAAAACGTTCTCAATGATTTACCGGACGATTACCGCGACCGTTTCTTTGAACGTGTCGATCATGGCTACCGCATTTCGAAAACACTCCGGCAGGTGGTTGTTTTTGGACAACAAGACATTAGCCGCGGCGTTCCTTTTCCGCGCATCGATCTGGTGACGTGCCGAAATCTTCTAATCTACCTGAAGTCTGACCTGCAACAGACGGTGCTCGATCTTTTCGCGTATTCGTTGCACCGGTCGCGTGGTTATCTGTTTCTCGGTAAAGCTGAAACCGCGCGACCTACCAAGGCGATGTTCGAGCTCGTTAATAAAAAGTGGAAGATCTATCGATGTGTGAATGGATCGGCGGCTTTTCCATTAAACGACGGCTCAATACATTCCAGCGCCGGCAATAAAACATGGCGTGAACAACGTCGCCGGCCAATTCCTCCGGCTATGTCCGGGTCGCTGGCTAATACGCACACAGAATTAGAGATCCAACATTTGCGGCGTATCAACGAAACCATGCTGCGCTACACGAACGTCGCTGTCGTGCTCATCGATCGCCAGTATCGCATTCTGACGATCAATGCGACCGCACGTCGCCTGCTCGGGGTGCGCGAGGTCGGTTACGACCAGGACTTCCTGCATACCGTGCGCGGGCTGCCTTACCAGGAAATGCGTCGTGCAATCGATACCTGCTTCCGCGAACACTCAAGTGCGAACCTTCCTGAGGTCGAGCTTGATCAATCGTCAGAGGGCTCGGGGCGGTATGTGAGTTTTACGATCATGCAGATGCAGGTTGAGCAGGGCGCGCCCGAACTCGCCGTGATTACGGTTATGGACGTAACCGACCAGGTGCAAGTCAAAAAACGCCTCGAGGCCGCGCAGCGAGAGCACGCACAACTGGTTTCGGAGCTCAGCGCCGCAAATAAACGCTTCGGCACCATGAATAAAGAGCTTCAGGACGCCAACGAAGAGTTGCAGGCGGCGAATGAAGAGCTGATGTTGACGCAGGAAGAATTACAGGCGACGAACGAAGAGTTTGAAGCTACGAATGAAGAGTTGCAGGCTACCAATGAAGAGCTCGAAACAAATAACGAAGAGCTTCAGGCGACTAATGAAGAGCTACAAACTACCAATGATGAGTTAATCGCCAGGACGGCGGAGTTGCAGGAGTTAGCCAGGCAACATCAGCTCGAGCAATTGCAACTTGCGTCGGTGCTCGAGAGATATCCTCATTACATTATGGTGTTGCTTGCAGAAGACCTGAGCATCCAGTCCGTCAGTCCCAACTACAAGCAATTGCTGCACGGGCGTGACGTTAATGGGTTGCCGATGAACGATGTCTTTATCGGAAAACAAGTGGACAGTTTGGTGAAGACACTAAAAACCGCAGCCAGGGAATCGCAGACACTTAACACTGGTCCGATTCTAGCAGGTGTCGATGGTGACAATCCCGACAACGTACGGTTTTTACATACGGTAGTGCCTATCAGCGACGCTACCGGCTCAACTGTTACTCGTTTGTTCCTGTATAGCGAAAAGGTCGAGTAGAGTTAGACAGACCTGGGCTGTGGAACAAATCTCCACTCATTCTTCATGACGTTGTAGCATTCGCAAACAGTGCGCTCCAGCACTTCGCGATTGGTGATGTGTAGCTGCCCGCGCCGGTATTCAATCGCTTTCATTGTTTGCAGCAAACCGGCCGCAACAGTGATTCCCGCACGACGAGCACCAACCCTCGAAGCAATCATCTCCTGCGTGAGGTTGAGATTGTTTCCACCGACACGATCGTGAATCATGAGCAGCCAGCAGCAAAGCCGTTCCATGATCGTGTGCCTTGTATTGCACACACAGCGCTGCGAGACCTGCGTGATCAATAGCCGGTAGCACTTGAGCAAGGCTTTGAGGGCAACTTCATTTTGGACCAGCAACTTATCTAACAACCTCGAGTCGAGCTGGACGGCATGGCCTGGCACTGTGATCCAAACCCACTGCCTTGATAGACCACTTCCGAGAATCGTAGAGATACCTACAACACTCTCACAGCCCACCATCGCGGTTTCGATGGTGGTCCCGTCTTCCATGATCGCGAGGCCCGAAGCCACGGAATCGAGCGGAAAGTACAAGAACTCGATCTTGTCTCCCTGTTCGTAGAGAACCTGATTGACGCTGAGGGGCACCACTCGCATCTCCTGGAGGAGGTCAGGCCCGATGCCCGGCAGAGCGAGCAGGTCTTTGAGCAGCTCGTTCTTCGAGGCGATGTTTGTAGTAAGCAGATCTTTCCTGTCTGATAATAAAGGCTGAAAGGATTGAAAGATGGTACTCATCCCGCACGCTCCAATTCCGCACGTATTCGAGACTCGGATGAAAGCGAAAGGGGGTAAAGGGAACTTAAACGAGACAACATTCTACGCTCATTGTGCGCGGACGTACAGTGTGGAAAATACAAACATGTCCCGCTGTTACAAGGGTTTGTGCACTCAGGGATTCCCTGACGAACACTGTATGAGAGCGTACTGACAGCGAACACTCAAGAGCCTAGAGTCCTCGCACACAACAAGCAGGGTGGCCGTGCCGGTATATCCTTCCCGACTGACCTTGAGAAATATATATCGGCCCGGCCTTTTTCAATCGCCTGTTTGCTTGTGACACCCAGTCATTTCCCGTGAACAACAGAGAGAGTAGTCGTTCATAGCAGGTAGTGGGCTATGCACAGTCAAAATACCCCCCGTGTCCTCTACATCGAGGATCATGAAGATACGCGCGAGCTGGTTACGCTCGTGCTTGAGCAGAAGCGCTATGAGGTTGTGACTGGGTCAACGATCCAGAGCGGAGTGGCACTCGCGTGCTCGCAACGCTTTGATCTTTATTTGCTCGACTCCTGGCTGCCGGATGGATCGGGTCTGGAGCTTTGCAGGCTGATACGTGAGTTTGATCAAACGACGCCGATACTTTTTTACTCTGCCGCAGCATACGAGATCGATCGGGTCGAGGCGATCAAATGTGGTGCGCAAGCCTACCTCATCAAGCCCAGCCACCCGTCGGAGCTTTGCAGTCTTGTTACATCACTGATCGAATCGCACCGCCGTTGCCGCGCTGTCGTTTAAAACATTTCACGCAAAGGCGCAAAGAAACGCAAAGACGCAAAGGCGGGTCAAATGGTTCGGACACGCCTTTGCGTGTTTGCGATTCTTTGCGCCTTTGCGTGAAAAATTAATTAGAGCTTTTCGGGTATGAGTTCTTCGCGGGGTTCGGCTGGCCAGATACTCCACAGGAATAATCCCGACAACCACAACACCACTGCCGTAACCAGCGTCAACACCAACCAGAACATCCAGTACGACGCAAAGGTACGTTCCCATCCGGGTTGTACAGCGTGGGCGAGGTTCACGTTTAGCGCTGCCGGCGTTACGAAACGCGACGCGAGTTGGACCACGAGGTACCACCCGAACGCCCAACGCCACGCAGAGCGATCCATGCGCACTCTGCTCAGCGCGATCATTGCCACCGCCAGCCCGCCGACGTGCGCGAGAGTCGAAGTAAAAAACACACCCCAAGCAAGCACCACGTAGAGTAACCAAACCAACAGTCCCGGTATCATCCAGATCGCGGAGAGCCGGATCACGAGGGGCTTTTCGAGAAACAGACCCATGGCAAGCAAGAGGTTGCCGACGTTGCACATCCATAACAGGTGGCCAAGCTCGTTGATCCTCAAGTAGTGCTCGAACTGCGCACTGAAGAAGAGCAGCGGGAGTATGCCGAGCAAACGGAGTTTTGTGCGGGGAGAAAGGTTCATGCTTTCGGGCTTAAGAATAACAGCTATCGGAAAAAAACACCGCGGCGCTTTCGCCCATCGGCGGCTTTGTGGTAAGAATCCTCCGCTGAAGTATTTGCGTATGAGCACGCTGGAAGACCTCCTCAACAAATCAATACCAGAACTGAGCGACATCTTTGTGCGGCGTCGGCGGCGCGTACCTAAAGGCTTACTTGAAGCCTTGGAAGTCGATCGGCGGCAGGGTGCGCATCAACTCGCCAAACGCATTCGTGAACGTTACCGGGAGAATCGCTCTGAAGGCCAGCGATTACACTTTCTGCTGCGATTCGAACTCGAGCTCTGGTCGCAAGGTTATGGAATGGTCGCGGGCGTGGACGAAGCCGGGATGGCGCCGCTCGCAGGACCGGTCGTCGCCGGCGCTGTCGTACTCCCGCAGAACTACAAGCTTCGCGGTCTGAACGACTCGAAGAAAATCCTCGACCCTGAGAAACGGGATGAGCTCGCGCAACAGATCAAACAGGATGCGATCTGCTGGGCAGCCGGAATTGCAGAGGTCGAGGAGATCGACAAGATCAACATCTACCACGCCGGACTACTCGCGATGCAGCGAGCGGTGCAGGGCTTAAGCTCATCACCTGACTTCATCCTCGTCGATGCACGAAAGATCCCAAACTGCCAGACGCCTCAACGCGGCATCATCCGTGGCGACGCGCTCTCCGCGAGCATCGCCGCTGCGTCGATCATCGCGAAGACCACACGCGATGCGCTCATGCGCGAGTTGGACCAGGTCTATTCCGGTTACGGGCTCGCAACGCACAAGGGTTATCCAACACCTGAGCACTGTCAGGCGCTGAAGACTCTCGGAGCGCTGCCCATCCATCGTCGCAGTTTTGCGCGCGTGCGAGAGGCGCTGGGCCTCGATCCGGTTCAGACGGAGCTGTTCGCGGCTGAAGAGGAAATAGCCCAGGAGATCGCGATGGAAACCACCGCGTAGAAGAATCTTCACCTTTCCACTACACTTAAAGAAACACTTTAGTGTTTACTTGAAGTGATGGCTTCGTTAACCGAGTACAAGAAGAAACGGAAGTTTGATAAGACTCCCGAGCCTGGGCCGGAGAAGAAGCGCACTCGCACCGGGCGCATGTTCGTGATCCAGAAGCATCGCGCTACTCAACTCCATTACGACTTTCGTCTCGAAGTCGACGGCGTGCTCAAGTCGTGGGCCGTCCCGAAAGGACCATCACTCGATCCAAAAGTGAAGCGACTCGCGATGCAGGTCGAGGACCATCCGGTCGACTACGCGAAGTTTGAAGGCGTGATACCGGAAGGCGAGTACGGTGGTGGCACGGTGATGGTGTGGGATTACGGAACGTACAAGCCGGAAGAGA
>Ga0134128_10005321_pt1 | contig 15601 bp, 5 predicted proteins | sample KB31754_FD_96462 | JGI IMG/M metagenome (GOLD analysis project Ga0134128, IMG submission 96462) | Terrestrial soil microbial communities with excess Nitrogen fertilizer from Kellogg Biological Station, Michigan, USA - KB3-175-4 | ecosystem: Environmental > Terrestrial > Soil > Unclassified ...
GGTTACGGAGCCCGAAGTCATAAGGCTTCTAAGCGATACCGTCCTTCGTCCGGAGTGCCTGGGAACAAAATAGCAATGTTTCGATATTGGTGGACATGCATTCTCCTATTTGTGTTGGTTTGCAATATTCCTGTTCATAGTCAGAGTGCGACTGGAAATGTAGATTGGATCTTCGTTCTTGACACTTCTGCGTCAATGCATGGCGCGGGCGGCTCGGCGAATATTTTCGGCAAAGTACAAGAGGCAATCTCAGAATTCATTCGCCGGGCTCATGATGGAGATACGGTCACGCTCTATACTTTTGATCGCGATACTACGCTCCGAAGTCATATCAGAATTTCAGGTGAGCTCGACAAACGAGAGCTGCTCAAGACAATCTCGGATCTTTCTTCCTCAGGTGATCGAACCTATACGGGCAAGGCTCTTAAGGATGCTCTCGAGCGTTCCGTCGAGCTGAAGAATCGCTCAGATGCGGCGAATCGCACCGTCAGCATCGTTTTGTTTACTGATGGTTTAGAAGACGTTCGCGGCATACCGAATCCGGTTTCGATTCCATCCAACATCTTCCTGATTCCCAAAGATCAGCCGTACATCTTCTATGTCTCAGTGGGAGCAGTCGTTGAGAAACAGCTTGAAAGCTTCGTTACAGACCCGGCTATGGGAAACCGCGGCGAAGTTATGCGAGATCCTGGCGCGGAGAGGATCGCTGAGCTTGGCGAGACCATTCGCAAGAAGATCGAGGAACCGCCGAAACCTGTAGCGCTAAACGTCGCCCCTCGCATCCTTGATTTCAAACAGATCGCACCTGGTGAGGGCACGTCGAAGCAAGAGCTAAACGTTAGCTGTGACTCCGATTGCAGTCTTAGCGTCAACCTAGACAGTGCGGGCACTGAAAGCCTCAGTCTCATCGAACCGACGGGTGTGGTTACGGTAAAGGCGGGAGAGAGCCATCCTGTGCAGGTCAGGTTAAAGGCTGCACCTGAAATGACGAATGGACTACGCGCATTTGCACTCTCAATTACGGCTAGCCCAGCCAATCAGTCTAATCACATCAGTAAGACAGTAAATGTGGCAGCGTCGGTGAATGTTGTCCGTACGCCGCTCTGGCGCACCTTCTTGAAGTACTTGTTGCTTTTGCTCATCGCACTCGGGGTCGCGTTGACGATCATCAGCGCAATAAAGGGTGAGCCCCCCTGGATTTGGTTGCCTAGTTTGCTTGAGTCCGCAAGTCTCGAAGGTGAGCTGCAAATCATTCATCCCAGACCGACGCGAGTCGAGGACGAATTCATCAGCTTGACGCAACTTCGGACCAGAAGAGTATCACTGCGTTCCTTAATTAAAAATGGAGCAACTACTGATTCCGACGCTGAACTTGAAGCTGCAAACGAGAATGGAAAACCTTGCGTGAACTTGCGACGCACAAGCGGGACGGTTTACGTCAATAAGATAGAAGTCGCGAACACCAAAATTTACAACGACGACACAATCGAGCTAGGAGATACCAAGCTACTCTTCAATTGGGTTAATCATGATCGTCCGGCCGACCATGAAGAGAGCAGTGCAGTTTAAGACGACGTTCTCACGGCCAGACCCAAACAGTTCTCATGAGTAACTTTGCCAGGAGATACCAAGATGCCTAAAAGTAATGTTGTTTTCCGACCTACTGTGATTATCGGTCTCGGCGGTACGGGGTATGGTGCAATTCTTAAGTTAAAGAGACGGTTCATTAATGCGTATGGGTCGGTTCCACCAATCATCAGATTCCTCTCAATCGATACAACTGAAAACGTAGAGCACAGTGAAAAAACAGACGATGGACACGTGGTCACCTTGGACCCGAACAGCGAGCGCCACGTGATCTCGGTGGCCAATCCCGGCTCGTATGTAAACGGTACCTACGATTACATCGATAGCTGGTGGCCGCCAAATATTCCCGTCCAGGCAATAACTGCAGGTGCTGGGCAGGTGCGTGCACGCGGGCGGCTGGCTCTTTTCGCGAGAAGCAGGAACATCTTCTCGGCAATCGTTTCGGCCATCGATGATGTAAAGCAGATAAAGAACAAAAAGCTGGCGTATAAGGAGGAGTTTCGCGTTTCGGATCGTGGTGGAGTTGAAATTTACATCGTAAGCAGTCTTGCTGGAGGAACTGGCAGTGGGACGTTTTTGGATGTGGCCTTTATCACTCGCAGTTTCCTCGATTCTTTGTCGAACATCACCGGCGTGCTGGTTCTTCCACGCGTCTTCAAAGATTTGGCGGGTGTCGCATTAGTCAAACCCAATGCCTATGGCGCTCTCAAGGAAATTGAGAAGTTTTTCAAAATGGAAAGCAGAGACGCGTTTTCTATCAACTACGGAACTCATGAAGTTGAAGTTACACGCCCACCATTCGATTTGCTTTATTTGATGGACAGTGTTAACGAAATGGGCAACGTTGTCAGAGAAACCAGAGAGCTGCTGGAGCTGATTTCACATGGACTTTACATTCAGATCGGTTCGCAAATTGGCGTAGACGCTGACAATACAGTTGACAACATCAAAACGCATCTGGCTGTCGCTGGGAGAATACGCGGCCGTTCTGCGAGTTACTGTAGCTTTGGAGTAGCCTCGTTAGCTTTGCCAATTAAGGAGTACGAGACGATGAAGATGCATGGTGCTCGCAAACTCCTGAGTGATGCTCTATTGAATGGCGTTGTCTCGGACGAAGAACTCGAGGTCGATGTAGTTCGCTTCATTAGCGATAACAAGCTACGCGAGGATGATGCAAACGATCTCATTGACGCGTTAAGCGAGCGTGAGGGCGGCGGTGGTTTACGCTTCCCGATGCCGATTGGTCAGATAAAGTACGATCGAACCGCTGCTGCGACTCTCAAACAGCTCCGCGATACGCATACCAGCAAAGCAGAACGCCTGACAGCTCAAGGCATCGAAGCAAACTACAAGAGAATACTCGAGGCCTCAACTCGCGCAATCGATCAATGGTGGGAGCAGGTGATCAATCGCCCCAACGGACTGAATTATGCGCAACGTTTTGCTGATAAGTTAATCGCCAAAATCGAGTGGTATCAGCGCATGATGAACAGTGAGGCGAAAGAAGAACAGGATCGTCTGAAGACACTGAACTTCGACACCTACGAAGGGCAAGTGCGTGAAGCAGGAAACGCCTTTCTCAGCCGAGCAAACAAAGTGCGCGCCGCCTGCGAGAACTACAAGGGCATGGTTGATCGGCAGATGGACATCAATTTGCAGATCGCTCGGCGCGAGAAGGCTGCTGAACTCTACGGCGCGCTTCGTACCTACGTCGAGGAATCAGTAATTACGCGCAGCGCTCGAATTCGCGTGAGCCTTGACTCGACGCTGAAGGTAGTTGAACGCCTTTACCTCGATAAGACAACCAGCCGAGGTGGAGAAAGCCCGTTCGAACACGTAGTCCGTTTCAGTGCGGATCAGAATCGCCCGGAACTTACTGGCGAGGATTTCTTCCAATGGTATCGCCAAAATCACGGCAGCATTTCGCTCTGGGCTGATATGCGTGATGAGAATGTACAACTTCAAATCATGGAGTATGTGAATGAACGTTACCGTCCGTTAGCGGACCGCTCTATCGATGACATACTTCGAATCAGTGGCCCCGAGAACATTGCGAATGATCTACGGCAGCTTAACGACCTGGCTGTGCCATTATGGCGTTACGATGAAGCTCGCATCGGCAGTCGGAGTGTTATCGATGAGTTTTATTATTACGGTGTCGAAGATGCTGCTTCAACGGTGCTCGCTGATCCCGAAATCCAGGGTAATGTGCCACGCGGAACCACCGCGCCCGGTCTCGTCTCCACTCTCGACTCGCAACGGATAACACTCTTCAAGGTCAAGATCGGAGTTCCTTTGTTTGCGCTGCAAGGTATCGATGAGATGGAGCGCGCTTATAACGATCCCGAGAAAACCGTCTCAAATCATCTGCATCGGGATTGGGAGTCGTTCACTAATATCATTCCCCGAGCGGGCGACGGAGAGGCGCTCAGATGGTTCGCGTTGGCTCAGGCGCCCGAGCCGTTTGACCTTATAACCAGGCGTGGTGACTGGTATTACATCCGCTCGCAATTCGCAAAGAGAACCGAGAACGGTGAAGTGAAACTGGGACAAGGTCGTTTAAATGCTTTCCATTCATTTGAAAAGAATCGTGAACTGATCAAAGAGGTAGAAGACAGAGTCGATGCCGTTACCCGAAGTAAAGGTCAGGAAGAGATCTCGAGAATACTTCGTGAACACAGCGACCGGCTACAAAAACAGGTGGGCAGCGGAAAGATTGACGACTCCATCAAGGAGCAGGTTGAGGGCGAGCTTCAGTCCATCGAAGATTTTCTTCAACGAATGTCACGAATTCACTGATGGTCTAATTCTATGCTCAGGCTTAAGCCCACTACCCTCATCGCCCTGGATCCGTATACGGCTGCTTTCTGCGAGAGAGTGCGGTCCAATCTCGATCGTGACTTTGGTGCACGAGGTAGTCTCATTCAGTCCTACGCCCTCACTGTCAAAGGTACAGAAGTCGCATTTCAGAAAGATCTGTTATCAATAGCCGACTTCTCGTTCAACCCTGGTGCTACGCGAAAACCAGGAGCAATTACCGCTGATGAAGCTCAGGCTGCTTTTGAGGCCTCATCGGACAAGCTGGAAGGGGCACTTAGCGAAATATTGGATTCCGGCCGTCGCTCAATTGAAATTGAAAAAGCTCATCAAGCAGGTATCGAGATCGTAAAAAAGCGCATGGTTTACCTGCTGCTTTCCTCGTCTGATATTTTGGCGACTGGAATTGTAATTGAGCTCGCTCGGTTGATCAGATGGTTGTTTGCTACACGATACGCAAACGAACTCTACGATTTGCACGCAGTGGTTCTCCTGCCCAACTTATTTGCGCCTTCCCAACAAGCAGATTTCGCCGCAGCGTATGGATTGCTGAAAATATTGGATAACGTTATTTCGTCGGGACTCAGGATAACTGCGCAAAGAAAAATGCCGCCGTTTGATGGTTGTTGGTTAGTGGATGGAATTAATTCCGAGGGTGAAAAGATCGGCAGTCTTGCTGAGGAACTGGATAGTTACGCCGACACCTTTGCCGGATTCTTGACCGCTGAACCTGAAATGAGCGGAGCCCTTGTCGGTACTCGCACCTCGCGCGGCAAAATCCCAGCCTATAGCGCCTTTGGACACGGTGAGCTTTATTTTCCGTCCGCGATCGCGGTGAGGCGCCTGAGTTCAGCATTATCGCGGGACATTATTAAGCTGGCGTTCCTGGGAGAACAGGTGGAAGAATCTGACATAGAACGGAAAGTATTGTTGTCAGCAAAGCAATTTGTACTCAGCGAGAAGTACACGGATGCACTTAACGGACTCGAGACAGAAAAGGGTGCGCTGATCTGGCATGACCTCCAGGGCAAAGGTGAATTTGACCGAGATAACGATCCGATGGAGTACGTCGGTCAACAGAAACGTCAACACACGGAGTTCGAGCGTGAATCACTCCCGAAATTCAAGGAAGCGCTAGTTACGCGTAGCGAAGCTGTTCTAAAAGAGTTGATTCAGGTGCTTGCCGCCGAAATCGATAGACGCATCGACGAAAAGACTGAGGGCATTCGAGAAGTTCCACCGCTGCTGGAACGACTCGTGGATCATAGTATCGCTCTTAGTGCGAGCTCCCTCGGCGAACACCCGCAAAACTTCATAACGGCCTTGTTCGAGGCGGAGGCGATATTGGACGATAAACTCGGCGTCCAGGTAGATCACACTCAAACGGAGTTGTTACTAAAGCAAGTCTACGAGCTGAACAATCGGCTGGCCGATTTGGAGACTACGATGCGCATTACGAAGTCTCAGCCCGGCGCTGAACAGCCGGCTAATGGACCAATGGCTGAGCTTGAGTTCGAGACAGATGAACAGCAAGACACGTTGGCCTCGGAACAGCGCAACCTGATCTCAGAAATTGAAGAAACACATTCGCAAATAACGGCGGCCCACGCCGATTATGTGCGAGAGCTGATCCGGGAACAACGCGCTGCTAATCAACTGCGATATGACGCAAAAGAGCGAGTGCGCACGGAACGGGCAGAGGCGGTGATTGCAGCAGAAGAAGAGATAACCAAAACCGCGGATCTGCTAAGACACGCACGGATCGATCTCCAAGAAAAGCAGTTGCAACGACATCAATTTCTTATTCGCCATTTTGTTATTTATCCAGCCATAGCGATGCTTTTGATCGCTGTGCCGGGAGTGGCAGCAGCAATTGGAATTCCATTCGCGCTCTTCCTGGCAGGAATCTTCTGGGCTTCGCTGTTTGGATCTCTACTTCTACTACTCATCCTTTCGGCAGCGTATACCGCAACAGTGCTTTACTTTTTTATGACTGGAATTAACAAGGCGGTGAATGCGGCCCGAACGGAAGTAAGCTCATTGGAATTAAGATTGAAAGCGGCTCGGGTAAGATTGATTGACGCGCGGAATCGCCAATTACGATTGGAATACGATATTTACGCACAGGGGCTGCGCGTTGAGACCTTGAAGAAGCTGATCGAGAGTACGCGCCAGCGAATCAAGGAGCTGGAAAAGATTCTCACGGCACTGGCCGACACTCACGCAAGGTTTGCTTCCAAACATGAGTCTGCGATCCCGCCCTCTTCCTACATGCGGCGACCAATTCTGACCGCTGCAGACATTGACGAGTATTATCGGAAGCTCGAACCGAATATTCCCAGGGAGGTTAAGACTTTCATTGACGAGCATATGCGTCGTTCGCGTGTGCGATATATTCCTTTCGAAACTTTCGAAGCCAAGGTTGAAAGTTTTGCGCAATCTCGCTTTCAGTCGGTGGGCCAACTGTCCGTTGAGGATCTGTTGCTGCGCTCACCGGATTTAGTTTCGAGCGAGCAAGTCAGCGCTCGCTTTCAAGAACTCGATAAAGCGTCGGCGCCTTTAGTGCTCTTGAGTGAGATGGATGGCAACGACGATACTTTTGCTCAGCGAGACGTAACAATTTGGGCAGGTGCAACGGAGAGTGAGCCTCTGCTGAATCGGTATCGCCAAGTTAATACCGCCGCCAATATACGTCCATCCGAAAATGAACACACGTTCCGGGCTCTTACGCGCTGCCTTAATTTTCCCGCGTTTTTCCTGAGTCAAATAGAATTCTACCGTTCCTGTTACGACAAAGCTGAAACCAAAGTGGGTGCAAGCCTACCGGATATCGTTCCTGAGGAATTAACTATCAGCTCTGAATCGCGACGTGCTTACGAGAGTCTGCTGTTGGCAATCGCGACGGGGTTGATTTCCGTTAACGGGGATGGCAGTTATGAAGTTGCTGACGGAAATGGGTCCGTCTTAGGCAGTAGCCGCCGGCAAATTGCTGAACGATTCGTGATCGATTATCGATCACAAAGAGTATACGCAGAAATTTCCAACCGGCTCGCAAAGCGTTTATCGGAACCCGATCAGGTCTACGAGTCAGTGATTGGTTTCATGGAAACAGCTTCCGATCTCGATTCCTTCGAACAGGAAATCCTGGTAGCACTTTCGCGAAGATATCATCCGCTCAGGTAACGAGGTCTTCAATCCTTGCCCATTATTCAACTGCTCGGTTCAACTCTGGGACTTGGTTTGGTGTCAGGGATAAATCTGTATGCAACCGTGCTGGTAATGGGGTTGGGAATTAGATCAGGATTGATTGTTCTGCGTCCGGACTTGCAGCCACTCGAAGTATTAGCAAACCCAATTGTAATTACTGCTGCAGGAATCATTTTCCTGGTCGAGTTTCTCGCCGACAAGATAAAGTGGATTGATAGTCTCTGGGATGCTGTTCACACCTTCATCCGACCGCTCGGAGCAGCAGTTATCGGCGCGACAGCTGTTGGACAAACCGGTCCGGGCCCTGTTGTCGTCGGTTTGTTGTGTGGAGGAGTTGCTTTGTCGGGCCACTCGACTAAGGCCGGACTGCGGCTGCTTGTTAATCATAGTCCCGAGCCATTTTCGAACATTGCACTAAGTTTGATTGAAGACGGTGCGGTCGTACTCGGAACTTACCTCGCGATCCAACATCCAAAGGTAATGTTGGCGGTTGTTGTTCTCTTCACGATCGCTTTTCTGTGGTTTGCTCCGAAGGTTCTACGTCTTATTCGGATCGAAACGGTTGCAATTCTTGCGCTCATTAAAAAGATGTTCGTTACTCTAAAGGTATTGGTATTCCGACGCCGGCGAACGGTCGATAACAGGTCGAGAACCGCAGTAGATTTCTCAGGCGACTTGAAAGAACTTGTTAGCGATCAAATGCCTGTTGATTACCTTTATTACGTGAAGGATGAATTCAACCTGGATAGTAATCACGCGATCATCAGGTGCGTGGCGGGCAAGGGCGTTCGCGGAGTACGTCATTCAATCGGATACCTCAACATCACCCGTGACGAGGCCATATTTGTCACCAAACGTCTGCTGCAGTTTCGGAATTGGAGAGTGTCAAGAAACAGAATTGATCACGTGCATTTCAAAAGGCACTTGTTACTTGACCGCTTAAGTCTTAGGATCGACGGCAAACAACATATCTTTTATTTCTTCAAAGAGGTGTCAAATCGCAACGAGAGTATTGGAACCGCTTTACTAGCATCACCTACAGTTAAATTGGATTCCTAAATCAAGAAAAAACGCCCCGCATTTGAACGGTCACCCTTTATACTCTCCCTTGCATGCCCGTTCACCCATTCGATCTCGCCATTCTCATCCGCAGCCTTGACGACGATGCTTTCCTCGCCGAGGCGCTGTTATTTCCCGAGGTGTCGCGGTTTGGGGATGATCCGGAACGACTACAACGGGCGGTTATCAGGAATGCGGCTCGAATTATTGAAGCTGAAGCGCTGCCGCGCGTGTGGACGCGTCTGAAACCGGCAAGCCCCGAGTCGTTTGAACTCAATGTCACTCTCGATCCGCCCGCTAAGCGACTGAGCTGGCGCGAGGCGATTGAACTTAGACTCGACGTGATCCGCTGGACTCACAGCGAGTCCGCGCACGTCGCGTTTATTCCCGCACTCGGTATCGAGGTGTTAAGCACAAAACTCGCGGACCAGATTTCGATGCTGCAACGACACGCGCGCGCAGAGTTGCATCGTCGTGGCGCGTTGGGAAATCTTCCGAGCCTCATATTTCTAAACCGTTCGCGCGAGTTGACCGTCGTGCCGGCTTCGTTCGAAGCAGAGATTCGAAGTCCAAAGCAAGTCGTGGCCAGCGCGGGCAAGACGGAGCCAAAGAGATCTACGCTCGATCTTACAAACGTCAACCCCACCACCGAGAAATTGAGCCCTGCCTTCGAAGTCGATCACGTCGTTGAAAAACTGGCTGAAGCACTTGTTGGACCAGCAGCGTCAAGCGTCCTGCTTGTCGGCAAAGCCGGCGCGGGCAAGACAGCCGTGGTCCATGAACTCGCTCGCCGCAGGGGACGCTTCGGCTTGGGTGCAACTCCGTTCTGGTCCACCAGTGGCGCGCGCCTCGTGGCCGGCATGACTGGCTTCGGCATGTGGCAGGAGCGTTGCGACTCTCTTTGGCAGGAAGCGGAGAAGACGAATGCCATCGTGCACTTCGGAAATCTCGTGGAACTGCTGGACACCGGGAAAAGCGAACATAACACGCAGGGTCTGGCGAGTTTCTTTCGCCAGCGTTTTGCTCGCCGCCAGGCACTCGCAATTCTTGAGTGCACGCCTGAACAGTTGTCAGTGGTGGAACGTGAAGATCCCGGTACTCTAAAAGTTTTTCGTCAACTGATGATCGAGGAACCTCCACCGGAAGCCAGTCGCAAGATCCTGAAACGGTTTGCTGACGCGTTTCCACTTGGCACCGCGAAAACGAACAAGAGCAAAGGACGAATCGCAATGCAACCACGATCCCTGATCACTGATCCGGCGTTGGATTTGCTCGACCGATTGCATCGTCGCTTTGCCGGCTACTCAGCTTATCCGAGTCGACCGCTCCGTTTTCTCCGCGGTTTGTTACAGACTCACGCAACCGATTCGATCGGCGACGCTGAAATCATCACAGCCTTCGCTGCCGAGACCGGACTGCCGCTCTTCTTGCTCGACGATCACGTCGCGTTCGATACAGAGACCGCCGCGAAATGGTTTGAAGAACGAGTCATCGGACAATCCGCTGCGGTTCGTTTGATTGTTGAGTTACTCGCTACTGTGAAGGCTGGGCTCACGCGACCGCGCCGTCCAATCGCATCGCTGTTGTTTGCTGGTCCAACCGGTGTTGGCAAGACCGAGATGGCAAAGTCACTCGCTCGCTTCTTCTTCGGCGATGAAAGCAGGATGGCGCGTTTCGATATGAGCGAATACGCCGACGCGCTCGCTGTAACTCACCTCGTCGGCAGCGCTACCGGAAGTGAAGGCACGCTCACTTCACGCATACGCGAGCAGCCGTTCAGCGTCGTGCTGTTTGACGAGTTTGAGAAAGCCGATCATTCGTTCTTCGACTTACTCCTGCAAACCCTCGGTGACGGGCGAATGACTGACGGACGCGGTCGAGTTGCAGACTTCACCAACTCAATCGTCGTGATGACTTCCAATCTCGGTGCAGCGAAGTTTCGACGTCCACGCGCAGGGTTCGATGCAGCTGGCAATCAACGCCTGAGTAATTCCGATCAAGCGGCGCAAAGACATTTCACACGAGCCGTGCAGGAGTTTCTGCGTCCGGAGATCTTCAATCGCATAGATTACATCGTGCCGTTCCTTCCCCTCGATCGCAAAACGGTTGCGCGCATCGCGGAACGCGAGCTGAAGCTCGTCGAGCAGCGCGATGGATTACTGCGTCGCGGCGTCGCTTTGCGGACGTCAACGCAGGCGTTGGAGAGTTTGGCACGTCGTGGTTACGACGCGCACTACGGCGCACGTCCGCTGAAACGTCTGATCGAACGCGAGCTACTGCTGCCGTTGGCGGTAGAACTCAACCGTCGGCCGGCAGTCGCGGAAGGCAAGCGCACAACGATGATTGCTGAAGTGGATGTGAAGGGCGGCCATCTCGCGGTTGAGATAGGCGGTGAAAGTAAAGCGGTTCGCGACGATTTGAGTCTGGCAGCAAGAGTCGATCGGCTCGGTGAGCTTCGTCGTCGCATCGTGAAGCTTGGACGAAGCTCGGCGGTTATCGAGTTGCAAAATACGATCTGGCGACTGAGTGAGATGGAGCGCCGCGTAATGAAGGCAGCGCGTCGCGTGAAGTTGAGCCAGAAGGCAGCTCAGGGCAAGTTAGCAGTGACGAATCCGAAGACTGCTGCGGTGCTCTCGGTATTGCCGGAGTACCAGCAGAAGATGGCTACTCTCGCCGATCTCGAGTTGAAAAGCGCGAGCGCTGAAGATGATGCGCTGCTCATGTTTTATGGTGGTGAGGCTACTACTTCGACAGTGGACCAGGCTCAGGAGATCGAGACTGGCTTACAAGAGCTGCTGCGGCAACTACTCGACTTGCGACACACACCCCCGAACCGCGTGACACTCGGAATCTATAGCGAGAACAAAGATGCTCTGTTTGAACTGGCGCATGGTTATTATAACGCGGCACTTGGGATGCAGAGGCGCGTGACGGGCTCTTACTTCACAGCGAAATTCACAGGTGAACCCGAGACGATTGACATGCTGGGACGCAAGGTCGTGCGGAATGAAATGAATAAACCGGCGGAGTTTCTTTCGAGCAAACCTGATGCGTCTGTTGGAATTGTTTTTAGTCTCCAGGGTACGAGTGCTTATGCAATGTGTGTGGGCGAGCACGGCCTGCATACTTTCGTTGAAGGCAAAACGAGCAATCAGGTGCTGGTCCATACGAGTGATGTGGACGCGAAGGATTATCGTGCGCCTGCATTGCTTGAGCGGCGCGGAGCGGTCCACCCGACACACGTTGGTCCTCGTCGTCGTACATACCAGCGCGCCGAGAAATACATCGAAGACCATCTGCTCGAGATGCGTCGAGACTGGCATGGCAACCTGCCGGGCCTGCTTACTTTCTTCCTTGAGCGGCAACTGCAACGCGCAGCGGAAAGACTAATCGACGAATGAACCTGCATGAATAGAACAAGTCGGGAAGGGTGGCTTGCCCCCTCTTCCGACAGCGGGGGCGAGCCCCTCTTCCTGACTTGTTCTTTTTTAGGTTGCACAACAAAGCGACAGACGAATGTACGTCAGGATTCCAATTTATGTTGAGGAGCAGAAGCCGCAGGCTTCGGAGCTTCAACACGTGCGGCCAGTGAGCTTGCGTCCGCTGTTCTTCCCACAGCCGATTGAGCAGGACGTCAGCTTGCAGCGCGCAACCGCGCGACTGACGAACGAATTGCGCCGCGAGTTGGGGCGCCTCGCGCGCTACGCGCGGCACGAGGAATTGGCCGCATTCACTTTCTATCCGCCACTCGACGAAACAATCCTCGAATTCACAATCGAGCTTCGCAAAAAAAGTTTCTCCGTGCGTCATCTCATCGTGGTCCTGTCGGCTTTCAACCGCCGTTTCGCATGGGCGCCGAGCGTCCCGGAAGTTTGGGTTGAAGTTTGGCGCGGTGAAACCGTACGCGACAGGGTCCAGGAAGCATTCACCGAACACTATCGTTTGCTCGAGCGCCGCTTTGGAGCTGAAGCGGTTGCGCCGGATGCAAACTCAGTTCAGGGCAAAGCATGGATAACTTCGATTGAAATCTCGATAGACATCCCGAGTCTGCACACGCCAGTCGCGGAAACTGTCTTTGCTGCGCTTGGCGAAGTGCAGGAGGTTCATGGCGAGAACGAATTGACGCGCGTAGGTCGTTCGCTCAACTCGCTCTATCCGGACGATCTGGACCATGCGATCAATCGTGAAGCTGAAGTAAACGAACTCACAGGTTTACTGCGCGCTAGTGATCAGCGCCCTGTTCTCGTTATCGGAAAACGCCTGGTCGGAAAAACTGCGGTTATCCACGAGTTTGTTCGTCGTCGTATGGACCGGCGTCGAAAATCTGAAGCGACGATGCACATCGCAAGTATTGCTGATCTTGCTGGTGATGTGTGGCTCGTCTCTCCGCAACGTCTCATATCCGGGATGTCTTACCTGGGCCAGTGGGAGGGTCGACTTTTGGCCATTCTCAAAGAGAGCCGGCGCAAACATCACACGCTCTATTTTGACGACTTGATAGGTTTGTTCTACTCAGGTCGCACGAGCTCGTCAAACCTGAGTGTTGCTCATGTGCTCAAGCCTTATCTCGAACGTCGCGAGGCGCGTGTGCTTGGGGAATGTACGCCGGAAGCCTTTCGCGTACTTCAGGAACTCGATCGCGGCTTTGCAGATCTTTTTCAGATCGTGCGAATCGAAGAGCCGAATGAAGCGAAAAATCTGCACACGTTACTCGGAACGCGACGTACGCTCGAACGCCAGCACGATACGCGTTTTCACGCCGACGTCTTGCCCACTGTGATCGATCTGACGCGGCGCTATGTGGCTGACGCGGCGTTTCCCGGCAAAGCCGCGCGACTGCTTCAGTCGTTGGCAGCAAAGCACAAAATGTCGGAAGTGACGCGAGCCGAAGCGCTGGAAGAGTTTTCTGCGAGAAGCGGGCTCAGCGTGAATTTCCTCGACGATCGATCTCAACTCGACTACGCGCGTGTGATCGAAGCACTCGGTGTTGAAGTAATTGGTCAAAAGGATGCTGTGGCGGCGTGCGCCGATGCGGTAACGATCGCGAAAGCGCGCTTGAATGACAGCGTCAGGCCGATAGCTTCGTTCCTGTTTTTAGGACCAACCGGCGTCGGCAAGACTCAGTGTGCCAAAGCACTCGCGAATTATTTATTCGGCGATCGCGAGCGTCTCATTCGATTCGACATGAATGAGTTTGCAAGTTACTACTCGGTCGCGCGACTCACCGGGACCTTCGATGCACCGGAAGGATTACTAACGAGCGCGGTGCGACGTTCGCCATTTGCAGTGTTGCTTTTCGATGAGATCGAGAAAGCGCATCCGGCTGTGTTCGATCTGTTGCTTGGCGTTATGGGCGATGGACGTTTGACGGACGCGCGTGGCCAGCTCGTCGACTTCTCCAACACGATCATCATTCTGACGTCGAACCTTGGCGCGCGGGAAGCTGCGAGTGATCTCGGGTTTCGGCAGACGAATCGAAGTGAGGCATCCGTTTATCGTCTGGCGGCCGAGAAGTTTTTCAAGCCCGAATTCTTCAACCGGCTAAGTCGTGTCGTTCCGTTCGAACGTTTATCGCGCGAGGATGTGCAGAGAATCGCGAACCTGTTGATCGAAGATGTTTTCAAGCGCGAGGGGTTGGTGCGTCGAGGTGTGAAGCTGGTTGTTGAAACCGGCGCGCTGAAACTGTTGGTCGAAGCGGGTTATCATCCGCAACTCGGCGCGCGCGCACTCAAACGCACACTCGAGCGCCAGGTTACGGCCCCGATTGCCGCACGGCTGTCTGCGACTGAGCCCGATCAACCGCTGATCATTTTTCTAAAAGAAGAGCAGGGAAGTATTCGAGTTGAGGTTTGCACGCTGAAGGTTGTCGAAACTGGCCCGCCAGTTTCGATCTCAGATACGGCTGAGTTTCTCGATCGAATTGAAGACGTGTTGATTCGAGTCGAGGATCTCGCGAACTGCTTGTATCCGGTGGGTGAGATTTTGATTGGCGACAGCCAGTCGGCGATGGCGCAGATGCAGCAGATTCATCTGCGTCAGCAAACACGGCGCGTGTCGAGGATGTTGGACCGTGCGGATGAGAGACGTGTCAAACGGGACCGGTTGAGATCTACGGCGAGTCGTTCAAGAAGGACAATCGAGAAGGGTTACAAACGACAACTCGCACGCGTGGATACTGATGCTCTTGATAACAACTTGTTTGCCCACAACCTGCAACAACTGCTCGCTGATCTATCTGCGCGCAGCAAGCCTTTCGGCGAGAAAATTGACGATTACCTGCTCGATTTACTAAACGAAACTACGCTCCTGAATGCTCTGTCAACCATCTGCAACGCCACTTCGCATTCGGCACAAACACTCATAAGAGTTGCATCGTTCGATACGAATGGTCGAGCGGCGTGTTTACAGTTGCGAGATCTTTATCGCAACTTGTTCGAGAAGGAATTCAATTGCAAGGTAGCAAAAACCGACAACGAAGCAAACGGTGCACATTCGTACGTCGCATCACTGTTGCTTGAGGGACCGCTCGCTGCTTTGCTCGCACCAATCGAAGCCGGCACGCACCTGTTTGTTTCCGATAGCCAAACTTACGAGCCTGTCGTAGTAACAGTTGGCTCAGCGGGTGAACACGTCGAGAGTCTGCCGCCGGTCGTTCGCATTTATGCGGAACCTCAGGCCACACTGGATCTGCGCACGCACTTACTGTCAGTCGGCAAAATCGGCAGTGCCGAGCTCCGCTCATTCATACTCGCCGCACTGCCGCTGCCGCACGAGTTTAACTAATTTGCGCCGCGGCTTTGCCGCTCGAAGTGAGGCAGGGCTACGCAGAAAGGATCTCTGATTTCGCGCCGCGGCTTTGCCGCCCGATGTGAGGCAGGGCTACGCAGAAAGGATCTCTGATTTCGCGCCGCGGCTTTGCCGCCCGATGTGA
>Ga0134128_10005322_pt1 | contig 15600 bp, 13 predicted proteins | sample KB31754_FD_96462 | JGI IMG/M metagenome (GOLD analysis project Ga0134128, IMG submission 96462) | Terrestrial soil microbial communities with excess Nitrogen fertilizer from Kellogg Biological Station, Michigan, USA - KB3-175-4 | ecosystem: Environmental > Terrestrial > Soil > Unclassified ...
AGGACGTCATTCTCAAGCTAGCCGGTATTCTCACCGTCGCTGGTGGCACGGGCGCAATCATTGAATATTTCGGACCAGGCACGAAGTCGATCAGCTGCACCGGCAAAGCGACCATCACCAACATGGGCGCAGAACTCGGTGCCACCACTTCCGTCTTCCCCTTCGACGATCGCATGTCGAAATACCTGCGCGCAACCGGACGCGAAGAGGTTGCCAAACTGGCTGAGGAATATCGCGAGTTTCTGGTCGCAGATGCCGAAGTCGAAAACGATCCGAAGAAATTCTACGATCAAGTCATCGAAATCGATCTCGACACACTCGAGCCGCACGTCGTTGGTCCTCACACACCAGATTTGGCTCGCCCAATCTCGGCCATGGCACAAGCCGTCAAAGACAATGATTATGCAGACAAGCTTAGCTATGCTTTGATCGGAAGCTGCACCAACTCTTCTTATGAAGACATGAGCCGCGCAGCCGATGTCGCCGACCAGGCGAAAAACCAGGGCATCCATGCCGCGTGCGGATTCCTTGTTACGCCCGGCTCTGAGCAAATCAATAAAACAATCGAACGCGATGGACAAATGAAGTCGTTCGAGAACATAGGCGGAACGGTTCTCGCCAATGCCTGCGGACCCTGCATCGGACAATGGAAACGCGAAGACAAAGACGCCGGCAAGAAGAACTCCATCATCACCTCGTTCAACCGCAACTTCAGCCGCCGCAACGATGGCAACGCGGAGACGGCAGCGTTTATCGCGAGTCCTGAGATCGTCACTGCTTTCGCTATCGCCGGCAAGTTGAGCTTCAACCCATTGAAGGACACAATCACCACCGCTGATGGCAAGCAAGTTAAACTCGAACCGCCGAAGCCGGCGCCCGAGATTCCGGAGAAAGGCTTTGTCAATGATGAAACGGGCTATCAAGCGCCAGCCGTCGACGGCGAGAAAGTACAAATCCAGGTAAGCCCGGACAGCGACCGTCTGCAACTGCTGGAGCCATTCGCGGCATGGGACGGCAAAGACTACAAATCGCTACCCGTACTGCTCAAGGCTTTCGGCAAATGCACCACAGACCACATCTCGGCGGCCGGTCCGTGGCTGAAATATCGTGGTCACATCGACAAGATCAGCGACAACATGTTCATCGGCGCCGTAAATTCCTTCAACAACAAGGTTGGCGAAGGCATCGACGTGCTCGACAAACAATACAAGTCGTACCCGCAAGTGGCGCGCCACTATAAAGCGGAAAAACTCGGCTGGGTTGTTGTGGGCGACCAAAACTACGGTGAGGGCTCGAGCCGCGAGCACGCTGCAATGTCGCCGCGCTATCTCGGCTGCAAGGCTGTCATCGTGCGCAGTTTCGCCCGCATTCACGAGACCAACCTCAAGAAGCAAGGCGTGCTGGCACTGACTTTCGCTCACTCCGACGATTACGACAAGATCCACGAGACCGATCGCATCAGCCTGGTGGGACTCGACAAGCTTGCTCCCGGCAAAACTGTCGAAGCAATCATCGAGCATGCCGACGGCAAGAGCGACAAGATCAGCCTGAAACACACGATGACCGAAGAGCAAATCGATTGGTTCAAAGCCGGCTCCGCGCTGAACATGATCAAGAAGAAGCGCGAAGCAAAACTCGCCGGCTCTCGCGGCTAATTGGTGACCGAACGAACTATGTGAGGGCGGCGCCAGGCGCGGCCCTTGCGTTTAGCGGACCTTGCGTTTGTACCTGCGGGCTCAAGCCCGCCAATCGCAGACACCTGCCCTCCTCTAGCCGGGCTTACGTCCGCAGGTGTAGGTGATCTGATCCACCATCAGCCAGCCGCTATGTGGATGACGCTCGGCATAATCGGCAAGCCGCTCCAAACCTATCGCGTAATCCTCATCCGACACCAAATGCAATACCGAAATTGACTTCGCTCTTGCTGCTTCCAGACGTTCATTTCCGCTGAGTCTCGTCCGCTCAGTGCGCGTTTCAGTTTGAATTTCGCGAAAGCCACCATTCGCCATGTGTGATTCCATTTGACGTTTAGTCGGCGTTCGTTTGGTATCAATCTCGATTGCACCAGGGAAAAATACATGCTCGGGATCATGCACAATCTGATCGATCGCACCATATTTGTTGATCAGCCAACCGCGCCCGGCGAGCAAGCGGAAACACTGGCGAATGACACCTTCGCCACCTTCAAAATGGTGAAACACATCCGACATAAAAATGGCATCGAATGACTCCCTCTCAAAGGGCAAATTATGCGCATCAGCGAGCACCCATTTGACGCGATTCGCTTGCGGTTTGACACACGCTTTTCCGAGACTCTGCGCCGATTTGTCGAGTCCTGTGACTTCGAAATTGGGACGAGCGTACGCAAGCGGAATGGCGAACCGTCCGGTGCCGCAGCCCAGATCGAGAATGCGAATAGCATCCGTAGGCCGACGATGTCTCGTCAAGCGCACGATGAGAGAGGTAATAAACTCCAACCGCGAGTTAGAGACGACGCCACGCTTGTCGTGACCGTCGGCCACTTCGCCCGAATAGCTGAAGTGCAGCGGATGCACAATCATCGCATCGCTCAACCCCGAGAGGTATCACCTCAATTCTATGGATACGCCTGCCCGTGTCGAATGAGATCTGCCGTTTGTAACGGGATGTGTTGCTGGTGCCACCGAAGACGTCCCATTTACTGGGACGCAAACAACGACTCTAGAAAAGATTTTACGGCATCCACATAGGCTGCCGGCGATACCGACCAAATGTCGCTGTGAGCAGCCTCGGGCAGCTCGACAAACATCTTGGGTTGAGCAGCTTCCTCGAATATCCGCTGCGCATGCCGGAAAGGGACCACCTGGTCCTTTTGCCCATGGATGATCAGCAGCGGTCGCCTGTCCATAGACATGCGTTTTACGTTGTCCAAGAGCGGGCGTGGATACATGAAGTGCGGATACAACCGCGTAATCGGCATGTACTCCCCACCGATGTCCTTCAACGATGTGAAACCGGATTGCAAGACAATGCCCGCGCAAGGACGCGCGGCCGCTATTTCAGAGGTAATCGCACACCCCAGCGACTCGCCATACAACACAATTTCAGCAGGCGTGTAGCCCTTCTCGCGAACGAGAAAATCATAGGCCGCAATGCCGTCTTCACAGACACCGGAGATCGTCGGCCTGCCTTCGCTGTGCCCATAACCTCGGTAATCGTAGATGAGCACGGAAGCATTCGCACGCAACAGCAACGCGACAAGCGAGAGGCGACCGGTGAGATTGCCGCTATGCCCATGGCTGAATAGATGGATAAACTTTGAGTTCGGGCGGTGAAACAGCCAACCGTGCAAGCGCGAGCCATCCGGAGCGCAGAAATAAACGTCCTCTCGTGGAATACCTTCGAGATGATCGAGAGACCACTCGCCTTCCGGGTATTTCGCGGGCCGAAACAGGCGCTTGTTGTACAAGGCTGGTGACATCCGCGGCGACAAACCCACGTAAAGGGCGGCCAGCACCGAAGCCGAGCCGACAGCAAGCTTGGGAAGCGCCTTTAGCAGGCGTTCTTTCCAAGAAACGCTGGTCTCGATTTCCGGGCTCATGCAACCTCTGTTAAGTTCGGCATCGATACTAGCACACAACTTTGGTAGCGGCGGGCGACAGCCCGCTGTCTTATGAGTTACAATACCGCCGGCCCGCCGCATTGGCGGCTACCAGACCGACACTTCGAGGACTGTATGCTAGCGCAAATTGGAACCTGGTCCCTACTTGTAATCGCCATTCTCGTCGGGCTTGGCGGTGTGATGGGCTTTGTGAAAGCGAAAAGCAAAGCCTCGTTGATTGCCGGCATAGCGAGTGCGGTGGCTTTTCTGCTGGCGTTCGCGGCAGCGTTGAACGGAGTGCATCACGCCCACATGGCGGGAGCAGTCATCTCGATTATTCTGTGCGTTGTGTTCGGCATGCGCCTGCGGAAAACCGGCAAGTTTATGCCTTCCGGACTGCTGCTGGTGCTCTGCGCGATAGAACTTGCGCTGATGATTGCCGCGCATTTCGCCGGTTAGATTCACGGACATGTACCGGCGGGCGCAAGCCCGCTTTCCTACGGCGTTCCGCTCGGCTTATTGCGATGCGCGGTAAGCACCCAGTATCCATAACCACGCGCCGTCCCCGTTTTGTCTATCACATTCGGAGGCACCGGCGCAAAGACCGACGATGCCTCGATTGACGGCGATAAATTCCGTCGCGCAAGTTCATCAAATACGCGCTGCTGATAGGCATCCAGCTTCGGAGGTTTATCTGGATAAACTCCGTACGTTGGATAATGATTCCCCAAAGTCAGCACACCAAACGCATCTTTGTGATCGATTTCCGCTTGTTTGGACAAAGCTGGAATCATCGCAATAGTTTCGTCCACTTGATTCCGTCGCTCGATCGCATTCGTCGCACTTGCCTCTGCCTGCGCAGCAGCAGCACGGTCTTTCGCCGCATGCATTGCAACATTCAAGTCTTGGTCGGGATTCTCACCGTCCTTCCAGTTCGCCTTTATCACCCAAGACTTCTCGCTGTATGAGGACGAGGAATTACTCCATTGACCAGGCTCGACTGAAGGGTTGAGTCCTTCGGCTTTGAGTCCGTCAAAGATCTTCTGCTGTGCAGCGCTTAGTTGCGGTGCCTCCGCACGAGGATCGCCGCTTCCGCGCATTCCGCTATAAATCGATGCCACTTTTGCAATCGCGACAGAGTCCGCACCGCTATCAGCCGCTTGTCGAGCCAATCCGGGCGCCTTAAGCACGGTGGCATCCGCGGCGCGCATGTCCGCTTCGAATGATTGCAGTTCTTTCGCTGCTTTCTCGGCTGATTGACGTTTTACAGCGGCTTCGGTTCGTAGTTGCAGATCGGCGTCGCCTTTCTCTCCGGACTTCCAATTTGCTCTAATTTCCCAGTTCTGCGTGCCACGACTGTATATATTTTCGACGGTGGGATTCAGTCCGGCGGATTGCAGCTTCGCAAACACCGATTGGCTCGCGCCTGTGAGCTGGGGTGGCGCGGCACTGCGATCTCCGGCCGGTCCGACTCTCATAATGGTCGCCGAATATTGTCCATTATCCGCCGCTGCCATCGTCAGCGCGGGCGTTTTGAGCATCAGCACGTTGGCTTTGTCTCTATCGGCCTGGGAGATTTCAGCCTCCGTTCCGCTGCGCGATGCCGTTGGCGAAAACGCCATCTGAACAGCATGGTCGCAAAGTCGCGACGACTGCTCATTGCCTGCTCTTAAGGGCGCCTTGTCGCACGCGTCATTGGCCATTTGAGAAACTCCTGCGGGGGATAGGTCGATCGAGATAGTAGGCTACATCTGCAGAGTCAACAATCGTAGAAACACGCACGTATTCGTATCCGTCCCATGCTCCTGCGTGATGTGGAAACACACACGACATCCTCAATTCGGGGATCAAGCGTATGGCAGAGCTACGAATCGGCACCTCCGGCTGGAATTACAAACACTGGCGCGAACGGTTTTATCCGGACGGACTTAGCCAGAAGCATTGGCTGGAATTTTATGCCGAGCATTTCAATACGGCAGAGGTGAATTATTCCTTCTACAAACTGCCAGCGCAGAGTACGTACGAGAAATGGCTGAGCGAAGCGCCCAAGGATTTTTTGTTCACACTGAAGTGCAGCCGCATCATCACGCACAACAAACGGCTGAACAACCTCGGCGATCTGTGGGTGAACTTTTTGACGAATGCCATCACTCTGGGCGATCGTTTGGGACCGATCTTGTTGCAGTTGCCGGAAAGCTTCGAAAGGGATGTCGATCGGTTGAGATCGTTTGTCGCGCACGCTCGGCATGCCGTCAAACATGATTTGGACATCCGGCTTGCTGTTGAGTTTCGCAATCCCTCATGGTTCGTGCCTGAGGTGTACGACACTTTGGAGAAACACAATGTCGCACTCGTGGCGGCGTCGTCTTCGCAATTTCCGCGTGTGGATCGACTCACCGCCGATTTTGCATACTTTCGATATCACGGTCCCGGTGCGCTGTTTGGATCCAATTACAATCACAAACAGCTGCAGGAAGAAGCGGACAAAATGGCACACTTGCTGCAGAAGGGCGTTGATGTGTTTGGATATTTCAACAACGATGGGCACGCCTACGCGGTGAACAACGCGCTAGCTCTGCAGGAGATGTTGAACAAGAAGGAAACGCACCGGCGCAGGGCCGGATAGACACGCAGGCGAGCCGCCTGTGCTCCTTTGTCTGTGATACCATATATGGTGCATATCGCGTGAACTGAAGATGAGATTCAGCACATCTGTGCCGGTTGTGCGCCGTTGCCAACAGGCTAAACACACGGTAGTAGATCAGCGTTTCATGACGCGATTTTCGCTATAATGAAACGCGAAATTTCGCGCCACGGCATGAGAATGGCTTCAGACGCCACTCGCGCTCGTAGTCCCGTAGCGGCGACGCACGTCGCCCATGAGGAAAGTTAAAGGGATCAAACTATGACGACATCACAAATCCCGCATTCCGACCCTGCTGCCATCAAGCCCATGGCGACGCAGCGTAAGGATGCATGGTGGGTGGAACCTACACTGGTGGCAATCGGTTTTGGTTTATTCATCATCTATGCAACATATCGCGGTTTGATGGGACACTCGTTCGAAGTCGAAACCATACTTTCACCCTTTTACTCTCCGCCTCTGCTCAACGGCATCGCCGGACTTCCGTTCTCCCCTGCTATAGCGATCTTGTGGATGCCTGCAGGCTTCCGCGCCACCTGTTATTACTACCGAAAAGCCTACTACCGCGCATACTTTCTTGATCCACCCGGCTGCGCCGTCGGACACTTTGGAGGTGAGAATTACTGCGGTGAAGCCAAAGGTCTACTCGTCCTTCAGAATGTCCACAGATACATGCTCTATCTCGCGATTCTTGTGATCGCTTTCCTCTGGTACGACGCAATCCATTCACTCTTCTTGCTGAATGGCGAATTCCGCCTCGGACTCGCCAGCGTGATCATGATTGCTAACTGCATTTTATTGTCCGGATACACCTTTGGTTGTCATGCATTCAGACACTTAGTCGGCGGAAGAAAGGATTGCTTTTCTTGTGTCGGCGGGCAGCCGAACGCAGCATACAGCCGCTGGCATTTCGTCACCAAGCTCAACGAGCACCACATGCTGTGGGCGTGGATGAGCCTGTTCTCCGTCGGCATCACCGATTGGTATATCTGGCAAGTGGCTGCCGGACATATTGTCGACCCCACGTTTATCGGTAGCGTGCTTCCACTCGTCCATATTCATTAATCACCTACAACTCATTAACCCCAGCGGGCTTCCGCCCGCCGCTACGTTCATTACCCACAGCGCTACAAGGATTCCTGACCATGGCAGATTACGAAGTTCACGAACACGACGTACTGATTGTCGGAGCAGGTGGAGCAGGTTTGAGAGCCGCCATCGAAGCATCCGCGCAAGGACTCAACGTCGGTCTCGTTTGCAAATCGCTGCTCGGCAAAGCACACACAGTTATGGCTGAAGGCGGCATGGCGGCGGCGTTGGCCAACGTCGATGAGCGCGACAACTGGCAGGTGCACTTCAAAGACACGATGAAGGGCGGACAAATGCTGAACAACTGGCGGATGGCCCAGTTGCACGCCCAAGAAGCACCGGAATGCGCGCGCGAGTTGGAACGCTGGGGCGCGGTATTCGACAGAACGAAAGACGGCAAGATCCTCCAGCGCGCCTTCGGCGGACATACTTACAAACGGTTGTGCCACGTAGGCGATCGCACCGGGTTGGAAATGATCCGCACCTTGCAAGATCACAGCGTGCACCAGGGCATTGCCGTTTACATGGAATGCACAATCACCAAACTACTGAAAGACGGCAATCGCGTCTCCGGAGCCTTTGGCTACTATCGCGAGAAGGGCAATTACGTACTGTTCAAAGCGAAAGCGATCGTGATGGCAACCGGCGGCGTCGGACGTGCTTTCCCGGTGACGTCGAACTCGTGGGAATACACCGCCGACGGTGCCGCACTGGCATACGAGGCAGGCGCCGATCTAATCGACATGGAATTCGTCCAATTCCACCCGACGGGCATGGTTTGGCCGCCCGGCGTTCGCGGCTTGCTCGTGACTGAAGCTGTTCGCGGTGAAGGCGGCATTCTCACTAATAATAAGGGCGAACGCTTCATGTGGAAGTATCTGCCTGAAGATAAGAAAGGCGATTACGCAGCGGATGAAACGGAAGCAAAAGCGTGGGTTGCCGACACACTCGCCGGCAAACTGAAGACGGAGTACAAACGTCCGCCCGAACTTTCCACACGAGACAACGTTGCACGCGCCATCTATACAGAAGTAAAAGAAGGACGCGGCTCACCGCACGGCGGAGTTTATCTCGACATCGCTTATCAGCCGGCCGAGCGCGTGAAGAAAAAACTTCCCAGCATGTATCACCAGTTCAAAGATCTGGCTGACGTTGATATCACTGCGCAGAAGATGGAAATCGGACCGACCATGCACTACATCATGGGCGGCATCCGAGTGGATGCCGATACAGCCGAATCGCGGGTTCCTGGTCTGTTCGCCGCCGGCGAATGCTCCGGAGGAATGCACGGTGCCAACCGCCTTGGTGGCAACTCGCTTTCCGACTTGGTGGTTTTCGGTCGCCGCGCCGGTCGCGGAGCCGCGGACTATGCTAAACGCCTGACTGCTGAGCCGAAGGTCGATGAGAAGCAAGTTCAAGAAGCAATCGAGGAAATGGAAGCTCCACTGAAGAATCCCAGCGGAGTCAACCCCTATCAATTGCAGAAAGAACTGCACGCGGTCATGAGCAGCAAAGTTGGCATCTTTAGAGAAGATAGCGAGCTGAAGCTTGCAATTGAAGAACTGCAAGTGTTGAAGGGTAAAGTGAAAAACTTGGGCAACGTAGGGACATCGAAGCTCTACAACCCGGGCTGGCACCTGTGCCGCGACATGAAGAACATGATGGTCGCCGCCGAAGCCATTGCACGCAGCGCCCTTTCGCGCACGGAAAGCCGCGGCGCTCATAGCCGCCTCGACTATCCGAAGATGGACGAAAAGCAAGGCAAGGAAAACACCTCCATCTCAAAAGACGGCGACCAAATGAAGCTGGTGAAAACGCCGACTCTCGAAATGCCTGCCGATCTGAAAGAACTTTTTGTTGCTAAAAAGGAGCCCGCGCATGCGTGAAGCTAAAATGAAAGTTTTCCGTGGCGATACTTTCGAAGGCGGAAAATTCGAAGAATACGCCGTGCCGATCGAAGAAGGCATGGTGGTGCTCGATGCCATCCATTGGATCCAGCGCGAAAAAGAGCCGGAGCTTGCCGTGCGTTGGAACTGCAAAGCAGCGAAATGCGGATCATGCAGCGCAGAAGTAAACGGTAGACCGACGTTGATGTGCAAAACACGTCTTGACCGCTTCGAAGAGGGCGAAACGATCACGGTGCAGCCGGTTCAAAGTTTCCCGCTGATCAAGGACCTCGTCACGGACGTTTCCTGGAACTATGCGGTCAACAAGCGCATCGCACCGTTTACACCCGCTGAGAATGCCGACTTTACTTTTTACCAGGAAGACATCGACCGCGTTCAGGAATTCCGCAAGTGTATTGAGTGCTTTTTGTGCCAGGACGTCTGCCACGTACTACGTGACCATGATCGCAAAGACGCATTTATCGGACCTCGCTTTCTAGTGCGCGCCGCGTCACTCGAAATGCACCCGATGGACACCGTCGACCGCACGCCGTTCCTCAAGACGCAGGGCGGCTTAGGCTATTGCAACATCACTAAGTGCTGCACGGAAGTTTGCCCGGAAGACATTCACATTACCGACAACGCGATTATTCCTCTCAAAGAGCGCGTGGTCGATCGCTATTACGATCCGGTGCTCGCTTTCCTGCGCGCCATCTTCGGCAACAAGAAGAAAGGCAAAATCCAGGACGAAACGGGCAAAGTCAGAGAAGAGTAGGCGCGACGTCGTGCGTCCCTCGCTCGCGTAGCAGGCTTAGTCCGCCGTTAGACTAACGAGAATCCGATTTGCGGATCGGCTGGACTCACTTCTGCAGGAAAAATGCACGCGTGAATTGTCGCGACCGGATCGGCATCGACGAGTTTGTTGACGAAGTTCAAGTCGACAGTAACCATGTGCATATCAACGTAGAATGCCCCCGTGAACAAACCTTGATGGACAAACACAAGGCAGGTTCCGCCCGTGGACTTTAACGAGATTGGCAAGCAAGAAATCTGCTGCTCCTGCGCCAACAAACCAAGCATATGATCCAGATACGCTCGGGTAGTCATTTGATCCGAACGAGTCACCACCTTGCCCAGAAACATCGTTGCCATTGGCAACACGCGGTTTTCAGGCAGCGCATACTTCTCAAGCTTCGTCACAGCTGAGCCGGCATCGGCGAGCACGAGCTTCAAAGACGGCTCGGTGGGCTGCGTTTCGGGCATAAGCTTGCTGGTATATACAGCGCCGACAATCCTGCCTTTATATAGAAGTATCGCGCCTCGTGACTCGGTTTTCTCGTTGCTCGTGCGAATGCATCCGGTGGCGCCGGACCGCGCCATTTCTTGCATGGCGGCGAGGCGTTCTTCGCGCGCAACGTTCAATTCTTCGGGCTGATGCCCTGCTTCCGGCGGCAACATAAGGTCTGTCGCGCGTTTGCGCCGAAACTTCGCCTTCTCCAATCTATCTCGTTGGCCCATGTGCTCGCTCAAACCCGTCGTATGAGCATTATTGCTTAGTGCTCGACCTCAGTCCAGACAGCCAATTTAACCGCAATCTAATATTTCAAACCAGCTAAACCGCCGCACTCTGCAGTGATCTATACAGGAACAGGGAGAAAGTCATGAAGAACTCGTCTGCATATGCGATACAGCACAATATGTTAGCGACAACTGCCACTTTGCGTGTATGTCCAGTCAAGACACGCAAGCTTCTGACATTCGTCGATGCCGCGGCAAAATTCACCGCCGGGGTAGGGACAGGCGGCTTCGTCGCCTGGCTGGCAGCCTGGGCAGTTACCGCGACCATCGATTACGTATATGCCGTCGCCGAAAATGTGTTCGGACAGCAAGTGCCTCACGGCGTGTTCATGGCAATGTTCATCTGGTTTTGGTTTGTTCCGTTTATGGCTTCGTTTACCTTCGGTTGTCTGCGCAAAGTCCTGCGCGGCAACGGCTGGTGGTACGTCGCGCCTGGCATGCTTGTGATGCTTCTGGGGTGCGGAGACTTTCTCATCGAAGGCGCATTCAGCGATGTTCTAGAGATAAATCCATGGCTCGTAGTGGCATTGCTCAGCGCGTACGGCGGTATGATCGCGGGGCAACTATCGGCGCCGAAGGGTTTGTCGAAATAGAACGGCACCACCGATGGTGCAATCATTTATTGGTAGCGGCGGACGGAACCCCGCTTTTCTGACAGGCAACGCGGCAGAAGCGGGGTTTTGCCCGCCGCTACCATGCTGGTATTGTTGTATTACTCGTCTGCGTCGGAAGGCGTGACGCCCGGTGTCATCGTATACGTCCAGTGCGCATGCGATTTGGCGTCGTTCATCGATAGAGTGTAGAGCTTTGCCTTTTCCATGTACGGCTTGATCGGATCAACAACCTGCTTGCGTACATCGGGCGTCGGCAACGTGGTATCGATGGTGAGCTCGATCGGCGCGTCGACTGCGCGATCGTCGACTTGCCCGCTGGCTTGCGGTGCGCTGCTGGGATTATGCCAGGTAACTTTGCTGTTTTTTGCGCCAACCGCGGCGAGATTTTCCTGAATCTTGCTATCGATGATCGTCCGCGCATCCGAAAACGACATCTTTGCAATCGGATCTTCCTGAACCGGTGCTTGCCGCATCAGTTGTCCGATCCAGGTGCCCTGCATTGCGAAAAGCAGGAAAACAACCACTCCCAGGAACACGAGCACGAAGGGCACCACGTTGACACGTGGCTCTTCCGGCTTCCAACCGCTGCCATACGGAGCACTCTTAGTGGGACGCTGCCTCGTGCCGCAACTGGGGCAGACTTCTTCGTAACCGTGCAGTGGAACTCTACAAGCAGGACAATCGCGCATAGAACAAACTCAACTGTACTAACTGACACCTTACAGCCTATATCTTAGCCCTTGTGCCCGCTGATGTCGACGGTTTCTGATGAATCGCGCTTCTTGAGCGGCAGAATGATGCCGATAATGAAGCCGGCGACCATGCCACCGAGGTGTGCGAACGCGGCAATACGGATACCGTTTGCAGATTTATCGGTTGCCTCAGCGACTTTATTTATCGTTTGATCAAATAGCACCTGCAATAGAGCGATGGATACCATCCACTTCAACTCCGATTTGCGCAGGTGTGCCGGCAGCAAACTCTTCAGTTTGACCAACCCGGCAGTCGCGGCGCCAAAAACGCCGAAGATGGCGCCGGAGGCACCCACCGCCGGATCGTTGGGAGTGATGAGCAATTGGAACATGCCACTTAGAATACCGGTGAGAAAGAAGATCAAGAAAAATTTTCCGGTTCCATACATGCGTTCTGCCGGGCGCCCAAACAAAAAAAGAGCGCCGAGGTTTAACGCAAGGTGAGGTGTGTTTCCGTGCAAAAACATATACGTGATCGCGCGCCACCACTGACCTCTCCAGAAGTCCCCGTTGAGTTGTCCGTCCTCCAGCCAGCGTATCTCAAATTTTAGGACTTGAGCATTGAGAGGGATAATCGAGTGGAAGAATGTATAGAAATTGGCTACGATGAATGCCACCGCCAATGCCACCATTAAGATACCAAGTCCGACTCCGACGCCGGTAGGGCGCATAATGTCTGCGGCCGACCGCCAGCGGGTGTAGGCACGCCACGCCGCATCGATAAGCGCCGGGTCTGCCGGGCGCACCGGCTCTTCCCGAGAAGGATTGCCGACGGCGTCAATGGAATGTCTAATGCGATCGTGCCAAACCGTCAATTCAGGAGGCGTCTTAGTCTCGGCTTCGGCCAATAATTGCAAAGCCTTGTCAGTGTTGCCGGCAACCCCATTGCAGCGGCCCAGCCATAGCAAGCGCACGTAATCCGGCATCGAGCGTTTATTCTTGCAGCGGTCAAGAATCGCTTGCAATTTATCCGTCGCTCCGCACAAAGCAAAGAACGGCAGAAAATACATGTCGATTCCATCGGGTGTAATCCGTGGCGACGTCTCGAGCACCGCCCGCATGCAGCGGAAGCTCTCGTCATATTTGTGTTGTTCGAGGAAAGCGCGGGATACCAATTCTACTGGAACAAAGGGGACGCCCGTCGCCTCGCCGCGCCGGCAAGCAAGAAATAATTGAATGATGCCGTCCCAATCGTGCCCCCTGACTCGCCCAAGTAATGCATATGCCAGCATGCCGTCTTTGCTTTGAGCGGGAATTCGCGGGTCGCTGCGCCAGCGGTCGAATATTGCATCGGCCGCGGCGTTGTTTTCATCCTGATAAAAGGCTACGGCTTTTACAATGTCGGTCCAGTATTTTACAGGCGGCCCCCATGCCAACGCGTGAATCATCGGCAACCGAGCGCGAGCGTCCTTGATTCGCCACATCGTGAGGTCAAGCGTCAATGCATTGACGACCATGCGCTGTCCGAAATTGAACGCGAAAAACATAATCCAGGCAAACAAGGTCAAATAATTCGCCACCTTGACGTCACCTGGCGGCACAAACGAGTGCGGCGCATAGAGGAAATAAAAAGCCGCTATTGTCACAAGCAGGATGATCGACTGCTGTAAGCAGACACCCCAAGTCCAACGCCATCCGGCGCGAAGACTGAGAAACAAGATCAAAATTGCAGCAATGGGCAAAGGAAATAGCCACATTGCTGTATCGTTCATAAGACCCCTTACTTAGTGTTGACGCGGAATCGCATCAACGAACCGACGAGTGATCAGTTGTGGACGCGTGATTGCAGAGCCAACGACTACCGCGTAGGCGCCCTCCTTGAACGCTCTGGTCACTTCTTCGGGGTGCCAGACTTGTCCTTCAAGAACAACCGGAACCGAGACCCGGGCGATCAGTTCGCGCAGCAGCGTCATGTCGGGTCCGCGACCGTGCCGCGAAGCCGTGGCACTGGTATAGCCGGACAATGTCGTAGAAACGATGTCCGCGCCCGCCTCGACAGCCGCCAGTCCTTCTTCAATCAATGCTACGTCCGCCCACACAGGCTTTTTCAATTCATCGTGGATGCCTTTGATCAACTGGGCAAGAGTGATACCACCGCGTCGAGGTCTGGACGTAGCATCAACAGCGATAATGTCGGCACCAGCTTTCGCCAGCGACACAGCGTCATCGAACGTCGAGGTTATATAAACGACCTGGCTGCGCTGGTTTTCCGGCACGTCCTTGTCTTTAGTCAGAGCGACGATCGGCAGTTTAGTGCGCGAGCGCAAAAACTCGACGTTTTGGCCGCCTTCAAGGCGCAGCCCTTTTGCCCCGCCGTCGACAGCCGATAGCGCCATCGCCGCGATATGCTCCGGCGCACATAGCGGCTCGCCATCGCTTGCCTGCGCCGAAACGATCAGTCCGCCGCGAAGTTGGGCAATGCTATCGCTGGCTATCTTGAGTTTGGTTGCCACAGAACCTCGCAAACCGCAGGCTGATAGCCTGCGCTCCTCTACAAGCGGGCTTTCGCCCGCCGCTACCATCGCGGTGGGCGAAAAGCCGGATACTCTAAGTCAACGGCGGCAAGTTCAAGCAGATGAACTTCGGCTGCGTCATTTCGTGGAGCGCATACTTAACGCCTTCGAAGCCCAAGCCGGATTCCTTGCGGCCGCCGTATGGCATGTGATCCGCACGATAGGTGGGCGCGTCGTTGACGATGACGCCGCCGACGTCAATGCGCCGCGCCGCCTTGAACGCCACCTCGACGTTTTTGGTGAACACCCCGGCTTGCAAACCGTAGCGCCCGCCGTTCATGGCGGCGATCGCATCATCGAGTTCTTTGTACTTCATGACTGCGACTACCGGGCCGAACACTTCCTGGCAGACTACACGATGCTCGGGCTTCGTGTCGGCAAGAACGGCGGGAAAGACGATATTGTTAGATCCCCGCTTTCCGCCGGTCAGAAGTCGTGCACCACCTTTAGTGGCTTCCTCCACCCACTCAACCGTTTTGTCGGCAGCGCCCTTGTCGATAAGGGGACCAACGTCGGTGGATTCGACTGATGGGTCGCCTGTCTTCAGATTATTCACCAGATCGACAAACAGAGTCAGGAACTTGTCATAGACTTTCTCTTGCACATACACGCGTTGCACGGAAATGCACGTTTGTCCGGCGTTGGAATACCCGCCACGGCAAGCAGCCTTAGCGGCGGCCTCCAGGTCGGCGTCATCATGAACAACGATTCCGGCGTTGCCGCCGAGCTCGAGCACCATGCGCACTCCAGGCGCCACATCGCCGCGCATCTTCCAGCCCACTTCAGGCGAGCCGGTGAAAGTCACCATCGCCAGACGCGGATCCGTCACCAACGCTTGTCCCTTGCTGCCGCGGCATGGCACCACATTTAGTGCGCCTTCCGGAAGTCCGGCGGCAACCATGAGCTCATGCAACTTGATGCTGGACAAAGGCGTCTGGCTGGAC
>Ga0134128_10005323_pt1 | contig 15600 bp, 13 predicted proteins | sample KB31754_FD_96462 | JGI IMG/M metagenome (GOLD analysis project Ga0134128, IMG submission 96462) | Terrestrial soil microbial communities with excess Nitrogen fertilizer from Kellogg Biological Station, Michigan, USA - KB3-175-4 | ecosystem: Environmental > Terrestrial > Soil > Unclassified ...
GAGTTGGCAATTCTGATATTTTCGCTTCATCCAGCCAGTCTGATCTGGTGGACCACCAGGTGGCAGTTGTGATCTTCGGCGTCATCGTCAACGCGAAGGTTGGGGTCACGAACTTGACGACTGCTCAGATCCAGGGTATTTACGCTGGCACCTATACCAACTGGAAACAGGTTGGCGGTCCAGATATGAAGATTGTTGTTGTGAGCCGCCCTGCCAGTTCTGGGACGCGCGCGACCTTCCAGCAATATGTTCTGGGCGGTCCTGAGAAGGTGGCCGGTCCGACAAGCCTGACAACGGATAGCACTGGCACGGTTGTCACCAACGTGGCCCAGACCGCCGGCGCCATCGGGTATGCCGCAACCGGTCCCGCCAAAGGGAATAGCGGTGTCTCTTTGATCTCGCTTGATGGCAATGCGCCGACCTCAGCCCTCTCGGAGAACAACACTTATAAATTCTGGAATATCGAGCACATGTACACCAAAGGTCAGCCCAGTCAACTGGCTCAGGCTCTGATTGACTATATGGCCAGCAGCGACGCAGCGACTGTTGCCGCGACCCAGGATTTTATTCCACTGGATCAAATGCAATCGTCAGCAGTGCAAACCCACCAGCCTAAATAAGCAGCACAGGCAGGGAAGCCCATCAGACCTCTATGTTGGAACCAGTGATCGGCGTATCCAGTGAACCTGGTCCCTACTGCATATTCACGAGACATCCTGTGAATGGAGCGGCGGATTTTCCATCCGTCGTAGCCTCCCAACGGCTTGTGCGTTTCCTCGACGGATGGAAAATCCGCCGCTCCATTCACAGGATGCCTCGTAAACATGCACGAATGGGTTTTTCCGATACAAAACGGGAAACATTCTCTAACAGGAAGGAGTGGACAGTGCATTATAGCCAGCGAGCGCGTCTATCTGATCAGATCGCGCGCATCATCTTCTTTCTCTGTGCGATATTCCTGATTGTCGTGATTGTAGCTGTGATAGCTTTCATTAGCTCGAAAGCGTTTAATGTCTTTTTTGAGCATGGTGGCACGCCTCTCAAAACGTTTTTTACCATCGATAACTGGGACCCGACAGGAGAAAATGACCCGTCAGGCAATGCTGTTCCCACGTTCGGAGCATTCGGCTTGATTCTTGGTTCTGTTGTGACGACTCTGGGGGCGATGATTATCGTCACCCCTCTCTCACTTGGTACAGCCGTTTTCTTTACCGAAATGGCTCCAAAGTGGCTGGTCAGTTTTTTGAAGCCTCTGCTTGAAATCTTTACTGGCGTGCCTTCAGTGGTGATTGGAGTCCTGGGACTCACTGTCCTGGTGCCGTTTTTGACCCGGCTCGCCGCGCCTCTCACCGGGAATTTGCCAACTGCGGGCTATGGTTGGGGCGCGGCCATTCTGGTGTTGATTATTATGGTCTTGCCAACGACCTTGAGCATTGCTATTGATGCCTTGCACGCGGTACCAGGGAGTGTGCGCGAGGCTAGCCTGGCTCTGGGATCGACCCGCTGGCAAATGATGAGGAAAGCCATTATTCCTGCTGCCGCGAGTGGCCTTGGTACGGCGGTGGTTCTGGGTATGGCGCGGGCAATCGGCGAGACGCTCGCGGTTGCGCTTGTGCTCCAGGGCAATAGTTTACCGCAAAAACTCTTTTCACTGGCGGCCTTGTTTCAGCCAAATGTCAACATCACGATGGTCATTGCGCGCGACTTTGGCGAGACGTCTGGGATCGCGCAGGATGCGTACTGGACGCTAGCCTTCGTTCTCCTCGTGATCTCGTTCATCTTCATTTGTATCAGTCGCTATCTGGCGAGCAGGAGTGTTTATAAATGAGTACGCAATCCGCTTCTCAACTGCTCATTTCCCCCTCAATGGATGAACAGCCAGAGTCGCAAAGCAGGCTAATGCGCCGTCTGCATAGAGGGAACGCCATCGCTACCAGCGTACTCTGGCTGATCACCATGCTGGTCGCGGCTGTGTTTATTGCTATTATTCTAAACCTGATCTGGACGGGCTTGCCAACGCTCTTTAGCGTGAATTTTTATGGGACCGGCCCCTCTGGTATCGCGCCAGAATTGTTCAATACCTTCTATATCCTGATCCTTACCGAGATTTTTCTCTTCCCTATCTCGCTGGGAGCCGCCATTTACCTGGCGGAGTATGCTCACCAGGGACGTTTGACAACGATTATCCATTTTGCGGCTGAAACACTGGCAGGGGTTCCGTCGCTTGTGCTGGGAATGTTCGGTTTTTTGGTGTTTAGCTCCGACGCTCATCTGAGCATCAGCAGGATCGCGGGTGCGTTAACGTTGCTCTGCCTCAATTTTCCGCTGGCACTACGCCTGTTTGAGGATGCCTTGAATAGGGTGCCGCTCGATCTGCGCGAAGGTAGCCTGGCGCTTGGGGCGACCAGATGGCGTACAATTCGGACGATTGTGCTGCCCTCGGCGCTGCCTGGCTTGATCACGGGCCTGATTCTGACTGCTGGCAAAATTATTGGCGAGGCGGCAGCCTTGCTGTTCACGATGGGCCTGTTTAACCCGGCCAATGTGTTCACGCTTGACCCGACGCTTGCCAGCGATACACTGACCACTCGTTTGTACTATATCAAAGGAGTGGGAGCTGGCGCGACTGGCCTGAACTCGGTCCAGGAAACAGCTCTGGCCGCAGGAATTTCCGCCATACTGATTGTGCTTCTGCTCTTGATTAACCTGGCTGCTCGCGTCATAGGCCGCCTGGTCCAGCGCAAGTTGACGGCAGCTTAATGAGAATGATCTGATCTAGACTGCATAGGCCTGACATCACACGATGGCAGGGAGAGCAGAATCGAGGAGAATTATTCGATGAACACTTCATTCGAGACGACAGGAAACGGCTCCGTACTGTTTCCTGAGAACGCGAACATTTTCTCGCGCAAAGTAGCACGCAGCGGCCATATCTCATACGAAGGCCGTCCGTATTTTATCAGTAAAGCGCTGGCTGGACGTTATATTCGGCTGGTGGTTTTCGCGGATCGCCTGGTTGTCGATACCGCTATTCCTTTGCATAAAGAGTATTCACTTGCATAAGACATCACAGAAAAGAGATACGTATCCTGACCGTATTCTTGCTGAGAAGCAGGTGTGGGAGGAATACACCCTGCTAAAGGATGAAGGAGATCTTATGGACACTCGCGTGAATCGGGCAGCGCCGTTTGAAGGCGAGGGCACCTCGGCTCAGACGAGCACCAGCAACCAGGAAAATGGTGCTGACGATCTGTTGCCGACCATTGAGCCTGCACAACGGTTTGATGCTAACGCGCCCCTAAAAATTGCTATTAAAAACGTGAACTTTTTCTACGGACCAAAGCAGGCGCTATTTGATGTGACTATTCCTATTCGCGAGCGCCAGACAACCGCGTTGATTGGTCCTTCGGGCTGTGGAAAATCGACGTTCCTGCGCACGCTCAACCGCATGAACGATCTGATTCCCGCGACACACACTGAAGGCGAGGCGACTATGAACGGATTTAACATCTACGCCCGTTCAACCGATGTGGTGGGTCTGCGCCAGCGCGTCGGGATGGTCTTTCAGCGTCCTAATCCTTTCCCCAAATCGATTTTTGATAATATCGCCTACGGTTTGCAGATCCAGGGCAGGCCGCGCAGCCAGATCGCGGAGCAGGTAGAGAAGAGTCTGCGCGGCGCGGCGATCTGGGATGAGGTGAAAGATCGTTTGAAGCAATCCGCGCTTGGCCTCTCAGGTGGCCAGCAGCAACGCCTGTGCATCGCACGCGCGCTCGCGGTCCAACCAGAAGTGCTCTTGATGGACGAGCCTTGCTCCGCGCTGGACCCGATTGCGACCCTCAAGATCGAAGAGTTGATTACGGAATTGACGAAAGAGTATACTATCGTGATTGTCACGCATAATATGCAGCAGGCGGCGCGTGTATCACAGTATACCGGCTTCTTCTTGAGCGGGAAGTTAATTGAATACGCTCCAACCGCAGATCTCTTCGGGCATCCTAAGCGCAAAGAGACCGAGGATTATATCAGTGGACGTTTCGGCTAAACGCTGAAATGCTGGCCGGAGAAAAAAGCATGGGAAATACGATACTGGTCGTAGACGATGAAGCGGTGCTGCTGGAGACTATTGTCTATAATCTGGAACTGGCGGGTTATCAAGTCTTTACAGCAGCGGATGGCGCCAGCGCGCTGGAGATAGCACACCGCGAGAGGCCGGATCTGATGATTCTAGATCTGATGTTGCCGGTGATAGATGGCCTGGAGGTCTGTCGCCAGTTGCGCCGTGAAGATGATACTGCCGGGATGCTTATTCTCATGCTGACGGCCAAAGGCGAGGAGATTGACAAAGTGGTAGGCCTGGAAGTGGGCGCTGACGATTATGTGACCAAGCCCTTTGGCAAACATGAACTCCTGGCACGGGTGAAAGCGCTTCTGCGCCGCCAGGATAAAATGGGGCCGCCAGACGGAGAAGCGGCAATTGAGGGCGATGGCACGTACCGGCGTCCCGCGCGCATGCTGGTGGCCGGCCCAATCGAGATGGACCTGGCCGGGCGACGCGTCTATCGCAGCGGCCAGGAAATCGAATTGCAGCCCAAGCAGTATGAGTTGTTGAAGTGCCTCGCCCAGAATCGCGGCACTGTCTTAACACGCGATCAACTGCTGCAAAATGTTTGGGGCTACGATTACGCGGGCGATACGCGTACAGTCGATGTCCATGTGCGCTGGTTGCGTGAGAAATTAGAGGAAGATCCGGCCAGCCCGCGCCTGATCCAAACGGTGCGCGGCGTAGGCTACTGCCTGCGCGTGTAAAACACACCTGTATTATCCTTGCCATTGCCAGCAACTGAGTTGCCAGTCAGCGCCCTCAACGACAAGCGCACCGGCATAACCGGTGCCCGGAAAGAGCGCGGAGAGCGACCAGCGTTCGCTTGCCCCTGGTTCCTCGCGACTTCCAAGCAACCTTGCAGGCTCATTGGGGGCGAGAGAGACATCGAACTGATCAAGCGGCAACGATAGCCCTTTCCCACGTGCCTTGATATACGCTTCTTTGCGCGACCAGCAAAGAAAAAAAGCCTCTTCCTGGCACTCTACAGGTAATGCACGTAGCGCTACGCATTCGTAGGCTGAAAAAAAATGCGTGGCCAGATCGGCATAGTCAACATTGGCACGCATCTGCTCTACATCCACTCCAACCTCTCTGTCGTACGCGAAAGCGTAGAGCGCGAGATCGCCAGAGTGAGAAAGATTGAAATGCAGCCGTTGTCCCGCTACGGGAGAGAGAAGTGCTGGTTTTCCATACTCGTTACAGGAAAAACACAGCTTTTGTGGAGCAACGTTGAGATAATGGCCCAACAATGTCCGTAAAGTCGCGCGCGCCACGATCCAATGCTGGCGATCCTTCGCAAAATAAAATCGCCGGGCGCGCGCGATCTCTTCATCCACAAGCACCGCCTGAAGGCTTTCTACGCTTGCCAAAGGCACATCTAACGAGGTTCTCCAGATATGGACCTCATTTTCCGCAAGTTGCCAATTGCCAGGAGGAGTACGCCAGAACTGATGATGATGATTTTGCATACCCATACCCTTCATTTCTCGCTCATTAGTGCGAATTGCTGCTGAATGGGAGATCGCTTATCTCTGCCGGATCACTGCTCTCCTCTTTCTCATTGGCCGATGCGCGTAGCGTTCGTTGGAAGCGACCTACCAACCCGATCAGCCCGTTTGGCTCAAAGAGCAAGAAGAGGATGATTAGCGCTCCATAGATCAGCGTATTGAGATCGCCGCTACTCAAGCCGCCATTGCCGCTGGGCGGAGGGAGCAAGGAGAAGTGATCGATGACTTGCGGCAGACCAAAGACAAAGGCCGCGCCCAGCAAAGATCCCCAGATGCTGGCGACGCCGCCGATAATAATCGCGGCGATGAACTGAATGGAAAGCGTCAGATCCCAATATCCTGGGATGACATAGCTATTATAAGAGGCGAAGAGCGCGCCCGCAATACCAGCCAGGAACGACGAGAGCACAAACGCTCCCATTTTGACCTCGAAGAGATTGACGCCCATCATCGCCGCGCCAATCTCGTGGTCGCGTACCGCTCGAAAGGCGCGTCCGGCTCGCGTGCGCGCGACATTGGCCACGAAGAGCGCGGCCAACACCAGTATAGGAAGAATGAGCAAAAAATACTGCTGGCCGGAGGTCAGCGCGAGTCCCAGGAAGGTATTTTGCTGATCAAAAGTCGCGCTACCAATGGCCGGAACCGGGAAGGTGCGTCCCTGTGGCCCGCCTGTCACTGCGCGCAGATTGATAAAGAGGTACTGGCCGATGAAGACCAGGGCCAGGGTGACGATGCCCAGGTAGAAACCTTTGAGTCGCAGCGCGGTGGGTCCCACCAGCGCGCCCACCAGAGCGGCCACGATACCCGCCGCTGGCAACCAGATAATCCACGGCAACGCAAAGCCCTGGGAATCAAGCGGACCCGTTGGCTGTGTACCACCGAGCAAAGCTGCGGTATACGCGCCAATGGCCATGAAGAATGCGAGACCCAACGAAACCTGCCCGGTATAGCCGGAGAGCACGTTGAGCGCCAGAGCCGCAATGGCCGCGATCAGTGTGTTGTTGACGATGGTAAACCAATCGTCGCCAGCGATGACAAAGAAGAGCACGATGGCCAGCAGGATAATGCCCGTCACGATCCAACGCGAGATTGGCAACGCCCGTCCAGGCAAACCGGCCTCTGCCCGCGTCCGATCAGCGACTGGCGCGCTCGTCTTTTTAGGGACGCTCATATCCTTTCCACCTTTCGCGAACCGAACAGCCCATAAGGGCGGATGAGCAGAACCAGAATCATGAGTAAATACGGCATGATATCGTGAAAACCCGCGCCCAGAACAGTTGCCAGATTGCTTTCATAGCCAGCGGTGAGATCCAGGGCCAGGCCGATAACCAGGCCGCCCACAACCGCGCCGCTCACAGAATCCAGGCCACCCAGAATAATCGCTGGAAAGGCCAGCAGAGCGATGCTGCCTAGAGTCGGCGTAATGGTGAACGAGCCGATAGCCAGGAAGACACCGCCCAATGTCGCGATGCCCGCTGCCATACCCCAGGCCAGAGCATAGACGCGACGAATGTTGATGCCGACGGCTAACGCCGCCTCCTGGTCCAGCGCGGTGGCACGCATGGCCAGACCATATTTTGTAAACCGGAAAAAAGCAAAGAGCAGAGCGCAGAGCACAACCGTGATCCCGATGGTCCAAAGATCGTTGGTGGCAAAATGCACACCGCCCAGATTGAAACCACTGCTCACACCAAAGGGGGAGGCAGCCGGGAGCGGCTGGGAACCCCAGATCACGATCACGGATGTCAGCAGAATAATATCCAGCCCAATCGTCATCATCAGTAGAGTGAAGGGAGGGCGACCAAGCATACGGCGCAAGAGGAAACGTTCAAAAAGCAGCCCGATGAGCACGGTGATGGCAATGCCCAGGACCAGGGCCAGCAAAAAGGGCAGGTGCCACACGAAAACTCCACCGGAGACGATATACGCCCCCACCAGCAGCAATTCGCCCTGCGCGAAATTGATAACTTCGCTGGCTTTGAAAATGATCGAGAAGCCGAGACCAATCAGGGCATAAATACAGCCCAGAGCGATGCCGGCAAAGACGAGTTGGAGAAAATAGGCCATAACTCCTCCAGAATGCCACGGGCGTTAGTGGCTGGTATCAGTTGGAATGGGCGCAGAGAGCGGGGTATTTTCCCCTAACGTTTCGCCCAGATACGCTTTAATGACATCGGGATGAGCCTGGACCTCGGCGGGCGTGCCCAGCGCGATAATGCGCCCGAAGTCGAGCACCAGCACGCGGTCAGCGATGCCCATGACCAGCGCCATATCGTGCTCAACAAGGATCTGGGTCACACCAAGTTGCTCCTGGACCTCCGCCAGAATGGCTGCAATCTCGGCGGTTTCCTCGACATTCATACCCGCGACTGGCTCATCGAGTAGCAGCAGTTTGGGTTCGAGGGCCAGGGCGCGTGCCAGGTCGGCGCGTTTTTGCAGACCATAGGGCAAACTACCCAGCGGCAGAGAACTCTGGCGCGCGAGATCCAACAGATCCAGCAGATGCAGACAATACGCGCGATTTTTGCGCTCTTCCTGGCGCGTTGGACCAAGGTAGAGGCCACCAGAGAGGATTCCGCTGCTCATACGCGTATGCCGACCCAGGAGCAGATAGTCCAGCACGCTCATGCTGGGAAACTGGCCCAGGCTTTGCAGCGTGCGCGCGATGCCAGCCCGCGCAACCTGGTGAGGTTTGAGGCGTAGCAGGTCGCGGCCAGCGAAGGTGACGCGGCCTGTTGTCGGCTGGTAGACGCGCGAAAGCACATTGAAAAGCGAGGTTTTGCCCGCGCCGTTGGGCCCAATCACCGCAAATAAGGCGCCAGATTGGACCTGAAAGGAAACTTCGCTCAAAGCCTTCACGCCCGCGAAACGCACTGTCAGATCCTCGACAGAGAGGAGCGCGGCAGAAGTTGTATCCTGCTCACCGGTTGACGAAACATTCATTCTACCCACCTCCGGCCTGAGCGGCGTGTCTTCTGTACCTCAACAACGGCGCGTGTTCCGTCCTGGTGAAGACCCAGATAAAATGTGCGCACGCGCTCATCCTGCAAGAGTTCCGCTGCTGGTTGCTCCAGAACCACGCGACCTGTTTCCAGCACATAGCCATGATGCGAGACCGCGAGAGCCATGTGCGCGTTCTGCTCGACCAGCAGCACCGCCGTGCCGCTGGCGTTAATCTCCGCGATGATTGAACGAATTTGCTGCACCATGAAAGGCGCGAGACCCAGCGAAGGCTCGTCCAGCAGAAGCAGGCGCGGGCTGGCCATCAGTGCGCGCCCAATCGCAAGCATCTGCTGTTCGCCTCCTGAGAGATAACCCGCGCGACTTCTAAGACGCTCGCGCAGGACCGGGAAAAGTTCCATCACGCGCGCGTGCGCCCGCTTAATAGCGGCGGGTTCACGCGCGCAGATAGCGCCGGTGCGCAGATTCTCCTCGACGGTGAGATCAGCGAAGAGGCGGCGGCCTTCCAACGCCTGAGCGATCCCGCGCTGAACAATCTGCGTCGCATTCAAACGATCAATACGCTCACCTTCAAAGAGGATCGAGCCATGCGTAATGCTCGCATTGTGCAATGCAAGCAGTCCGGAAATGGCACGCATAATCGTCGTTTTGCCAGCCCCGTTCGCACCCAACAACGCCACTACCGAGCGATCAGGCACCTCCAGCGAAACGCCCTGCACAGCGGAGATCGTGTTCTGATACGTGACCGCGAGATCCTGGAGCACCAGCATAAGCTCTCTCCTTCCCTCCCTACGCTTAGAATTGCGACTGTTGCGCGGCGGTGCCGGTGAAGTCGGGGGTCAAGGGTTTAACCCCCGCCGGAGCCGTCGGATTGATCTGATACACAATCGAGTCACGCGAAGGGACGCGTTGATTGGGCGCCGAACCATAGTTTACCGCCGGATACAAACCGCCCAGATCGACGTTATGCAGCGACTGGAAGGTACTAAAAAGACCATCGCGGGTGAGGTTTTTGCTGTCCAGCGCCTTCTTGAGGATCGCATAGGTGATGTAGGATTCGGCATAGCCAAATTCAAAGTAGCCATCGGGTTTCTGGCTGGGGAAGTATTTGGCGACATCCTGCAACAATTGCGCCATACCGGAAATGCTGGTATCGCCCCAGGCCGCGCCCTGCGACACGATCCAGGCTTTGCTCAGCAATGGCACAAGCGCTGGCACTTGCAGCAGCGCCAGCGCGAAGGCCGGACTTTGCAAGATCCACTGTGGGAAATAACCCAGCTTGGCGGCGGTGCCGATGATACCTGCTGTGACCGCTGGCAGTGTTGTCAGGAAAACATATTTCGCGTTCGCGGCTTTCATTTTGGAGACCTCCGCCGTAAAGTCGGTATCAGTCGTTCCATACGCCGCCTGGCCCACATCGTTGAGATGATAGGCCGCAACCGCCTCCTTGTAGCCCGTTAGCCCATCCTGGCCGTAGTCGTCATTCTGGTAGATGATACCAGTAGCAGGCGTTTTGACGCCCAGCTTATTCACGACATAATCGAAAGCGTTCTCCACCTGCAAACGATAAGGAGTGCCAACCATGATCAAATATTTCTCGCGGGCAAGCGCGGAGGAAAGGGTAGCGCCAGAGACCAGCATATGATCTTTGCTCGCCAGATCATTGATGGCAAAAGTAGTCTGGGTCCCCAGACTATCCGCGATCATCAGCACTTGATTATGGATCTGATTGTAAAGTTGCACCTCGGTCTGCGGATCGTACTTGGTATCCTCTTCCAGAAATTTCACTTTGAAACCATCGATGCCCCCCTGATCATTCACACGATCAAAAAAGGCCTTGACGCCGTTCGCCAGGGGAATACCCACCGGGGCCGCGACTGGCCCGGAATACGGAGACAAAATACCCAACGTAATTGTTTTGGCGTTGAGATCCACGCCAGGACCAGCCTGTATTCCTCCCGAACTCGCGTTCGAGCTGCTGGTGGCGCAGCCGGAGAGGATCAGCAAGCTGATAAAGAGGAGGAGCGCGCAGGTTGATAGGGACTTTCTGTTGGCCATAGACGGTACCTCGTTCTGTGTACTCGAACTTGACAGCGGCGTTGAAATAACCCGCTCTATCTTACCTGGTTCCAGTGCCTAAAGCAGTGCCTGCGATGAAAATATGCTCTTCCGCCAGGCACATGCATAGACTAATACACTAATGCAATGGCGGATAGCATAAGTATAGAATGATTTGCCATCACTTGCAATTGCAAAAAACACCAGTTTTGTTACGAAACCCATTGTAAATGAGAAAGAGCACAATGGACAATGTTTACAAAGACAAATTGGCCAGCAAGCTTTTGCATCTTCACAAGACAAATTTGTGAAGATGCACTTTTGTTTTTGCATACATTTATCTGGGAAGGTGCAAAGCTCTCATTCATTGAAATTTTTTGATACCATTGCTATTGTTGTCTCTCCTACACACTGAGTACACGCATCTGCGGCGCTCGCACTATTTTTTTATGTTCGTGCAAAATCGGTGCGTCGCAGATGCGTGTATTCAGTGTGTAGAGGAGGTGAAGGCGCCGAGAATCAAGTACTAATTGAGAAAAACCGACAACCACTCATAAATCCAATACACATGGCTCCATAGCCATATTTGCCATTTCTTTGGTCGGTATGCCGCCTGCGGCGGCCATGTTTTGTAAGGAGGTGGTGCGGCGTTGGCGGGCATCGCCCACCAACGCCGCACCACCTCCTTACAAAACATGGCCGCCGCAGGCGGCATACCGACCATCCTTTGGGATGGGAAGCTCTGATGGAGCGATTTATGAGTGGTTGTCAGAGAAAAACCATTGACAATCACACATCCAAAATGGTATATATTCAATGAAATTGTTCAGTGAAAATATGGATGAATGGCGAATTTTTCACTGAAATTTCGCCTGAAGAAAAACCTGCCGGGTTCGTCAGCCAGGTTATTTCTTCAGAATTGGCGTCTCTCGCGGCTGGTATAATCCGGCGTTTATTCTGGTACGTGGGCTTAGCAATCCCGGCACAACAGACATCAATAACTATCGCAATGCCATCTACTGGATTCAGAGCCAGATCAACAATGGCCACCAGAAAGACGATGTGCGCTTCTGGGTAAATATCCCGGCGATCTAACTGCACATACTGCGAGTCTTCTCTGGCGTGGAAACAGGGACAATTCGCAGCATACCACGAGTGCGAGGAAGGCCAAAGGTATCCGCCATTCCTCGCGCTCGTGCCAGCTTTTCCGCCACCCATCCCGTTTCTTGCGTATCTTAATGAATGATTATCTATTCACTGCAAGGAGAAAAGTTGCATGAAGCAACGAAGAAAGTCCATGCTGCTCTTTTGCGTGGCTGTGAGCAGTCTGATGTTATTATTTGCTGGAGTATTCGGGCATATGCAGATAGCGCATGCCGATACTTCCCTGTTTTATGGCTTTGAGGATGGGACCGATGGCTTTACCGCCCCCTCCTGGCTTTCGGCCAACGCTGGCCAGCCATCCCAAAGTACTGACCAGGCGAGCGATGGCTCGCATAGTCTGGCCCTGCCGGTCAATTTCACGGATGGCAGCTTTGACCAGGCGGGCGCGGACGAGGTAATTAACAATTATAATCCGGTGGATCTAACGATCTATTCTTCCGTCAGTTTCGATGTGTATACGCCGGTACCGAACGTCTCGGCGGATCTCGTCTTCAACGATCCCTGGAATCCACCAGCCACGATGCGCTCGTTGCAAGTAGGTTGGAATACTGTCACTTTTGATATTAGTCCTACCAGCCAGGATTTTCCCAATGCGGGCGCCTACTTCAGTACAGCGAAAGAGTTTATTCTACGCGCTGTGGGCAGGGGGGTCACGTATAATGGGCCGATCTATTTCGACAATGTGCGCTTTATTCCGACCACGCATCCGGTGGTCCGCGTGGTGGCGCCGCAGATGGACGAGACGCTGAGCGTGCCACAAGGACAAACCTCAAGCATCCAGGCCGCTGTCACACCAGCTCCTGGCCGCCAGATCACGGCAGTTACCTTCAAGACGCCCGCGCAATCTGGTCCAATGACACTCGATACAACGAATAACGTTTATACTGCTGCCTGGGATCTCTGGAAAGAGGGCGATGGCCTTAAAACACTCAGCATTACCGCGACTGACAATACCGGGGATACAAGCACAACTCAGGTAAGCGTGCTGGTCCAGGACAGTCAGCTCCACGTCCATATTCTCACGCCAACCTTTGATCAGCAGCTTCAAGGCAAAATAACGCTGAGCGCGCAGATCCAGCCCGATGCGCGCTTTTCACTCAAAGCGGTGCAGGCCCAGATCGGAGAATTGCGGCTACCGATGACAGCCTCGACGAGCACGCCGGGAACGTATAGCGCGCAAATAGAAACACATCTGCTCGCCGATGGTCCACAAACTATTCAGGTGAGCGCTCGTGATACGCAATTCACGGTCAGCGATCTCGTTGATGTGTTGATCGAAAATCACGCGCGACCAGCCAATTTCATTAGCGCCAGAGGAGCAACCTTTGTCGATGGTCACACGCCGTTCCGTTACGTGGGTTGGAATGAGTACGATCTATTCACCAGAACCGATCAGACCGTCGCCCACGATGAACAGACCAGCAAGGGGAATATTCTGCTCAAGGGCACGACGATTTCCTGGCAGCAGCAGATTGATCGCCAGATGATGGAATCGGAACGCGCCGGCCTGAGCGTTTTGCGCACCTGGGCCTTCGATAACTCCTCATCCGATCCATCGGCCTTTCAAACTGGTCTGGGCCAGTATAACGAGGCGGAATTCCAGAAGCTGGACTATATTCTTGCCAGTGCCCAACGCCATCATATCAAAGTGATTCTGACCCTGGAGAATTACTGGGGCGACTACGGCGGCATTCAGCAGGACGCTCAATGGCTGGGTCTGGCTAATAAGCTCCAGTTTTTCACCGACCCAACCGCTCAGGCAGACTATAAGCAGTACGTTGCGCACCTGGTCAACAGGGTCAATACAGTAACCGGTGTAGCCTATAAAAATGATCCAACCGTCTTTGCCTGGGAATTGATGAATGAGCCGCGCATGGATTGCAACGACGATCCAACGCCTACCCACCAGTACTGCGATCCATCGGGGAAGACGCTGCGCTCGTGGGTCAGCACAATGAGTAGTTATGTCAAGAGCCTGGACAGCAAGCATATGGTCACAACCGGTTCAGAAGGTCATGGCTTTGTGCCCACCGGGCCAAACGGCCAGGGCATTCAATGGGCCGGTACGCAAGAGGGAAATGACAACTCACCCCTGATGATCCAGGATGTCTCCACAGTTGACTTCTTCACCTTCCATCCCTATCCCAATGCCTCCTGGGCCAATCTGACCCTCCAGCAGACCAATCAGCTTATTCAGGGTATCACCAGGCAGGGACTTCAGAACGGCAAGCCAGTCGTGATGGAAGAATATGGCATTGACCGCTCATTGCCAACATTTAACCAGGCAGGAACAGTCATCCAGCCCACTGACGCGACCTACCAGGCGACGCGCGTCCAGTGGTATCAGGACATGCTCGATACTCTCTATCGCGCTGGCGGAGCAGGCAGCAATGTCTGGCAACTGGCCGACTGGTCCGATTCCCACTACAACGTGAATCCCTACCTGCCGCAGGCCGACGCCACGCGCGATGCCTCGCTCATGCGCGTCTTCACCCAGGAAGCCCGCGAGGTAGACCAGGACACCTGGTAAGACCCTAAAGAAGCAAGCTCAGGGTAGTCAAAGAGCAGTTGTAGCGGATTTAATTGCATCAAATCCGCTACAACAGCTCTTTGACTACCCTGAGCTTGCCTCTGCACAAGCAGATCGGCTTGCCCTCGACCCTGTTTCTGGCATATGCTAAAGGATGCAACCGGGTTCCAGCCCTACCGTTCGCTCCTCTCGCTCCCAGCGTATTGGACAGGAAGCGGAGCCAGAGCGGTTTTGAGATAAGTATCAAAGGAGAATGTATGGCACAGGCACATCCCTTGAAATTAGGCTATAAGGCATCCGCTGAGCAATTCGGCCCTAGAGAGTTGCTTAACTTTTCGGTTGAGGCAGAGCAATGCGGCTTTGATAGCGTGTGGATTAGCGACCATTTCCAGCCCTGGCGGCATACAGACGGGCATGCTCCCCAGGCCTTCGCGTGGTTAGGCGCGCTGGGCGAGCGCACACAGCGCGTTTTGCTGGGCACCAGCGTTCTAACACCAACGTTTCGCTACAACCCGGCCATCGTCGCTCAGGCTTTCGGCACTCTGGGCGTGCTCAACCCCGGACGCATGATCCTGGGAGTTGGCTCTGGTGAGTCCCTCAATGAGATCGCAGTTACAAACGGCGCGTGGCCGCCTGCCAAAGAGCGCCTGGCGCGTCTGCGCGAATCAGTTGCGTTGATCCGTCGTCTGTGGACAGAAGATCTGGTCACGTTCGAGGGAGAACACTATAACACGCGCAACGCGACGATTTACGATAAACCCGCTCAGCCCATCCCTATCTACATCAGCGCGGGTGGTCCAGTCGCGGCAAAATTCGCCGGGCGCGCGGGCGACGGCTTCATCTGCACTTCCGGCAAAGGCGATGCGCTCTATCGCGATCAACTACTGCCGTCAGTCGCGGAAGGCGCCAAAGCCGCCGGACGCGATCCTGAACAGATCGAAAAGACAATCGAGGTCAAGGTTTCTTTCGATACGGATCGCAATCGCGCCTTGCAGGATACACGCATCTGGGCTGCATTAGCCCTGTCCGCAGAGGATAAAGTCGATATCCACGACGCGCGCGAGATGGAGGCGAAAGCCGTGACTGTAGCCGACCAGGCCCACAAGCGCTGGCTCGTCTCCAGTGATCCCGAAGAGCACATTGAGCAAATTCGCCCCTATATCGAATTGGGCTTCACTCACTTGATCTTCCACGCTCCCGGCGACGATCAGTCGCGCTTTTTACAACTCTACGCGAAAGAGATTCTTCCCCGCCTGAGACAGCGCTGGGGATAA
>Ga0134128_10005324_pt1 | contig 15598 bp, 11 predicted proteins | sample KB31754_FD_96462 | JGI IMG/M metagenome (GOLD analysis project Ga0134128, IMG submission 96462) | Terrestrial soil microbial communities with excess Nitrogen fertilizer from Kellogg Biological Station, Michigan, USA - KB3-175-4 | ecosystem: Environmental > Terrestrial > Soil > Unclassified ...
CCGCTCACCGCTCACCGCTCACGATCGACATGACCAAGCCTCTCCGCCTTGCCATCACCGGTGCCAGCGGCCGCATGGGCCGTGCCTTGCAGGCGTTGCTGCAAGACGATGCGCGCTTCGATCTGATTGCGCGGGTCGCATCCTCGCAAGGCTGGAATGATGTTCCCGCGCTCGACGTGGTCATTGATTTCAGCACGCCAGCGGGTTTCGAAGCGGCGCTGGCGCATTGCCGCGCGCACAAGATTGCTTTCGTGTGCGGCACCACCGGGCTCGATGCAAGTCAGCGCAATGCCTTGCAAGCCGCAGGCGATATTCCGGTTCTGTACGCCGCCAACTTCAGCCTTGGCGTCGCGGTATTGACGAAACTGCTGCGTCACGCGGCAAGCGCTCTGCCGGACTGGGACTTGGAAATCATCGAGGCGCATCACGCGCGCAAGGTGGATGCGCCTTCCGGCACCGCACTCGCGCTGGGCCGTGCCGCGGCACAGGCACGCGAACAGGATTTCGATTCAGTCGCGGATTTCGCGCGCCTCGGCCACACCGGCGAGCGCAGGGTAGGGGCGATCGGCTTCGCCTCGATCCGTGCCGGAGAGATCGTCGGCGAACATACCGCATTGCTTGCCTCGCAAGACGAGCGCATCGAACTCACCCATCGTGCCTACGACAACACCATCTTCGCGCGCGGCGCGCTGCAAGCCGCGGCGTGGCTGGCGGGCAAGCCGATGGGCAGTTATTCGCTCGATCAGGTTTTGTAGGCGGACATCGTTCGCCATCGCGGGCAGTGCCCGCCATGCATCAGTCCCGGTGCGCCGCGTCGCGCGCGCGGTTGGCGCCAAGCCTCTTGTCCAATCCGCCGGCCAGCTTCTTGAACAATCGCGAAAGTCTGCCGCGCTGGGTCTTGCGCAGTTTCTCTTCTTCGCTGGTCAGCCAGGCGACCTGGATCACGCGGCGCTCGCCTTCGTAGGGCAGGTGGCCGTGGAAAGAATTGTCCTCGCGCTTGAAGATCGCGAATTCGCCGTACAGCGGTTTCACTTCCGGCGCGGCGAGGTCGTCGATATTGTCCACGCGATTGAGGAAACGCAGGCAGCCATCGCTGGTGTCGGGCCACTGCCGGTTGAGATAGAGCAGGGCGGTTGCGACTTTCGACTTGCTGTCGGTATGGATGGTGCCGTGGCGCTTGTTGAGCGAACGACACAGCGTCACCAGGGTCGGATACTGGCCGAGATTGTCTATGCCCAGTTGCGCGCCGACCGCGCTGGCGAATGCTGGCATGGTGAGCGCGTTCACCAGTTCGTTGATCGCCGGGCCGCAATCCTTTTCGTCATAGGGGAAAAATCCCGCGCCCGAATATTTCGGGAAATCGCGATCCAGTGGTTCGCGCGCTTCCTCCGGCAACTGGCCGTGCGCGAGCAGGTATGGGAATGGCTGGTGGCGCACCAGCGTATCCGGGCGTTGCAGACGGGCGGGGTCAAGCAGGGAAGCAGGCATTCGAATTGGAAAAGTTGCGACATGGGAATTGTAGGGCGGGTCCTGGCCCGCCGCACGCTCGCCGGATTCGATGGGTTGAAACTCCGCCGCACGGTGAACGAGGGGCGCGGTTCTGCTATCATTCCCGCTCGCCCGAACACCCCAACCCCCAGACCCGCTTCGCGTGGCCTGTGGGTCTCCTTGCACCCGGACGAATCACGATGCGTTCACCTGCCTTGCTCGCTCTCGCCGATGGAACCGTGTTCCAGGGCGAGTCCGTTGGCGCCCCCGGCGGCGCAACTGGCGAGGTGGTGTTCAACACCGCGATGACGGGCTACCAGGAAATCCTGACCGACCCGTCCTACGCGCGGCAGATCGTCACGCTCACCCACCCGCATATCGGCAACACCGGTTGCAACGCGGCCGATGCGGAATCGACACGCGTGCAGGCGGCTGGTTTGATCGTGCGCGACGTGCCGCGCCTTGCGTCGAGCTGGCGCAGCGAGGAATCGCTGCCCGATTACCTGCGCCGTCAGAACATCGTCGCGATCGCCGGCATCGATACCCGCAAGTTGACGCGCATCCTGCGCAGCACGGGGGCGCAGAATGGCTGCCTGATCGCCGGCGAGAATATTTCCGTGGAAGATGCGCTCGTGCAGGCACGCGCGTTTCCGGGCTTGAACGGCATGGACCTGGCGAAAGTCGTTTCGGTGCGCGAGCCGTATCCGTGGACAGCCGGCTCGTACGATCTCGATGCGCAGGCATTTCGGCAACCGCGGAAGCTGCTCAAGGTGGTCGCCTACGACTATGGCGTGAAGCTCAACATCCTGCGGTTGCTGTGCGAGGTGGGCTGCGATCTCACCGTGGTGCCGGCGCAAACGCCTGCGCGCGAAGTGCTTGCGATGCGACCCGACGGCGTGTTCCTCGCCAATGGCCCCGGCGATCCCGCCGCCTGCGATTACGCGATTGCCGCCACCCGCGAACTTCTCGACGCGCGTCTACCGCTGTTCGGCATCTGTCTCGGCCATCAGTTGATGGGGCTCGCGTTGGGCGCCAAGACCCTCAAGATGAAATTCGGTCACCACGGCGCCAATCATCCGGTGAAGGATCTGGATGATGGCCGTGTGCTGATCACCTCGCAGAATCACGGCTTCGCGGTGGATCCGGCGACGCTGCCGGCGAACGTGCGCATGACGCACGTTTCATTGTTCGACGGATCGTTGCAGGGATTCGCGATGACCGACCGCCCGGCGTTCTGCTTCCAGGGGCATCCGGAGGCGAGTCCTGGACCGCGGGATGTGGCGTACCTCTTCGAGCGTTTTGCGAAGCTGATGGAGGCCCGCTGATGCCGCGCCGCACCGACATCCACACCATCCTGATCATCGGCGCGGGGCCGATCGTGATCGGCCAGGCTTGCGAGTTCGATTATTCCGGCGCGCAGGCGTGCAAGGCCTTGCGCGAGGAAGGTTATCGCGTGGTGCTGGTGAACTCGAACCCGGCCACGATCATGACCGATCCCGAAATGGCGGATCGCGTCTATATCGAACCGATCGAGTGGCGCACGCTCGAGCGCATCATCGCCAAGGAAGAACCCGATGCGCTGCTGCCGACCATGGGCGGGCAGACGGCGTTGAACTGCGCGCTGGATCTCGCGGATCACGGCGTGCTGGAGAAGTACGGAGTCGAGCTGATCGGCGCGTCGCGTGACGCGATCCGGATGGCCGAGGATCGCGAATTGTTCCGCCTGGCGATGGCGGACATCGGGCTGGAATGCCCCAAAGCCGCGGTTGCCAAGTCGTTGCAACGGGCGCACGAAATCCAGGCGACGGTCGGTTTTCCCACGATCATACGGCCAAGCTTCACGCTTGGCGGCAGCGGCGGCGGCATCGCCTACAACGTCGAGGAATTCGAGCAGATCGTCGCGCGCGGGCTGGAACTGTCGCCGACCCACGAAGTGCTGGTCGAGGAATCGGTGCTCGGCTGGAAGGAGTTCGAGATGGAAGTTGTCCGCGACACCGCGGACAACTGCATCATCGTGTGCTCGATCGAGAACCTCGACCCGATGGGCGTGCACACCGGCGATTCGATCACCGTGGCGCCGGCGCAGACGCTCACCGACAAGGAGTACCAGCGCTTGCGCGATGCCTCCATCGCGGTGCTGCGCAAGATCGGCGTGGATACCGGCGGCAGCAACGTGCAGTTCGGCATCAATCCGGACGATGGCCGCGTGGTGGTGATCGAGATGAACCCGCGCGTGTCGCGCTCGTCCGCGCTCGCCTCGAAAGCGACCGGCTTTCCGATCGCCAAGGTCGCGGCGAAACTGGCGGTGGGTTACACGCTGGATGAATTGAAGAACGAGATCACCGGCGGCAAGACGCCGGCTTCGTTCGAACCGAGCATCGATTACATCGTCACCAAGATTCCGCGCTTTGCGTTCGAGAAGTTCCCGGCGGCGGATGCGCGCCTGACCACCCAGATGAAATCGGTGGGCGAGGTGATGGCGATCGGCCGCACGTTCTCAGAGTCGCTGCAAAAAGCGTTGCGCGGCCTGGAAACCGGGCGCACCGGCCTGAACCCGGGCGGGGTCGATTTCGCCAACGACGAAGGTATGGAGGTGCTGAAGCGCGAATTGCGTCAGCCCGGCCCGGATCGGCTGTTCCATGTCGGCGATGCGTTCCGGGCCGGCTTGTCGCTGGAAAACATTTTCGATCTGACCAAGATCGATCCCTGGTTCCTGGCCGCGATCGAAGACATCATTGCAACAGAAAACGACGTGCGCGAAGCCGGCATCGCAGCGCTGGACGCGCCGCGCTTGCGCGAACTGAAGCGCATGGGTTTCTCGGATGCGCGTCTGGCGCAACTGCTGTTGTCCGACGAGAGCACGGTGCGCCACTTGCGTCATACGCTGGGCGTGCGGCCGGTGTACAAGCGCGTGGATTCCTGTGCGGCGGAGTTCGCCACCACCACGGCCTACATGTATTCGACCTATGAGGATGAGTGCGAGGCGGCGCCGACGGATGCCAGGAAGATCATCGTGCTGGGCGGGGGACCCAACCGCATCGGCCAGGGGATCGAGTTCGATTACTGCTGCGTGCATGCGGCGCTGAGCTTGCGCGAAGATGGTTTCGAAACCATCATGATCAACTGCAATCCGGAAACGGTGTCCACCGATTACGACACCTCGGATCGCCTCTACTTCGAGCCGCTGACGCTGGAAGACGTGCTCGAAATCGTCGCGGTGGAACAGCCGTACGGCGTGATCGTGCAATACGGTGGGCAGACACCACTGAAGTTGGCGCGCGCCCTGGAAGCCGCGGGTGTGCCGATCATCGGCACCTCACCGGATTCGATCGATCTGGCCGAGGACCGCGAGCGCTTCCAGCAATTGATCGAGCGCGTGAAGTTGAAGCAGCCGCCCAACCGCATCGCCCGCAATGCGGACGAGGCGCTGGCGCTGGCACGCGAGATCGGCTATCCGCTGGTGGTGCGGCCGAGTTATGTGCTCGGCGGCCGCGCGATGGAAGTGGTGCACGCGGATGCGGATCTCTCGCGCTATATCCGCGACGCGGTGCGGGTGTCGGAATCCTCGCCGGTGCTGCTCGATCGGTTCCTTGACCATGCGGTCGAGGTGGACGTGGACATCATCGCCGATTCGCAAGGCAACGTGCTGATCGGCGGCATCATGGAACACATCGAGGAGGCCGGCGTGCATTCGGGCGATTCATCGTGCTCGCTGCCACCGTATTCGCTGTCGAAGGAAACCCAGGACGAGTTGCGCCGGCAGGTCACGCTGCTGGCGCGCGAGCTGCATGTGATCGGCCTGATGAACACGCAATTCGCGATCCAGACGAATGCGCAAGGCGAAGACGAAGTGTTCATCCTGGAAGTCAATCCTCGCGCCTCGCGCACGGTGCCGTTCGTATCCAAGGCCACCGGTCGCCCCCTGGCCAAGATCGCCGCGCGCTGCATGGCCGGCAAGACCCTGGCCGAGCAGGGTGCCACGCACGAACTGATTCCGGATTATTTCTCGGTAAAGGAAGCGATCTTCCCGTTCCTGAAATTCCAGAACGTGGATCCGATCCTCGGCCCCGAGATGCGCTCGACGGGCGAGGTGATGGGTGTGGGCCGCACGTTTGGTGAAGCGTTCGCGCGCGGCCACCAGGCTGCGCATATCGCGCCGCCTGCGCAGGGGAAGGCGTTCCTGTCGGTGCGCGACGCCGACAAGCAGCGCCTGCTCGCCGTGGCGCGCGAATTGTTGCAACGCGGCTTCACCTTGATCGCGACCGGCGGTACCGCGACATTCCTGCGCGAGCACGGCATCGAATGCGAGCGCATCAACAAGGTGCTGGAAGGTCGCCCGCATATCGTGGATGCGATCAAGAACGGCGAGATCGTCTACATCGTCAACACCACCGAAGGTCGCCGCGCGATCGCCGACTCGTTTTCGATCCGGCGCGAAGCGCTGCAGCAACACGTCACCTATTCGACCACCGTGGCCGGCGCCCGCGCGCTGCTGCACTCGCTGGATTTTCGCAGCGGGGGCGAAGTGTTGAGCCTGCAGGAATTGCACGCGCTGGTGCCGCAGCGGCATTCGGCTTAATTTCACACATGCGGAAAAGAGAAGCGACATGAAGCGAGCACCCCTGACCAAAACCGGCGCGGAGCGTCTGCGCGGCGAACTGGAACGCCTGAAATCGACCGAGCGTCCCAAGGTAATCGCCGCGATCGCCGAGGCGCGTGCGCACGGCGATCTCAAGGAGAACGCGGAATACCACGCCGCGCGAGAGCAGCAGGGTTTCATCGAAGGACGCATCAAGGAACTCGAAGCCGGCCTTTCGACCGCCGAGATCATCGATATCTCCCGGCTCAATCCCGGCGCGCGGGTGGTGTTCGGCGCCACCGTGGATTTGGAAGACGAGAGCGGCGGCACCGCGATCACTTATCAGATCGTGGGCGATCTGGAAGCCGATATCAAGCACGGCCGCATCGCGGTATCCTCGCCGATCGCTCGCGCGCTGATCGGCAAGAGCGAGGGCGACTCGTTCGATTTCCAGGCGCCCAACGGCACCCGTTGCTATGACATCGTGGCGGTGCGTTACGAGAGTTGAAACAGGAGCATCACAACGCGCTCGTGGCGTTCGGTTTTCCTCGATTCCGGTTTTCGCGCCGCCACTGGCGCATCTCCCATATCCACGGTGAGCTATCCCTGACACTCCGTCGCGATGTGCGCCGCTTGCCGCCGCGTACGCGCTCCCGCATCCTCGCCGCATGTCTTTCCTGCATTTGTTGTTGCCGCCGCTGGTGCGTTTCGATGACGCGCCGTCGTTGAAGCGCTGGCTGGCGCGTGGCGACCGGCTTGCCGACGCGCCGCGCGGTCGCGAGGCGGCCTTGCGCGAAGTCTTCCAGCTTCCCGGTGCGTCGTTGCCGGTCGCGGCCTTGTTGCGCCAACACCTGGTGCATGATGCCGGCGAGCACGTCTGGCTGTGCGCCGATCCCGCCTACGTGCGCGCGGAAGCCCATGGCGCGCGGCTGTTCGCCCGTGGTGACGATCTGGAACTGACGCGAGAAGAAGCGGAAGGCCTCGCGCAACCGTTGCGACCTTTGTTCGGCGATGCCGGTGCGCCGCTGGAAATCAGCACACCCGCGCATTGGGCACTGCGCCTGCCGTGTGGCACGCCTTTGCCGGATTTCATCGGCCCGGAAGATGCGCTCGGCGTCAATCTGCTCGAATGCATGCCACAGGGCGATGCAGGCCGCCGCTGGCGCGCGTTATTCAATGAGGCGCAAATCATCCTGCACTCGCACCCGCTGAATGCGCAACGGCGCGCGCGCGGTCAGATGCCGGTGAATGCGCTGTGGTTCTGGGGTGCCGGCGCGCTGCCGATGTGGGTGCGGTCGCCCATGACGCGGGTGTCCAGCGATGACGCGCTGGTGCTCGCGTTATTCGCGCGGGCATCGACATCCAGCGGCACGATACCGGCGGCGAGCAAGCTCGCTCCCGCCGCTTTGGAGGACGCCTCGCGCGGCGGCGACACTTTGCTCGACTTTTTCGGGGTCGATGCCGCGAGCATCGAACGCGACTGGCTGGCGCGCATGGACGATGCGCTGCGCCGCGGCCGCGCGCGGAGGATCGAGCTTGCCTTCGCAAGCGGCGAGCGATTCCGGATCAGGCCTTGGCATCGCTGGCGCGTGTGGAGACGCGCCTCATGAGCATTCGCGATCTTCTTAGTCGTCATTCCGGAGCCGCCGCGGGTGGAGCCCGGAATCCAGCCCCTTTATCGAGGCGGTCGGAAAACCCCCGGGTGCCGGCTTTCGCCGGACTGACGACACGAGAAGCGACATTGCAAAGATCATCATGCCGCAGTTGCGTACGCCCATGGCGCAATTGACCATCACCCGACGTCAACCCGCCGGCGCGCCCGGTGACTGGCCAGGGCACGTGCATCCGGTATTGCGGCGTATATACGCCGCGCGTGGTGTCCTGTGCGTGCCGGATGCGGAACATCGGCTGGGCTCGCTGCTGTCGCCGCATGACTTGTCGGGTATGGAGCGGGCGGTGGAATTGCTCGCGGACGCCATCTCGAAACAGCAGCGCATCGTGATCGCGGCGGATTTCGATTGCGATGGCGCGACCGGCGCGGCGCTGGCGGTGCGCGGCTTGCGTGCGCTCGGCGCGCAGCGCGTGGAGTACGTGGTGCCGCACCGGATGCGCCACGGCTATGGCCTTTCGCCCGCGCTGGTGGAAACGCTGCGACCCGCTCCGGATCTGATCGTCACGGTGGACAACGGCATCGGCAGCCATGCGGGGATCGCGGCGGCGAAGGCGCGCGGTTGCAAGGTGATCATCACCGATCACCATCTGCCCGGCGCGACGCTGCCGGACGCGGACGCCATCGTGAATCCGAATTCGCGGGATGACGCCTTCGGCAGCAAACATCTTTGCGGCGTTGGCGTGATGTTCTGCGTGTTGCTGGCGCTGCGCGCGCGAATGCGCGCGAAAAGCCGCCTTGATGCGCGGTGTCCCGAACCGGATCTGTCGAGCCTGCTCGATCTGGTCGCGCTCGGCACGGTCGCCGATCTGGTATCGCTGGATCGCAACAACCGCATCCTGGTCGAAGCCGGTTTGCGCCGCATGCGCGCGGGTCGCGCCTGCGCTGGCATCACCGCGCTGATCGAAGTCGCCGGTTGCGATGCGCGCCGCCTGTGCGCTTCCGACCTGGGTTTTTCGATCGCGCCGCGCATCAACGCCGCGGGTCGGCTGGAAGACATGACGATTGGCATCGAGTGCCTGCTGACGGACGATGCCGCGCGGGCCCGCGAGCTTGCCGGCATCCTGCACGGCATCAACGGCGAACGCCGAGGCCTGCAGGACGTGATGACCGCTGATGCGGAAGCGATGCTGGCCGGCATCGGTGACAACGGCGCGGTGGGCGTCGCCTTGTTCGACCCGGCTTGGCACCCCGGCGTGGTCGGCCTGGTCGCCTCGAAGATCAAGGAGCGGCTGCACCGGCCGGTGGTGGCATTTGCGCCAGTTTCGCAAGGGGAACATGGAGCAATTGAAGAGTGCGTGCAAATCGACAACTGCGGCGATGGCTCGCCGCTTGTCGACTGTCGCGATCAGGAAAATCGCAAGGAGCTCTCTTCGCTCTTTGATGATCGCGCACAGGAGTTGCGCAAGGGCTTTTATGAACTGCGCGGATCGGCACGCTCGATTCCCGGCTTTCATATTCGCGACGCGCTGGCGGAAGTGGATGCGCGCGAGCCCGGCATGATCGAGCGCTTTGGCGGCCACGCAATGGCTGCGGGCTTGAGTTTGCGCGACGATCAACTGCAGCGCTTCGCGAAAACCTTCGATGCGGTCGCGCGCGAACGCATCGCACCGGAATCGCTGCAGGCGTTGTTGCACAGCGATGGCGAACTGGCCTGCGAGGATTTCGACCTGCAACTGGCGCGCCAGTTACGCGTTGCCGGCCCGTGGGGGCAGGGCTTTCCGCCGCCGCTGTTCGACAACGTGTTCGAGTGCGTGGCGTGGAAGCGCATGGGTGCCGAGCAGCGTCACCAGCGCGCCAACCTGCGCGACCCGCGCGACGGCCGCGTGCACACGGCGGTGCGGTTCAACGCGGAGGCGGACTGGCCGGCGGCTCCCGCGGTGCGCGTGGCCTACGAACTCGCGATTGATGATTGGCAGGGCGTGGAATCCTTGCGACTGCTGGTGCGACACGTCGAACCTGCCTGAGCCTGCATGACCTCCGCCGCTGCCGTGGCGCCCGGTTTTGTCGTACTCTCGCGCTGTGCATCGGGGAACCACCATGTCCTTCGCCATTCGCAAGCTGTTGGTGCTCTGCGCCGCCGCGCTGCTGGGTTTTGTCGCGTCGAACGCGAACGCCGCCGCCGAAAGCAAAGCCTTTCAGCCGGAAGACCTGCAAAAACTCATCAGCTTGAGCGATCCCCAGATTTCCCCGGACGGCAGCAAGATCGCGCTGATCGTTTCCACACCCGACTGGAAGGCCGACAAGCGCCGTCAGGAAATAGATCTGGTGGATGTCGCGACCGGCAGCAAACGCGCGCTGACATGGAAGCGCAGTGGCCTGGGTTCGCTGCACTGGTCGCCGGACGGCACGCGGCTGGCATTCCTCGCCGACGATCACGGCGCGCAGGACGGCTCGGACGCCAAGGACGACGAGTCCGACAAGGATTCCGACGACAAGCAGGCGCAGATTTTCGTGATGCCGATGAACGGCGGCGACCCGGTGCGCATCACGCGCGTGAAGCAGGGCGTGGACGAATTTTCATGGAGCCCGGATGGCAGCCGCATCGCCTTCATCACCGCCGATGAGGCGAAAAACGCCAAGGCGATCAAGGCGCACGATGATGCGTTCCAGGTCACCGACAACAATTTCCTGGCGCGCGCGGCGCTCACGCCCGATCACCTGTGGGTGATATCAAGCACCGGCGGCGAGGCGAAGCGTTTGACACAAGGCGATTTCAGCCTGCAAACCGATCAGCAGGATTCCGCACCGGTGCCGGTGTGGAGCCGCGATGGCCGCAGCATCGTGTTCACGCGTTTTCCCGGCCCGTGGTGGGGGCCGTCGTTCCAGTCCGTGATCGACGAGGTGGATGCCACCGGTGGCAAGCCGCGCGCGCTGGTGGCTGCGCAGGGCTCGGGAACCCTGAAGTTCGCGCCGCAGGGCGACGCGTATGCCTACATGCGTCCGCGTGATGGCGACCAGAACAATGGCAACGCGGTGTACGTGAGCGACGGGCACGCTGATCCGCGCGACGTCAGCGCTGCGCTGGCGCGCAACTTCGATACCTACGAATGGTTGCCGAATGGCAAGGCGTTGTTGCTGGCCGGCGCCGATGGCACGCGCTCGACGTTGTGGGTGCAGCCCCTGAGTGGCGCTGCGCGTGCGCTGGATTTGGGCGACGTGCAGGTCAACCCGGAATTAAGTGTTTCCGACGGTGGCCGCGTTGCGTTCGTCGGCACCACCTCCACGCATCCGGACGAGTTGTATGTGCTGGATTCGGTGAACGCCCGGCCGCGCAAGCTCACCGATGTCAACGCATTCGTGGATCAACTGCGACTCGCCCGCAGCCAAACCGTGCAGTGGAGCAACGACGGCTTCGACGAGGATGGCGTGCTGGTCTATCCAGCGGGTTATCAGCGCGGCCACAAATATCCGCTGGTGCTGGTGATCCACGGTGGTCCGGAAGCGGCGACCGGCATGAGGTTCTCACCGCTGGCGCAGTTGCTTTCGGCTGCCGGGTTCGCGGTGTTCCAGCCCAATTATCGCGGCAGCACCAATCTGGGCGACAAGTACCAGCACGCCATTTTCCGTGACACCGGTGAAGGTCCGGGCAAGGACGTGATGGCGGGGCTGGCCGCGGTCGAAAAACTCGGCATCGTGGACACCGACCGCATCGGCGTGTCGGGTTGGTCTTACGGTGGCTACATGACCGCCTGGTTGAGCGGTCATTACGACAACTGGAAAGCCGCGGTCGCGGGCGCCGCCCTCACCGACTGGGTAATGGATTACACGGTTTCGTATTACCAGACCGGCGACACTTATTTCTTCGGAGGCTCGCCGTGGACGGCCAAGTACCACGACATCTGGCGAGAGCAATCGCCGATCGCGAGCGCGCAGAACGTCAAGGCGCCGACGCTGATCATGGGCGACGTCGGCGATCCCAACGTGCCGCTGATCAACAGCTACGAGTGGTATCACGCGCTGCGCGACGCCGGCGTGCCGGTGGAGTTCTACGCGTATCCGGCCGACACGCATTTCCCGCACGACATCGTGCGTACCACCGACGTGTACAAGCGTTGGGTCGGGTGGATGAAGAAATATCTGGAGTAGGGGCGGACAGCCCGCCCTCGATTCCGAAAGCGGGATTCGCTTCGCTGCTGCCGCCCTCCGCTCGCTCGGCGTGCGCTAGCCGCGCGAACACGGCCAGGGTGCACGGAGTGCACGCTACGAGCAGAATGAGTGCATCGGCGAAGCCGCAAGGAAAAAGATCATGACCGGCGTGCTCCAACTCGACCCGAAACACGCCGCCGTGCTGTGCATGGATTTCCAGGTCAGCATCGTGCAGAACTTCTCCGGCGCGGATTCGCATGGATTGCTGGAACGCACCGCCGCATTGCTCGACGCCGCGCGCGCCGCGAGGGCGCGAGTAGGTTACGTCGAAGTCGGCTTCCGGCCTGGTTATCCGGAAGTGAGTGCGAACAACCAGTCGTTCAGCACGATCCGCTCATCCGGCAGATTCGAGGCCAACGCACCGGGCACGGAAATCCATCCGCGCGTCGCGCCGAGCGGGGGCGAGTTCGTTGTCACCAAACATCGCGTCGGCGCATTCCACGGGACCGATCTCGACATGATCCTGCGCGCCAACGGGATTGACACGCTGGTGCTCGCCGGCATTTCGACCAGCGGCGTCGTGCTTTCGACCGTGCGTCATGCCGCCGATGCGGATTACCGCATGGTGGTGGTCGCCGATTGCTGCGGCGACGCCGATGCGGAAGTGCATCGCGTTTTGACGGAGAAAGTGTTCCCGCGGCAGGCGACAGTGGTAAACAGCGCGCAAGTGATCGCCGCGTTGCACGGGTAGCGCGGTCAACCCGCATTGAAAGCAGGGTGGGTGACACGCCTTTCGCGCCCGATCAGCCGCAGCAGCCCGATTGTCCGGCCTGTACCGGCGGACATTTCACCGTGCCGTACGAGCAGAACACGCAGCAGTCGCCCGGCTGCGGGCGCAGCAATTCATGGCAGCCCCGGCATTCGTAGAAGAAAATGCACGCATCGGTGGGCATCGTTTCCGCGCGCGTGTGCCCGCAATATGGGCAGGTGATGCTTGATGTCAGTTCAATGGCGGAAGGCATATTGATGTGTGGCACGCGAGGGAGCCGGCGTCGATTTTGTGGCTTGTGCAGGTTGGGTCGAGCCCGGCTGTTCCGGGCAAAACCCGATAGTCGAGGCGATGATGCCGGGTTCGAAAATCGCTCTCCCCAATCACGCTGACTGACTGAACCTTGCACGCGCTTTTTCGTCCGAGTGACATGCGGCTTAATGGCATGCCACCAAGTTGTCTTGGGCCGCGATGACCTGCCACACCCGATCGCGTTTCAGCCAGGTGTCTGTCCAGATCGCGCAACGTCTGCTTTCCTTGCCGTCGGAACCGGTGGCGATGTTGCTTTCACTGCCATAGGCAACTGCCAGCGAACCTCCGAAGAAGCGGATTCTGACTTGACCGAGCCGGCAGTCGTGATCGTGGCCGGGTTCCAGCGCCTGCGATTTGTCGTAGCGCGTCCCGTGCGTTGATGTCCCCTGGAAATCGTCTGCAATCGCGTCTCGTAGTGCGGCTGTCGGGATGCCGCCACATTCCCCATTGCCCCAGGCCTTCTCCATACCCATGATCAGGCGTGCGTCGGAATTGTCGGGTTCGGCCCAATGGCTCCAAGGTTCAGCGGCATGCACAGCGCATGAAGCTGCCACCGCGATCACTGACAGAACGATCATCGGGATTTTCATGTGCGATGTTCCTGTCTGGAACTGGCGGATTCTACGCTGTGGGCATGGCGACATGCAGGGACCGCGGAGTTTTGCCACGGCGGGTGTTCAAGAATGGGATCTCGTCACTGATCGGCCGATTAGGTGCTTGCCTTTCTTCAGGCGTACCCTATCGCTTCCCAATCCGAGGGCATTGCCATGTCACACGCGACTCGCAGAATGCTCATTCCCTTTGCGCTTGCGGGCGCTTTGCTGCTCTGGGGCATGGCTAGCGCCGCGGACAGCGGGCCGATCGCGCCGTCGGGCGATACCGCTACGTTGTTGAAGGAAGCGGTGAACGGAAGCTGGCGTTCGGAAGCCAACAAGGCGCGCGATCAATACCGGCACCCGGTGCAGACGCTGGAGTTCTTCGGCATCAAGCCGGACATGACCGTGATCGAACTGGATCCAGGCGGCGGCTGGTACACCGAAATCCTGGCGCCGGTGCTGTATGCCAACGGTCACCTGATCGAAGCGACGTCGCCGCCGCGCAAGGAGCCGAGCAAATTCGAGGCGAAGCTGAAAGCCGACCCGAAGGTGTACGGACACGTCGGCAAGATCGTTGCGTTTTCGCCGCCGCAACAGGTGAACCTCGGGCCGGACAACTCGGCCGACATGGTGCTCACCTTCCGCAACGCGCACGACTGGTTGAACGACAGCCCGCAGGAGCTGGATGCGGTGTTCAAGGCAGCGTTCCAGGTATTGAAATCCGGCGGCGTGTTCGGTGTGACCGATCACCGTGCAAGGCCGTTCGCGGATGCACTGCAAAGCTCGAAGGCGCTGCACCGGATTCCCGAGGATTACATGATCGAGGTGGGTTTGCGGAATGGTTTCCGTTTGGCGGGCGCATCGGAGATCAATGCCAATCCAAACGATCCCGAGGACATCAATATCCATCGGCTGCCGCCGGATTTGTCAGGCCCGGCCGCCGAGCACGCCAAGATGAAGGCGATCGGCGAATCCGACCGGATGACGCTGAAGTTCGTGAAGCCTTGAATCAGCCGTCACCCGGCGCAAGCTAGAAAGGGCAGATTCCGGTCGCGGCTTTGCCGCGTCCGGAATGACAGCGGTGAAACAACCCGCCCAGTCGCGCGCAGGCGCGCTCCTAAAGAGCTGGCCCGCGGACGGCCATTCTTCCACGCAAGGAAAGCACAATGAGCATGAAAATCGCGGTGCTGGTCGGCAGCCTGCGCAAGGGTTCGATCAACAAGCAACTGGCGCACGCGCTGCAGAAACTCGCGGGCGACAAGCTCGCCTTCGAGTACATCGATATCGGCGATCTGCCGTTGTTCAACCAGGACAACGAGCAGAACTACCCGCCGACGGCGAAGCAGATGAAGGAGCAGATCCGGGGCGCCGACGGCGTGCTGTTCGTGACGCCGGAGTACAACCGCTCGATTCCCGGCGTGCTGAAGAACGCGATTGATACCGCCTCGCGCCCTTACGGCACCAATGCGTTCGCCGGCAAGCCGGGCGCGGTGATCGGCACCTCGCAAAGTTCCGCCGGCACCGCGTTGGCGCAGCAGCACCTCCGCAACATCTGCGTGTTCCTCGACATCCCGATGCTGCAACAGCCGGAATCCTTCATCCAGTACAAGGAAGGATTGTTCGCTGAGGACGGCAGCGTCACCGTGGACAGCACGCGGCAATTCCTGCAGGGCTTCGTGGATCGTTACGCGGCGTGGGTGAGCCGGTTCGCTTAGCCGACGCCTTGACTGCGCACGCGGGAGCGCGCGCGAACAGCGAAGCTGGCCCGAAGGGCGAGCGCCATGGATGGCGCGAGTAATGGCATTGGCTGAATCGGCGAGCCCCCGAAGCAGGGGCTGAAGGCCGGGTTGATTTGCGAACGCAGGACGCGCGAACTTGGCAACCAGGGGTTCAAGGTTTGATCGCCGCAGGGTGGTCGCGCGACCTGTAGGGCGGGTTTCGACCCGCCATGGTTGCTTCGGGAGCGGCGGGTCAAGACCCGCCCTGCCTGCCCATCATTTCGCAGAGCGCGGCCGGTCACCGCGGCCCAGCATGGCGCAGCCGCCGAAGATCACGAACAGCGGCCACCAGCGGCCCCAGTCCAGCTCCAGCAGGAA
>Ga0134128_10005325_pt1 | contig 15598 bp, 17 predicted proteins | sample KB31754_FD_96462 | JGI IMG/M metagenome (GOLD analysis project Ga0134128, IMG submission 96462) | Terrestrial soil microbial communities with excess Nitrogen fertilizer from Kellogg Biological Station, Michigan, USA - KB3-175-4 | ecosystem: Environmental > Terrestrial > Soil > Unclassified ...
AGATGTCGTGCAGCACGAACGCCAGGCGCTCGGCCGGGTCCAGCTTCTCCAGCACCAGGAGCAGCGCCAGCCCGACCGAGTCGGCCAGCGCGGCCTCCTGCTCCGGTCCGGGGACCGACGGCTCGGGCACGCCGGGATCGAGCGGCTCCTCGCGGCGCGACTTGCGCGTGCGCAGGATGTCCAGGCAGATGCGCGCCACGACCGTGGTCAGCCAGCCGCGCAGGTTGGCCACGTCGGCCGGCTCGGACCGATGGAGCCGCAGCCAGGCCTCCTGAACCGCGTCCTCGGCCTCGCTCGGCGAGCCCAGCAGGTGAAAGGCGACGCCCTGCAGGTGGGCCCGGTGTCGTTCGAACTCCTCGGTCACATTCATCGCCATCGCTCCGTCATACCAGTGACGAATCAATCGCCGCCAATGTGACCAAGGAGGTCGCCATGCAGTCCCGAATGAAGAACGTCGCCACCGTCCTGCCCGCCGCCATGCACGCCCTTCAGGCGCTATCGAAGGTCTCCCGGGAGGTCGACCTGCCGCCCAAGACCCTGGGGCTCGTTCACCTGCGGGCCAGCCAGATCAACGGCTGCAGCGTCTGCCTCGACATGCACCCCCGCATGGCCAAGGAGATGGGCGAGACCGAGCAGCGGATGTTCACCGTGGCCGGCTGGCGCGACGCCCCGCACTTCACCGAAGCCGAGCGCGCCGCGCTGGCGCTGACGGAGGCCGTCACCCGCCTGGCCGACAGCGCGAACCCGGTCCCCGACGCCGTGTGGGACGAGGCGGCCCGCCACTACGACGAGCGCCAGCTGGGCGGCCTTCTGGTGGCGATCGTGGCCATCAACAGCTGGAACCGCCTGAACGTCGCGACCCGCCAGATCGCCGGCGCCCAGTCCTGGTGAGATCGGCTCAGGGGTCGCGGCGAGGCCCGGCGGGGCCGCCACGCGCGGGAGGCCCGCTGGCGAGGAGCCGCCCGGCTTCTTCCGCGGGCAGTGGTTTCGAGAACAAAAACCCCTGCCCGCGCTCACAACGGAGCGCCCGGAGGACCTCCGCCTGCGCGGACGTTTCGACCCCTTCGGCGATCACCTCCATCCCGAGGTTGTGGGCCAGCGACACGATCGCCTTGACGATCGCCGACTGCTGGGGCGCGCTGTCCATCCGGTTGACGAACGAGCGATCGACCTTGAGGGCGTGGACCGGGAAGCTGTGCGGGTACGCGAGCGACGAGTAGCCGGTGCCGAAGTCGTCGAGGTGCAGGCCGACGGACATCGCATGCAGCCGCTGGATCACGCCCGCCCCCGCGTTGAGGTTGTGCATGAGCGTGCTCTCGGTGATCTCCAGCATCAGGCAGGCCGGATCGAGGCCGGTCGCGGCGAGCACGCGCTCGACCTGGGCGGGAAGACCGCCCTGTGACAGCTGGCCGGCGGAGACGTTGACGCTCATCTCGAGGTCGGCCCACGTCGGATATGCGCCTTGCCACTCGCGCGCCTGCCGGCAGGCTTCGGCGAGCATCAATTCCCCGATCGCGCCCACGAGCCCCGTCTCCTCGGCGACCGGGATGAAGAGATCGGGCGGGACCATTCCGCGGGTCGGGTGGCGCCAGCGGGCGAGCGCCTCGAACCCGACGACCCCACCGGTTTCGAGGTCCACGATCGGCTGGTAGTAGGGGATGATCTCTCGACGGTCCAGCGCGCGCCGGAGATCGGTCTCGAGCTGCAGCGAGGAGACCGCCCGCTGGTGCATGTCGTCGCCGAAGACCTGGTGGCGGGCCCGGCCGGCCGCCTTGGCGCGGTACATCGCCGTATCCGCGTCGCGCAGCATGTCCTCGGGACGCTCGTAACCGGCGCTGGAGAGCGCGATGCCGACGCTGACGCTGGTGAACACCTCGTAGCCCCCGACCTCGATCGGAGCGACGAGCTCCTGGTGGATCCTCGCGGCGACGCCGATGGCGTCGGCCTCACAGCCGATCTCCTCGAGCAGCACCGTGAACTCGTCGCCGCCGAGCCGCGCGAGCGTGTCGCCCGGACGCAGGCAGCGCTCGAGCCGTCGCGCCGCGCTGACGAGGAGCTCGTCGCCGGCCTGGTGTCCGAGGCTGTCGTTGACCGACTTGAAGCGATCGAGATCGAGATAGAGCAGAGCGAACAGCGGACTGCCCAACGCCCGCCGCCCGCGCTGAAACAGGTGTTTGAGGCGGTCGACAAAAAGCGCGCGGTTCGGCAGACCGGTGAGCGGATCGTAGAAGGCCTGTCGCTGAAGTTGCTCCTCGGCCTTCTTGCGCTCGGTGATGTCGCGCGAGATCCCGAAGGTCCCCACGATGTTCCCTTCCCGGTCGCGCAGCGGGAGCTTGGTCGTCGAGACCCAACGGTCCTCGCCACCCGCCTGGGTCTCCTTCTCTTCGATGTTCACCAGCGGCTCTCCGCTGCGGATGATCTCTTGCTCGTCGCGAAACGCCTGCGCGGCGTGCTCGTCGGTGAAGAAATCGAAGTCGGTCCGCCCCACGGCGAGCGCCGGGCTCGCCACGCCGAACCGCACCGCCGCATAGCGGTTGATGCGCGTGAAACGGCTCTCCCGATCCTTGAAATAGATGCTGTCTGGGACGTTGTCCATCAACGTCTCCAGCAGAAAGTTCTCGTCCTGGAGCTCGGAGATCTGCGCCAAGATCTCTTCGCTCCCGAGCTCGTCCTCCGCCGTCTTCGGCCCCGCTCTCAATGGCATCGAGACCTTGTCTGGGCGCCTCCCCAGAGCTAACTGCCATTACAGATTACGTTAGCGCCCAGACACCATATTACACATAAAATGTGCGGTTCGGATAAAAATGTAGTGTCTACCGCTGGGTACAAGACGGCCGAGATCACGGCTGGACGCAACACGTCACAGACAGGAGGGGGCTGCTCGCGTTTCACTCCGAGTCCGTGGCATCCGCAAACGTCAGCTCGATGGCGGCCGCCCGCGATCGGGGTTTGGCTTCCATGCTTGACGTCTGCCATCGGCAAAAGATCCCCAGCCGCCGTGCGCAACCGTCGACGTGAACGACCGAGCAGGTGGCCTCCGTCGACCCGATCTCGACACCGGCCTCGCCGTCAATCGTCTGGCGCGATTGACTGTAGAAAGACAGCGTGACGCCATAAAAGTAGCCGTCTGCGGCGTCCTTCGTGGACTCGGGCGAGGCGCCGAGCTCAGGATACGTGTCGAGGACCTGCTTCAGACCGCCCTGGTCCTCTGCACTGGCCGTCGCCTGATCCAAGGCAAAGCGCGCCATCGTGTAGTCCTGGTGAACGTCCTTCACACCGAACGCGCTGGTCCGACCACAGGCGTAGATGGGCCGACGACAATCGAGGTCCGATGGAAGCGGCATGCACGTCCCCTCCTCGTTCGGAAACTCGAGCTTCCGGGTCGCGGCCAGCTTCCCCAGATTGAAATATGCCGCGCGCCGGACCCGACGCCTGCGCGCAGAGCCGGCCCCGTCATCCTTCGATGCGAGGCGGATCGCCTGCCGGTTGGCGGCAACGGCCTCGTCGGCCTTCCCCAGGTGTTGCGAGCACATCGCGACATCGAGCCAGACCTCTCCGTCGTCGGGCCGCATCGACGAAGCCGCTCTGAAAAGAGCTTCTGCGTCCGCGAATTTGTTGGCGCGGTAGGCTTCCTGACCGGCCCGCCGCAGATCAACGAAGGACTTCGCCGGAGCGGCCAGCACACCCGTGCTGAAGAGTCCGCCTACGAACGCCAGGGTCGTCAGGAGCGCGCGCGCAGGCATCAGCCGATTTTAGACCGGCGTCGCCCCGACATCGACGGCCTCACTTGGCGGCGACGTTGGCCGGGGGCTGGAGCAGCGCGCTGCAGGCCTCGGGGACGTGGGGCGCGGCTTCCTCTCCGTGCTTTCGCTTGGCGAGCGTCGCCTGCGCGTCGGGGCTGAACCACCACGCGAGCGAGGGGCCACAGCCGTCGTCCGGCGGCGCCTCCTGCGCCACGCAGGCGGGACTCCCCGGCGGGCACTTGAGGCGGACGTGAAAGTGATCGTGGTGTCCCCACCAGGGGCGAATGCGCGCCGTCCAGGGCGCCGCGCGGGTGGATCCCTGGCACAGCATCCGCTTGATGGCCGGGTTGACGAAGATCCGGTCGACGGCCGGATCGCTGGCGGCCGTCTCCAGCAAGGTGACCGTCTTCGCCGTCCAGGCCGCCGTCGCTTTGTGCGTCGGCAGATCCACCACCGGCGGCGGCCGCAGGCGCTCCCGCTCGGCCGCCGAGACATGCCCCGCGCGTAAGCCCGCCGGCGCCAGGTAGCCGACGTCGACGTCGAGGCCGGTCTGGTGGCTCCGGTGGCCGTTCGGGGTGGGCCCCCCGCGCGGCTGCGACAGGTCACCTACCACCAGCAGTCCCAGTCGCTTCGCCTTGGCCGCGGCGCCGAGACGCCGGATGAAGGCGATGAGCTCCGGATGACCGTAGCGGCGATTGCGCTCGAGATGCAGCAGCTCGTACCCCGGGCCGCTCGTCGGCAAGGTCGCCGCCCCCTGTAGACAGCCGCTGCTGGTGCCGCCGATCGCCTGGGCGGGTCCGGGCGCGGGGACCCGCTGCGCGTTCCACTCCTTCGCCGTTGTCGGGACCAGCGACGCCGCCAGCCAGAGTCCGACGATGGCGGGCGCGCTCACGGCTCCAACCATAGCAAGCCCCCCGAACGCAGGACCACCAAACCGAGACGCCTTGGCGGCGGTTCTGTAGATCTGAGCCGTGGGCGAGCCGAGACGGCTCACTAGAGTCGGGGGTTGGAATCCGATTGGCCGACAAACCGTGGAGGTAGGCATGAGACGCGTGGTGTGTGCCTTGGTGCTCTTGGCCGCCGGGTGCGGCAGCAACCAAAATGCAGCGAATCAAGCGGGCATCGGTGCGCAGTGCCACCTGACTTCCGATTGCACGACGTCCGGCGAGGTCTGCCTGACGGAGTTCAACGGCGGTTACTGTGGATTGGCCGATTGCGCGCACGACACCGACTGCCCGCCGGGGTCGGCCTGCGTGACCGACAACCAGAGGAACTACTGCTTTCTCATCTGCGCCACCAAGACGGACTGCAACGTCCATCGTTCGGCGGAGAACGAGGCCGACTGCACGTCAGCCCTGACCTTCGTCGACGGGACCCTGAACCGCAAAGTCTGCCGTCCGCCGAACTCGGGCACCCCGACCGACGCCGGCCCCGGTTGATGGGCGATCGGCTCAGCGGCTCTGGCGCTCGTCGACGGCGCGCAACACAGGAGAATCCCCTATTGCCAATGACGGTCAGGCGATCCAGGGTCCGGCCATGGCTGACGTCTCCATTCATCCCGCGGTCGACGGCGGCCGCCTCGAGGCCGCCGGCAAGGACTTCGCCGGCGGCACGCTCCGGTGCCTCTGCAGCGACCGGCCGGTCGAAGTGAAGATCACCACCCAGGTGCTGCACAACCATGTCTGCGGTTGCACGCAGTGCTGGAAGCCGAAGGGGGCGACCTTCTCGATGGTCGGCGTCGTGCCCAAAGCGAACGTCCAGGTGACCCAGAACGGCGACAAGCTGAAGGTCGCCAACCCGACCGCGCTCATCCAACGCCACGCCTGCACCGGTTGCGGCGTCCATATGTACGGGCCGGTCGAGCGCGCCAAGCACGCGTTCGAGGGGCTGGTCTTCATTCATCCCGAGCTGTCGCGAGAGCCGGGTTGGGCGCCGCCCGGATTCGCCGCCTTCGTTTCGTCGATCATCGAAGCGGGGACGCCGCCCGCGAAGATGGGGGCCATCCGCGGCCGCCTCAAGGAGCTGAAGCTCGAACCCTACGATTGCCTGTCGCCGCCGCTGATGGACGCCGTGGCGACCGCGACGGCCAAAGCCTCCGGGACGCTACGCGCCTGACCACCGCCCCGCGCGACGTTCAGGGGGCGAGCGCGCGCGCGTGGTGCGCGAGGTGCTCGTCGACGAAGCTGGCGACGAAGTAATAGCTGTGGTCGTAGCCGGCGTGACGGCGGAGCTGCAGGCTCTGCCCGGCTTCGGCGCAGGCCGCCTCGAACAGCTCCGGTTTGAGCTGCACGTCGAGGAACTTGTCCGCCGTCCCCTGGTCGACGAGCAGCGGGATGGGGAGCGGCCGCGCCCGCACCAGCGCGCAGGCGTCGTACCCGGCCCAGGCGGCCTCGTCGGGGCCCAGGTAGCCGGCGAAGGCCTTGCGGCCCCAGGGAACGCGCGACGGGGCGACGATCGGCGCGAAGGCCGAGACGCTGCGGTAGCGGCCCGGATTGCGGAGTGCCAGGGCCAGCGCACCGTGGCCGCCCATCGAATGGCCGAAGATCCCGCGCGCGTCGGGGAGCACGGGGAAGCTCGCCTCGACAACGGCGGGCAGCTCGCGGGTCACGTACGTCTCCATGCGATACGACTGCCGCCAGGGCTGCTCCACCGCGTCGAGGTAGAAGCTCGCGCTCTGGCCGAAATCCCAGCTCGCGTCGTCGCCGGGATAGCGCGCGCCCCGCGGGCTCGTGTCGCAGGTGACCAGCACGAGCCCCAGTTGCGCGGCCCCACGCTGGGCCCCCGCCTTGATGGCGAACGTCTGCTCGTTGCACTCCAGGCCGGCGAGGTAGTAGAGGGCCGGACGGGGCGCGCGGGCGGCCTGGTCGGGAACGAAGACGCCGAATCGCATCGGGCCGCCGGCGGCCGCCGACCCGTGTCGATAGAAACCCTGCACGCCCCCGAAGCAACGCTGCTCCGAGATCGTCTCGACGGCTGCGATCACGAGAACTCGACCACCGTGCGGATCGACTTCCCTGTGTGCATCAGATCGAACGCTTCGTTGATCCGCTCGAGCGGCAGCTTGTGCGTGATCAGGCTGTCGATGTCGATCTTGCCGTTCATGTACCAGTCGACGATCCGCGGCACGTCGGTGCGGCCGCGCGCGCCGCCGAACGCGGTCCCGCGCCAGACCCGGCCGGTGACCAACTGGAAGGGGCGGGTCTTGATCTCCTGCCCGGCGCCGGCGACGCCGATGATCGTCGACTCGCCCCAGCCGCGATGGCAGCACTCCAGTGCCTGGCGCATCAGGTCGACGTCGCCGACGCACTCGAAGCTGTAGTCGGCGCCTCCGCCGGTCAGCTCGACGAGGTGCGCGACCAGATCCACCTTGTCGCCCGCGACCTGCTTGGGGTTCACGAAGTGGGTGAGGCCGAACTTACGCGCCAGCGCCTCGCGGGCCGGGTTGACGTCGACCCCGATGATCTTGTCCGCGCCCGCGATCCGAGCCCCCTGCACCACGTTGAGGCCGATGCCCCCCAGGCCGAAGACCACCACGTTCGAACCCGGTGTCACCTTGGCCGTCCAGAACACCGCCCCGAGCCCGGTGGTCACGCCGCAGCCGATGTAACAGACCTTGTCGAAAGGCGCGTCGGACCGGATCTTGGCCAGCGCGATCTCCGGCAGCACGGTGTGCTGCGCGAAGGTCGAACAGCCCATGTAGTGGTGCACCTTCTGGCCACCGATGGAGAAGCGGCTGGTGCCGTCGGGCATGACACCCTTGCCCTGGGTCGCCCGAATCGCCGTGCAGAGGTTGGTCTTGCGCGAGAGGCACGACTTGCAGCTCCGGCACTCCGGCGTATAGAGCGGGATGACGTGGTCCCCCTTCTGCACCGACGTCACGCCGGCGCCGACGTCGACCACGATGCCGGCCCCTTCGTGGCCGAAAATCACCGGGAACAGCCCCTCGGGATCGGCGCCCGAGCGCGTGAACTCGTCGGTGTGGCAGACCCCGGTCGCTTTGATCTCGACCAGCACCTCGCCCGCCTTCGGCCCCTCGAGGTCGACCTCTTCGATCACCAGCGGCTTGCCCGCCGCGTATGCCACCGCCGCGCGTGTTTTCATGGGCGCAAGGTAGCGCCGGCCCAGCCCGGTGACCAGCGCCCGCCGGGAGCGACAGCTGGGGGAAGCCATGCGTGAGCTGGTCATTCCGTTCCGAGGGTTGCAGCCCCGTTGGAAAAGAGAACGTCGCTCTTCGGAGCCTGTGTTTGTGCCTCGCATTCGCGGGCGCCGCGCTCGCTTTCTGAGAGATCTTACGCCGTGCCGGCGTTTCGTTCGAATGTCTACCGGCTCGCCGACCGAGCCGCCCGCGCGATCCTGGCGGAGGGCTCTCTGCGCCGAACCGCCCGCCGCGGCTTTTCGGCGTCGCCACGCCATTTTCTCTCCGCCAGCACCAACACGTCGTGCTTGGAACGCCGCTTGCCTCCACACTCGCTTCAATCACATCTCGGGGACCACCCGGGCAGGACACGGAAGAGCTTCCCCGACCAATATGCCATTTTCGATCATAGCCTTCGCGACCGGTGTCACGCGACTCGCGCTCGAGGGCGACCTCGATCCCTTGACCATCGAAGGGCTGCGGCCCGAGCTCCTCGGCGTGGTCCGGCGTCGTCCCACCCGGCTGGAAGTCGATCTCTCCCGACTGCGCTCGGTTGACGCGCGTGGTATGCAGGTGCTCGTTGCGTTTTTCGCCAGCCTGACCCAGATCGACTGTCGGATCACCGTGACCGGGATGCGGGATCAGCCACTCAAGCCCTTCAAGACGGCGTTGTTCGACGCCATTCTCAATGCCGCCCAGCTCGTCAACTAGATCGCCCGGGGACCAGCCGGCCCCAGCGCGGCGAGCGGTCGGCCGCCGGCCCGCGACCGGACGCTCATTCTTGGTGATTGTCATCGTGGCGAGCGTCGTCTCCGTGGGCGTCGCGTTGTGGACGCTCCACTCTCTCTCCGACGCCAAGCGGGCCCGCGGCACGCCCGCCACCTTTCGGCTCTGACCTATTCGTCCGCCATCGGCGAAGGTCGGACTATCGCACGCCGTCACGCGCGCGAACCGGGGCAGCCGCCGCCTCCGCGCGGTTGGCGAGCCGGGCGAAGGTGTCGTCGAGCGTCGCCGTGAGCTTGCGCCGCATCACCGACTTGTCGAGCAACCCAGGCGAGCAAGCGAGCGAGCGGCGCGCCTGGTGCTCGGCGCCCGCAGAGCAACTTGCTTTTAGCAAGCTCGCCTGTTAGCGTACTTGTTAAAAGCAAGTACGCCCATGCGACGCCGCCATCGAAAGTCTGACTGTCCCGTTCACTTCGCCCTGGAAGTATTCGGGGATCCGTGGACTCTGCTCATCATCCGCGACCTCATGTTCAAGGACCGGCGGACCTACTCGGACTTCCTGCGGGCCGAGGAGGGGATCGCCACCAACGTGCTCGCGGATCGACTGACGCGCCTCGAGCAGGACGGGATCGTCGCCCAGGACGAGACGCCCGGCGGCGGCGGCTACCGCCTCACGCCGAGGGGGATCGATCTGCTGCCAATCATGATGGAGATCATCGGTTGGAGCGCGAAGCACGACCCGCGCACGGCGGCCGATCGGGGGTTCGTGCGTCGGCTGCGGAGAGACAAGGATTCCTTCACCAGGGAGCTTCGCGCCGCCCTGCGGGTGGGGCACGTTAGGCGCCGCTCGCCCGACCGGGTGAGCAAACGAACGGAGGTGGCCTCATGACCGTACTGGAGAACGCGATCCGGATCGACACCACGCCAGAGAAGGTCTGGTCCGTCCTGACATCTCTCGACGCCCTCGCCAAGTACGATCCCGGCGTCTCGAAGGTCGAGATTGTCTCGGAGGCCAAGGTGGGACCAGGGGCGGCGCGGCGGTGCGACCTCGCGCCCGGCGGCTGGTTCAAGGAGCGGGTCACCGACTGGCGGCCGAGCGAGGCCCTTTCGTTCGAGCTCTTCGAGTGCAGTCTGCCCGTACGGCGCCTCCGGCACGATTACACCCTCACCAAAGAAGAGGGCGCGACCGTCGTTCGCCAGCGGATGGAGTACGAGCTGAAGTTCGGCCTCCTGGGTAAGCTCCTCGACGCGGTGATGGTCCGACGGAAGTGGAACGCCGGCATCAAAGGCTTCCTCGCCGGCCTCAAACGCTACGCCGAGACGGATCAGCGGTCGGCCGACGCAGCCTGACCGCGCTGGACTTCCGCGCCGCCCATCCGTGATCACGCGTCGGCGCCGTGCGCATCTCGGAGCGCGAGCAGAACCAAGGCGGCCGCCAGAACGCAGACGAGCGCGCAGATCGCGACCGTCACCTGCAGCGCCCCCGAGAACGCGTCGCGGGCGGCGGTGGCCAGGCGAGGGCCGAGGTCACCGGACAACCGGGCCGCCGCCGCGACTGCCCCGCCCAGGGTGTCACGTGCGGCCTGGCGTGCGCTGACCGGCAGATCGCCGAGGACGACTGACGCCATCCGGCCTCGGTAGACCGCCGTGCCGATACTGCCCAGAATGGCGATCCCCAACGCGCCGCCGAGCTCGGAGCTGGTCTCGGAGATCGCCGCCGCCGCCCCGGCGCGCGCGGGCGGCGCCGCGCCGACGACGAGGTCGGTCCCCAGAGTGATCACGGGAGCCATCCCCAGCGACATCAGCAACGTGCCGGCCGTCAGCCCCGCCAGGCCGGTCGACGGTACGCTGGCGACCAAAGCAAAACCGGCGCCCGCCAGCACCAGCCCGCCCGCCATCAGGAATGCGGGGCGCATCCGGCGGGTCAGGGTCGGCGCGGCCAGGGACCCGACGATGAAGCCGGCCGACCAGGGGAGCGTCCACAAGCCTGCCGCCAGCGGCGTCAGCCCGAGGACCAGCTGCAGGTACTGCCCGATCATCACGTACGACCCGAATGACACCAGCGTCGCCAACAGATAAGCGGCCAGCGAGGCGCCGAACGCTGGTCGGCGAAACAGGCGCAGGTCGATCAGGGGCTCGGCGACCCGCCGCTGGCGCCGGACGAACAGAGCGCCGAGCGTCAGGCCGCCCGCGATCGACAGCGCAGGCAGCCAGCCGAATCCGTCCTGCGCGGACGCTTTCAGCCCGTAGACCACCAGCAGCACCGAGAGCAGAGAGAGGAGCGCGCTCGCCAGGTCCAGCGGTCCCGCCTGCGGATCCCGGTACTCGGGCAACAGCCGCGGCCCCACCACCAGCAGCAGCGCCATCACGGGAACCGCCAGCAGGAAGACGGATCCCCAGGGGAAGTGCTGCAGCATCACCCCTCCGAGCAGCGGTCCGACGGCGCCGCCGACGGAGTAGCTGCTGATCCAGACGCCGATGGCGGTGCGCCGCTGGCGCGGGTCGAGAAACATGTTGCGGATGAGCGACAAGGTCGATGGCGCCAGCGTCGCGCCGGCCACACCGAGCACCGCCCGCGCCGCGATCAGCATGTTGGCGCTTCGCGAGAAGGCCGCCAGCACCGAGGCGGCCCCGAAGGCCGCCGCCCCCATCAGCAGCAGCCGTCGCCGCCCGATACGGTCGCCCAGGTTGCCCATCGTCACCAGCGTCGCGGCCACGAAGAAGCCGTAGATGTCGACGATCCAGAGCAGCTTGGCGCCGCTGGGCCGAAGGTCCTCGCTGAGACGCGGCAGCGCGAGGTTCAGCACCGTCAAATCCATCGCGTAGAGCAGGCAGGGCAGCGCGATCACCGCGAGGCCGATCCAGGCCCGGCGCGTGGCCCGCGGCGGTGGCGCCGGCGCCGGTGACGGCAGCAGCTCGACGGGCGACATGAGGGGGACCTCGCGTCGCTCGGCCAGGGCGATCATGACCGCGACCCCGCTCGGGCGGCCGCGGCCTCCAGCGCCTCGGCCGCGGTGTAGAGCGCCGCGCCCAACAACATGACGTCCTTCATCAGAAAGCCACCGAACGGGTTCGTCGGTGAGAAGACGTCGGGTGTCGTCACCAGAAACGACAAGGTGACGACGAACGTCGCCGCCGCCAGCAGGCTGCCCACCGCCGACAGCGCCGGACGCCATCGCCGCGTGCAGATCAGCGCGGCGGCCGTCAGCTCGATGACGCCGATCAGCGACGAGGTGCCGCGCACGCCGAGCAGCGGGTACAGCCAGCGGAGCAGCGGGCTGTGCTCGACCAAGGGGCGGATGCCCTCCGCCTCGAAGGCCGTGAACTTGAAGCCGCCCCAGAGCAGCAGGAGGGCGACGAGCCCGTAGCGCAGCACCCCTCGCCCGACCGTCGCCAGGCGCCGCGTGCGGTTCGGATCGAAGAGCGCCAGGACGGCGGGCCGTGTTTCGATCTTCTGTTCAGTCATGGGACATACCTCCGGCGTCGGGATGAGTTGATTCGCGGTCGCGCCGCGCCGGCGAAGCGGCGACGTCGCGGTCCAGTCGAACCGTCCGGGTCCCGGCGGCAGCGAGCGCGCCACCGGTCGGATGCAGGTGAGTGCGGGAGCCGGCTGGTTTGTTACAGGGCCAGCTCGCGCGCGATCCAGGCCGACTGCCAGGCGCGCTCGAGGCGATACGCCCCGCCGTCGGCGTCGCCGGCTGCCTTGCCCACCGCCAGCGCGGCCGCGAAGGCGGCCACGGCGACGTAGCCGTGCCGAGCCGCTTCAGCGGCGTCGTCCAAGTAGGCGCGCGCGGGCGCCCCGGCCTGGACCCGGCCGATACCGTGTGCGACGCAGGCCTCCCCGAACCGAGCGGCCACGCCGCCGTCGCGCCAGCGGTCGAGCCGCCGCACCAACCGCGCCTGCCGCACGACCAAACAGTCGATCCCCTCCATCTGCTCGCCGCCGACCTCGACCTGCCACAGCTCGTCGTTCAACCAGTAGGCGAGGTCGGCTGGACGGCAGACGTGAGCTCCGCGGACGCAGAGCTCCAGCGCGCCTGGGCCCACGTCGATCCATGCGCCCGGCGCCCCACCCTGCGGGAGCGGCCAGGCCACCCCGGAAAGTGGCCCGGTCGCGTCGCGCGTCAGGAACTTGTACGCCGTCGCCATGAGCGCCTACTTGCCATGCCAGCGGCGGAACATGCCCGCCAGCCGCTGCTCGACGTCGCCGTTGCTCGAGGCCGGCGCCTCCCCTCGACCCAGCTCGGAGGCCAGCGCGCGCGTGGCCTGCACCTGCGCCAGGTAGGCCGTGCAGGGCGGGCAGGTGAGCAGATGCTTTTCGAAGCGCACCCGGTCCGTCGCCTCCAGGGTCGAGCTCAGGTACTCGGTCACCAGCTCGACCAGCTCCTGGCAGACCAGCTCGATCGGATTTGGGTTGTGCTTCGGTCCGTTCACGGGTGCTCCGCCTCTGCGAGGTGCCGCTCCAGCGCCGCCCGAACCTTCGAGCGCGCCCGATGCAGCAGCACGCGCTGATTGGTGCCCGCCAGGCCCAAGATGTTACAGGCTTCCTCGCCGGTCAGCCCCTCGACGTCGCACAGCAAGATCACCTGCTGCTGCAGCAGCGGAAGCGTCGCCATGGCCTGCTCGAGCGCCACCCGGAGCTCCCGTCGTTCGAGCTCCCGATCGGGTGACGGGAACGGCGCCGGCATGCCGGTCCAGTGGCCGGCCCAGCGGTCGTCTTCGGCGTGAAAACGCGCCGCGTCCACCGCCGGCCCCGCCTCGGCCGTCTCATCGGCCACCAGCGCCGATATCGGCACCATCCGCCGCTCGGCGCGGCCGTGGGCGCGCGCGACGTTGACCACGATGCCGTAGAGCCAGGTGCGCAATGCGGATCGTCCCTCGAAGCGGTCCAACCCTTCCAGCGCCGCGAGCCAGGCATCCTGCACCACCTCGGCGGCGGCGGCCGCGTCGCGCACCCAGACGCGCGCGATGCGGAGGAACGCCGGCTGGTGGCGCCGGACCAGGGACGCGAAGGCCGCCTCGTCGCCGCGGCGGAGCGCGGCGACGACGTCGGCGTCGTCCAGGGTGGCGGCGGAAGCCTCCATGCGGATGGGACAAGCTATCTCCGGGGCCCCTTTGCGCCAGAAAAAAGCGACGTCGGCCGCTGTCGCGGACGGGTCGGCCGTCGCCACTGTCGAAACCTCGATCTCCGGCGCGCCAAGTCTCGGACTGGCGTAGCATCACAGACTCGGCCAGGGGACCACGAACAGGAAGGGCGGATCGATGAAGCGAGCTCTCTTGATGACGGCGCTGCTGCAGGTCTCCTCCGGCTGCGGCGCGTCCACCTCCACGGCACCCGGGTCCGTTTTGCAGCATCACAACGATCTCTCCCGCGACGGCCTCTATGTCGACGCGGCCTTCACGCAAGCAGCGGCCGCGAACATGGCGATCGACCCGACGTTCGCCGGCGCGACGGTGACCGGAAACATCTATGCCCAGCCGCTCTACCTGACCGGCGCCGGCAGCGCGCCCGACCAGGTCATCGTGGCAACGGAGAGCGACGACGTGTACGGGTTCAACGCGGCCACGGGGGCGGTGGTCTGGACCAAATCGGTCGGGACGGCCGTGGCTGCGAGCGCGCTCCCCTGCGGCGCCATCAATCCCCTCGGCATCACGGGAACGCCGGTGATCGACGGGACGAAACGCATCGTCTATCTCGACGCGGTGACGGCGGACGCGACGGCCACCGCGAAGCACGTGGTGCACGCGCTCGATGCGGACACGGGCGACGAAGTGTCGGGGTGGCCGGTCGATCTCGACGCCCGGGCGACCTCTGGCTCCACGACGTTCCAATCGACGTTGCAGAATCAGCGGGCGGCGCTGACCCTGCTCGGAGGCAAGGTCTTCGTTCCCTTCAGCGGCCACATCGGAGATTGCGCCGGCTATCACGGCTGGGTCGTCGGTATCGCGACCTCGGGAACGTCCGTCGAGGCCTGGGCGACCCGCGCCGTTGCCGGCGGGATCTGGGGCGCGAGCGGGATCGCCTCCGATGGGACGTCGCTGTTCTTCGCCACCGGGAACTCGAAGTCGTCGGCGGCGGCTGGGGGGAACACCAGCTCGGGTGACAACGGCGGCAGCTGGGGCGACAGCGAGACGGTGTTCAAATTCCCGACCAGCTTGGTGCCGCCGGCGGCGGGGACGACGACCGACTACTTCGTGCCCGGGAATTGGGTTTCGCTCGACGACGGCGACGCGGACATGGGTGGGACATCGCCGATTCTGGTGAACGTGCCCGGTTCGACGCCCTCGGCGCTGATTGTGGCGCTGGGCAAGGACAACAACGCCTATCTCCTCGACCGCGCGAACCTCGGCGGCATGGACGCCACCCCGCTGGCGAAGACGGCCGTGTCGAACGGCGCGATCATCAACGCCAGCGCGGCCTACACGACGTCGAAGGGGACCTACGTCGTGTTCCGCGGCGCGGGGTCGAATTGCCCCGCCGGCGCGGGCGGGGGGCTGGTGGCGCTCCAGATTTCGCCGGGAAAGCCGCCGACCATCGCCACCGCCTGGTGCGGTGGACCGGCCGGCGCCGGATCGCCCGCGGTCAGCCAGACCGACGGCAAGGGGTCGAGCACCATCGTCTGGTCGGTGGGGAGCGACAACAAGCTCCACGGCGTCGACGGTGACACCGGCGCCAGCGTGTTCGACGGCGGCCCGACGGCGATGTCGGCCGTCAATTCGATCCAGACGCCGATCGTCGCCCAAGGCCGGATCTTCGTGGCCTCGAACGGTCAGATCTACGCCTGGAAGCCCGTCGGGAGCGCGCGGGACGCTGCGGCCCAGTAAGAGATCGAGGCGTCCCCCGAGGCCGTCGAGGCCTCAGCGATAACCGGCGGCCTGGAGCCCGAACATGCGCGCGTAGCGCTGTCCGGCCGCGACCAGCTCGGCGTGGGCGCCGTCCTCCACCACGCGCCCCGCCTCCAGCACCAGGATCCGATCGGCCATCCGCACGGTCGGG
>Ga0134128_10005326_pt1 | contig 15594 bp, 11 predicted proteins | sample KB31754_FD_96462 | JGI IMG/M metagenome (GOLD analysis project Ga0134128, IMG submission 96462) | Terrestrial soil microbial communities with excess Nitrogen fertilizer from Kellogg Biological Station, Michigan, USA - KB3-175-4 | ecosystem: Environmental > Terrestrial > Soil > Unclassified ...
AGGTTTAGGAGTCATCGGCATGTATTCCGATATGTCCGGAGCCACGAGCGTGACCGTCTCGTGCTTCTCGTCAACCACCTTCTTTGCACCGATGATGGAAACCGCAACCAGCGCGCCGATCATGCAGGCATGTACGATTGCAGACGAGGTGCTGGCGACCTTACGATTGTCGTAATCCCCCCAAATGCTCTTCACTGCTACCGGACGTGACGTAAGTTTAAGTGGCGGCAGCTTCTCCGGAAACAGCGCGTCGCGCAGGTTCTCTTTCAAAGAATGAAAGAGAGATTCCTCCGTTTTGATATTGAAGTTGGGAGCCTTGGCGGGAACCGTGTTGCGGATCACCGTTTCTTCCGAGGGAGCAATCAACACCTGATTGGACATAGGACCTTTGTGTTCGACCCGCAGCAGCCGCTTCCGCTCATCGTGGTGGGAGTGGCTGCTGTACTCTTATCCGATGAGTTAACCTGCGTTTTTGTTGCTCGGAGCGCAATCCTGAATTCATTGTCTTTGTCAAGAGCAAAGCGAAAAAATGTGTCCGCAGGAAATACTGAAGCGCGCAACTCTCAGTGTCCTGAAACGATCGAAAGCCACTGAAATTAGATGCCCTCCAGCACCAAACGACCGATGTTTTCTTCCGCCAGCAAAGCCTGCGAGTGAACCCCACACGTTGTGTGATAGCAAAATCCGCTTACCCGGACAACCCTGTTTAAACCCGGTGCTCGGCGAATAGTTGTTGATCGAAAAAACTTGAATTTGTGGGGGCGTTCCTTGGGGTAAGTCGGGCTTATTTTGTCGCGGATGCGCGCTCTGCATGCAAATGTTGCAGGACGCGGACGCCGAGTTGGCCGAACTGAAGGGCTGCGATTCCCTCCGCAGCGGCACGAGCCGCGGCTATGGTTGTCAAAGTGGGAATACGGTGGGTGACTGCGGCGCGGCGAATCGCCTTTTCATCGAACCATGGATCCTGGCCTTGCGGTGTGTTGATAACGAGGTGGATGCGGTCGCCCTTGATCAGATCAACTACGTTGGGGCGCCCCTCTTTCACCTTGTACACTCGTTCGACTGGAAGTCCAGCTCGCTCCAGGGCGTTGGCTGTACCGTGAGTTGCTACGAGGTTGAAGCCAAGCTCCACAAACCGCTGCCCTAGTTCTGCGACTCCGGCTTTGTCGCGGTCGGCGATGCTGATAAACACTGTTCCCGAAGTGGGCAGCGTCTGGCCGGCGGAGAGTTGAGCTTTCGCGAATGCCTCGCCGAATGAGTCGCCCACGCCCATCACCTCACCCGTAGACTTCATCTCCGGCCCGAGCACGGTGTCTACGCCGGGGAATTTGTTCCAGGGGAAAACCGGGCTCTTAACGAAATAGCAGTCTCCGGTTTTGAGATCGGCCGCGCGTTCAACATACTCGGGCAAGAATTCGCGGAGTTTTCTCCCCGTCATCAGACGGGCCGCGATTTTGGCCAACGGCACTCCGGTGGCCTTGGACACGTATGGCACAGTGCGCGATGCGCGGGGATTCACTTCCAGCACGTACACTTTATCTCTCTGAATCGCGTACTGGATGTTCATCAATCCGATTACTTTCAGCGCGCGAGCCAGGCGAAAGGTGTACTCGCGCATAATTTCCAGCAGGTGTGCGGGGATATCAACAGCCGGAAGCACGCACGAGGAGTCGCCAGAGTGGATGCCGGCCTCCTCAATATGCTGCATGATTCCGGCGATGACGACATCTTCACCATCGGAAACCGCGTCCACATCCACTTCGGTTGCGGCTTCAAGGAAATGATCGATCAGCACCGGCCGCTCCTGCGAGTATTCGACCGCCTCCTTCATGTAGCGGACGACCGAAGCGTCGTCATAGGCGATCACCATGGCGCGTCCGCCAAGCACATAGGAGGGGCGGACCAGCACGGGGTATCCGATAGAATTGGCCCCGGCAACTGCTTCCTCCACGCTGGTGGCCAGCGCTCCCGGCGGCTGCGGGATAGCGAGTTCCTCGAGTAGCTTTCCGAAACGCTTGCGGTCTTCGGCGAGATCGATGGACTCGGGCGACGTTCCTATAATGGGAACGCCGGCTGCCTTCAGCGGTAGCGCCAAGTTGAGGGGCGTTTGCCCGCCAAACTGGACAATCATCGCCACCGGAGCTCCACCCGATGCTTCGTGCTCGTACACCGCAAGAACATCTTCCAGAGTGAGCGGCTCAAAGTAAAGCCGGTCGCTGGTGTCGTAATCGGTGGAAACGGTTTCTGGATTGCAGTTGATCATGATGGTTTCGTAACCATCGTCGCGCAATGCGAACGACGCGTGACAGCAGCAGTAGTCGAACTCGATTCCCTGACCGATGCGATTGGGGCCGCTGCCAAGAATGATGACCTTCTTGTTTGCCGTCGGTGGCGCCTCGTCTTCTTCTTCATATGCAGAGTAAAGGTACGGCGTATAGCTCTCGAATTCTGCGGCACAAGTGTCGACCAGCTTGAACACCGGCTTCAATCCATTCTTCGCTCGCAAGTGGCGGACTTTCTCTGCCGAGCCTTTGTTCCCGCCGATTTTCCACAAATCCGCGAGCCGCGCGTCAGAAATGCCCATCCGTTTGGCTTCGCGCAGCAGTTGTGGTGGAACCGAGTCGATCGGATGCTTCTCGATCTCCTTTTGCATTTCCGAAATTTCTCGCATCTGATGCAGGAACCAGGGATCGATGCTGGTGATGCGCGCCAGCTCCTTTACCGTGTGGCCCTCGCGCAGGGCGTAACGCAGATACATCAGTCGCTCAGGATGTGGAGTGACCAGCCGCTGCATCAGCCGGCGCGGTTCGATGTTTTCCGCAGTGGCTCGCTTTCCCGTATCCAGAGAACGCAGGCCCTTCATCAACGCTTCCTTGAACGTTCGTCCAATGGCCATGGCCTCGCCCACGGACTTCATCTGCGGACCGAGTCCTTCTTCCGCTCCAGGAAACTTTTCGAACTGCCATTTGGGAATTTTCACGACGACATAGTCAATGGTCGGCTCGAAGCAGGCCGGCGTCTTCCGGGTAATGTCGTTGGGGATCTCGTCGAGCGTGTAGCCCACCGCGAGCCGTGCGGCAATTTTGGCGATGGGGAATCCGGTGGCTTTCGACGCCAGCGCTGACGAACGGGAAACCCGGGGATTCATCTCGATCACCACCATCCGGCCATTGCTGGGATGTACGCCGAACTGAATATTAGATCCGCCCGTCTCCACCCCAATTTCTCGAATCACCCGAATGGCCGCGTCCCGCATGTTCTGATATTCGCGGTCCGTAAGCGTCTGCGCCGGAGCAACGGTGATGGAGTCTCCGGTGTGTACGCCCATGGGATCGAAGTTCTCGATCGAGCAGATGATAATCACGTTATCCCTGAGGTCGCGCATGACCTCAAGCTCGTACTCTTTCCACCCCAGCACAGATTCTTCGATCAGCACCTCATGCACCGGCGAGAGATCGAGGCCGCGAGTTACGATTTCCAGCAGCTCTTCGCGGTTGTAGGCGATGCCTCCGCCCGATCCTCCCAAGGTGAATGATGGACGAATGATGACGGGGAACCCGATTTTGCCGGAGAACTCGAGCGCGTCGCGCAGGTTGTTTACCAGTGCTGATTTGGGAACATCAAGGCCGATGCGCGTCATGGCATCCTTGAAGAGCAGTCTGTCTTCGGCCATTTTGATCGCGCGCAGTTGCGCCCCAATCAGCTCGACGCCATAGCGATCGAGCGCGCCAGAATCAGCCAGATCAACGGCGAGATTGAGCGCAGTCTGTCCGCCCACAGTAGGCAGTAGCGCGAATTTGCCGCCTGAACGCATCTCGGACTCGGCGCGAAGAATCTCCTCGAGATACTCGCGCGTCAGCGGCTCGATGTACGTGCGGTCCGCAAGCTCAGGATCGGTCATGATGGTTGCTGGATTGGAGTTCGCCAGCACGACCTCATAGCCTTCAGCCTTGAGCGCCTTGCAAGCCTGCGTGCCCGAGTAGTCGAACTCTGCCGATTGACCGATGACAATCGGCCCTGAACCGATTACAAGAATTTTCGAAATGTCGTTGCGACGGGGCATGGAGAAGAATTTCTTAGTATTCAGTTATTGCTATTCAGCGCCTATTTCGTCCTTTCATCCCTTCCACTCTCTCATCATTTTTACAAAGTCGCCGAACAAATAATGCGAGTCGTGCGGGCCGGGCGAGGCTTCGGGATGGTACTGCACGCTGAACAGAGGCATCGAGCGGTGTCGCATGCCTTCGAGCGTACCGTCGTTCAGGTCAAAGTGGGTCATCTCAACTTCGCTGCCCTTCAGCGAATCTGGATCGACGGCGAAGTTGTGGTTGTGGGCTGTAATCTCGATTTTTCCCGTGCGCTCCTGCCGAACCGGATGATTGCCCCCGTGATGCCCGAATTTTAGTTTGTAGGTCTTGCCGCCGAGCGCCAGCCCGATTAGTTGATGTCCCAGGCATATTCCGAAAACCGGAGTCTTGCCTGCCAGGGCTCGAATGGCTTCCTGTGCATATGTCACCGGCTCGGGATCGCCGGGGCCGTTGGACAGAAAAACACCATTGGGTTTAAGCGAGAGCACATCGTCGGCGGTGGTCTGGGCGGGGACAACGGTCACGCTGCATCCCTGATCGACCAACATGCGCAGGATGTTCTGCTTGATGCCAAAGTCGTAGGCAACGACGTGCAGGGCACCCTCGCGATCGAATTCCTTCGCCGGCTGTGCCGCGTAAGTGATCACCGGACCTTGCGTCCACTCGTAGCGCTGCTTGGTGCTGACAACCTTTGCCAGATCGGTGCCGTCCATTTTGGGAATGGAGCGGGCTTTTGCCACCAGCTTCTCGGGATCGGACTCGATCAGCGAGATCACTCCACGCATCACTCCATGGGTCCGCAGATGACGAACGAGCGCACGCGAATCGATGTCGGCGATTACCGGGATTTTGAAACGCTCGAGATATTCATCGGCTGCTTGCTGCGAGCGCCAATTCGAGCTGATCGGCGAAAACTCGCGAACGATGAGCCCTTCGATGAAGGGACGAACAGCTTCATTGTCGTCAGGGTTGGTGCCGTAATTTCCGATCTCAGGGTTGGTGAGGACGACGATCTGGCCGGCGTAAGAGGGATCAGTGAAGATTTCCTGGTATCCGGTAAGAGAGGTATTAAAAACGACTTCCCCGTAACATTCGGCCTTCGCTCCGTAGCCTTTGCCTCGGAAGATGCGGCCATCTTCCAGCGCAAGGATTGCCTGCACGCGCTTCTCCGGGGGTGGATTTTTAGAAGTTTACCATGATGGAGGTTAACACGAAGGACACAAAGGCAAAGATCAAAGATAAGGTCACGGAAACTTTGGACATCGCTCTTGCCCCGTCACCTTCAGAGTCCTTCGTGCCCTTCGTGTTAAAGCCTCGTGTCAGCGGAGAATCCCGAGCCGATCTACCGGCCAATACACGAATACCGCCTTACCGAAAATGTAGCTTTGATCCACTGGGCCGAAGTCACGGCTGTCATTTGAAAGCGAACGATGATCTCCAAGCACGAAATACGCATGCTCTGGAACGGTGATCTCTCCCATCGAACGGTAGTCGAAGTAGTCGCCGGGTACGTAGGTCTCTTTCAGCGGCTTGTCATTCACGTACACCTGCCCCTCGACGATGCGCACCCGATCTCCGGAAACCCCAATCACCCGCTTGATGTAGCTCTTAGAGGGATCAAAAGGATAGTGGAAGACCACGATGTCTCCCCGCTCAATCGGCTCCAGCTTGTAAACGAATTTGTTGATGAAAATGCGCTCCTGGTCTTGGAGACCCGGAAGCATGCTGGTGCCCTCGACACGGACTGGCTGGTAAAGGAAGATGATAAAGAAAGCAGAAAAACACACCGCTAGAAGAAGATCACGAGTCCAATTCCACAGCAGGCGTCGCGGACGCGGCTTTAATTGCTCGGTTCCAGCCATCTATCCTCAATTATAAAGACGCATCAGTAGCCCTTTTGTTTATCGACTTCTCCCAGCAGCGGCTGCTTAGCTTCATATCGCCGGAGGTTTTCGCAGATACGCGCAAAATGCCGTTCCCAAAGGCGATCTGTGAGCGCAGCGCTATGAGGTGTAATGAGCAGGTTCTCGAGCTCCCACAACGCAGATTCCGGCGGAAGCGGCTCGGTTTTGAAGACATCCAGGGCTGCAGCACGAATTGTGGCCTTGCGCAATGCTCGTTCCAGGGCGTCCTCGTCCACTAGCGCACCCCGGCTTACGTTGATAAAACAAGCATCGCGGCGCATTTGTGAGAACGTACCATCGTTGAAGAGCGTTTGCGTGCGCGGCGTGAGCGGCGCCGCGAGCAGAACGTAATCCGATTCGGCGAGTAGTATCGCCATCTCCGTCGGACCAAGCACGCGATCGGCGCCTTCGCCGCCACGCTGCGGATGCTCGCGGATCGCGATTACCTTCATGCCGAGCGCTTTGGCGAGGCGTACACTCTCCCGCCCGATTGCGCCCAGACCGATTACGCCCAAGGTCGCGCCGGCAATCTCGCGCGGCCGAAAGTTGCCCGACCACAACTGCTGTTGGCCCCACTGGCGTTGCTCTTGGAATTTTGCCGCAGCGGGCAGTCCCTTAGCTAAAGCAAATATCACGGCAATCGCGTGCTCGGCGACTACCGGCCCATGGATGCCGGTGGAGTTGGTCACGCGCACATCGCTTGCCACCAGCTCGGGAAACATAAGCTGATGCACCGCCGCAGTGGTCGCATGGATCCAGAGTAGCTTGCGCGCGGTAGCAAACTGCTCCGAACGCAATTGCCATCCGATCATTACCTCGGCCTCGGTGATCTCCTCGTTCATTCTTTGAAAGTGTTCAAGCTGCACAAACGAGTGTTGCGGAAATTCGCTTTGCAGGCGCGGACCCAGCCACTCCGGGGCATTCCAGAGCTCAAAGCGGTGATGGATGGCGAGAAGAACTTTCATGAGAATCAAGCAATAAGCAGTAAGCGATTAGCAATAAGCAGAACGCGCATTCCGCCTGGCTTTCCGGTTCCCGCTTATCGCTTATTGCTTACCGCCTATTGCTGGATTCATTCGCAAATCCCTTCCCGTCATCTCCTTCGGTTGCGGGATGCCGAGCATCGACAGCATGGTTGGTGAAATGTCCTGCAGCGCGCCGTCGGGGCGCAGTCCGAGTTTCTTGTCATCATCACCGACTACTATGAATGGCACTGGATTTGTGGTGTGCGCCGTGTGTGGGCCACCGGTCGCCGGATCAATGAGCATCTCGGCATTACCATGGTCCGCGGTCACAATCATTGACCCGCCTCGCTGCTTAAGTGCGTTATAGATTCGACCGAGGCACGAATCCACTGTCTCAACTGCCTTCACCGTCGGCTCGATTTTGCCCGAGTGGCCGACCATATCCGCGTTAGCAAAGTTGACGATGATCACCTGAAACCCACCCTTTTCAATCGCATTCACCACCGCATCCGCAATCCCGGCAGCGCTCATCTCCGGCTTCAGGTCGTAAGTCGCAACCTTCTGCGATGCCACCAGAATGCGGTCCTCTCCGGCGAACGGTTGCTCGACTCCTCCGTTGAAAAAGTAAGTCACGTGCGCGTACTTCTCAGTTTCCGCGACGCGCAAATTGCGCAGTCCATCGCCTGCCATCACGTTCGCCAAAATGTTGCTGAGCGAATCCGGAGGCACCACAAATGGCAGCTCGAACTGCTTGTCATAGCGCGTCATACAGATGTAGGTCAGGTTTTTGGGTGCCTCGGCCGCGGGAATCATCTTCTCAAGCGCGTCGGAATCCTGGAGTTCGCGGCCATTTTCTTTGGTAATGCCGCTGAAGCGCGTGAGTACGCGGGTGATCTGGCGGGCGCGGTCGGCGCGGAAATTAAAATTGATACAACTGTCGTCGTCGCGAATGGTGGCGAGCGCCTCGCCGCGATCATCGACACAGACGAACGGGACGACGAACTCGTCGGTGGTGCCGCGATTGTAGGCCTCTTTCACTCCCTCAATGGCATCGCTTGAGGCGCCCCCTTCGGCCTTGCCCCTTACCATTGCCTCGTAAGCTTTGCGTTCGCGCTCCCAACGACGGTCCCGGTCCATCGCATAATATCGCCCACTCACACTGGCGACTGTGCCGGCGTTGAGATCGCGCATTCTTTTCCGGAGTTGCTCAAGATATCCTGCGCCGCTGGTGGGCAATGTGTCACGGCCATCGAGAAATGCGTGGACGAAAACGCGATCCACGCCATTCTGCCTGGCCATCCGCAGCAGGGCATAGAGATGGTTCTGATGTGAGTGCACGCCCCCGTCTGAGAGTAGACCGAAGATGTGCAGGCGGCGTTCACCCGAACGCGCGTTCTTCATGGCGGACAACAGCGCTGGATTGGAGAAGAACTCGCCGTTCTCAATCATCACGTCGATCTTGGTGATGTCCATGTACACCACGCGCCCGGCGCCGATGTTCAGGTGTCCCACTTCGCTGTTGCCCATTTGTCCATTCGGCAACCCGACATAGCGTCCGCTGGTGTGCACCAGCGTGTTGGGAAAATCGCGCAACAGCGCGTCATAATTTGGCTTGCGCGCCAGGGCAATAGCATTGGCATGCGTCTCCGCGCGATATCCCCAGCCATCGAGGATGATGAGAACGAGAGGTGTGTTTTTCATGTGAATTGTGTGATTTCGCGATTTCGTGATTTGGTGATCTGAATCGCCAAATTGAATGTCTCATGATCGGGTGATTTGCGGATGTTGATTTTCAATCGCGAAATCACGAAATCGCGAAATCACAATTCTGAATAAATCACCCGATCGGCGAAGCAGGTTGTGGTGCTTTGGACGTCTTGTCATACCCTTTCTCCCGCAGCTTCTTCATGATTTGGTCGGCGAGGCCGCGGCCCCATTCCTGGCCGGCGCTGATGGTTTCCGCAGACATTTGTGGCAGAACTTTGATCGTCTTCTGGCCCACCCGCGACTGATAAAACACAATCAGGTCATGGATGTCCTGGAGCGAATAATACTTGTCATAAACGGGAACAATGAGATCGATGAGATCGTCGGCATTTACCTGCCTGAGGAAGTCGTTCCAAAACTCCTCCGGAACGTTGGGATAGCTGGCGCGAATGGGCGCGATCATCTGCCGCATGACATCGACAGATACCTTGGCTGCGCCCGTCAGCTCAATAAGGCGGCGGATTTCGGCGCGCTTGGCCGCCTGGTCTTTATCGGCGGTTGAGGACTGCGCATTGGCGCCGGAGTTGTGGTCTGCGGGTGGAGAACCTTGAGCAGGAGCAGACAGACTCAGACACAGTAAGGCAACAAAGCACGAAGCGAACTTTAGTTTCATAGTGGCTCTCAAAATACTTTGAAAATGAGCTGCCGGACTGGTGGAATGACCTCGTCCTGAAAGGCTACGGTTTGATAGCCTTGCACCTTCAAGAGCTGCTAGGGGACGAACGGCCCCAAGGCCACCCATTACGCTCCGGCGTTTCTTGCCAGTTCACCGTCATAATTCAGGGCCCCCACTCCGAGGAATCCGGCCCCACGGCCCAGTTCCTCCTCGATGCGCAGCAACTGGTTGTACTTGGCAATGCGGTCGGTGCGCGAGGCGGAGCCGGTCTTGATTTGTCCCACGCCGGTTCCGACCGCTAGATCGGCGATGAACGTGTCTTCCGTTTCGCCAGAACGATGACTGATGACGCAGGTGTATCCATTGCGACGGGCGAGCTCGATGCACTCCAGGGTCTCGGTGACGGTCCCGATTTGGTTCACCTTGATCAGGATCGAATTCGCGCAACCTTCGTCGATGCCACGCTGCAAGCGTTCGCTGTTAGTGACAAACAAATCGTCGCCGACAAGCTGGATGGTGTCGCCGAGCTCGTCGGTCAGCATCTTCCATCCTTCCCAATCGTCTTCGGCGAGTCCGTCTTCCAGTGAGACGATTGGATACTTATGTGCCCAGTCGGACCAGAAGCGCACCATCTGCTCCGAGCTCTTGCTGCTTTTGTCCGATTTCTTGAAAGTGTAATTCCCATTTTCGAACAACTCGCTGACAGCAGGATCCAAAGCGATGGCAATCTGTTCGCCAGGCGTGTAGCCCGCCTTCTGAATTGCTTCGAGGATTACCTCGATCGCTTCCACGTTCGACTTTAACGAGGGAGCAAAACCGCCTTCATCGCCCACAGCAGTGTTGTAGCCCTTCTTCTTGAGTACGCTTTTCAGGATGTGAAAGACCTCAGCGCCCCAGCGCAGGGCGTCGGCAAAAGTTTCTGCCCCGATCGGCATCACCATGAATTCCTGGAAATCGACATTATTGTCGGCATGGGCGCCGCCATTCAGGATGTTCATCATAGGGACGGGCAGGACGTTAGCATTCACCCCGCCGAGATAGCGATAGAGCGGCAGCTTGAGATCATTGGCGGCGGCCCGGGAACAGGCCATTGATACCGCCAAAATCGCGTTGGCTCCGAGCTGCGATTTATTGGGAGTGCCATCCAACTCAATCATCGTGCCGTCGATGAGCCGTTGATCGGAAGGATCCATCCCGCCGAGCGCCGGTGCGATCGCGCTCTCGATGTTCTCCACTGCCTTGAGAACGCCTTTGCCAAGATAGTGTTGCGGATCGTCGTCGCGCAGCTCCACGGCTTCGTGTTCGCCGGTCGAAGCGCCGCTGGGAACGGCCGCTCGTCCCATGGTTCCGCTGGTTAGGATCACATCGCATTCCACTGTGGGATTTCCGCGGGAATCGAGAATCTCTCGCGCGCGAATCTCCTGTATCGCACTCATAGCACTCCTTCTGATTACGCCTGATTGCTCGCTCAAGGGCTCGTGCCCGGCACTGAGCGGCTCGCCACTGGAGGAATGAATCGTGGTGACCAACTCGGACACGGAAAGCAAATCCTCCCGGCGGAATACAGGATTATAAATGTCGCTGAAAATCCCGCTTTGCGTCAGCGAAGCACGGTAGCTGCTAGCTCCTGGCTGCTCGCTGCTACCTAAAACCAAAGGCAATAGCAAAAACAAAAGCTCGACACGGATTACACGGAGGTCACGATCGCACGGATGAACCTTGGGGAAAAAATGAATCAAAATGAATCCGTGAAATCCGTGCTTGTCCGTGGAATCCGTGGTAAAGCTGTTGCTTTTGCTGTCGCTTTTGGCTCTGCGAGCAGCCATCAGCCAGAAGCTAGCAGCTGGCTTTCGCCTTCCGATACAATCGCCAGCACTATGACTGAACTAGCCCAACGCACATGCGTTCCCTGCAAAGGCGGCGTGCCTCCGCTAACCGGAGAGGAACTCGCCAACCTGGCTCGACAACTCCCAGGATGGAAAGTAGTTGAGGAGCATCACATCGAGAAAAGCTTTAACTTCTCCGACTTTGTCAGCGCCCTGGAGTTCGTGAAAGCGATCGGCGCCATCGCCGAAGAGCAGGGCCACCACCCCGACATCCTTCTGCGCTGGGGCAAAGTGACAGTGACGATCTGGACGCACAAGATCGACGGCCTCACAGAAAGCGACTTCATTCTGGGCGCAAAGATCGACGAGATCCCGCGCCTGGCCAGCGCCTGAGCAGAGGCAACGACAGCCGAGCACCTACCTCTTTTCAGCACCGAAACCGGGCGCGCGGGCATCTTCCAACGCTGCCTTCGAACACCGCAATTTCCCTTTTCGGTAAGAGCGACTCGGAAAGTTTGCGAAAGCTACCTAAAGCACGCCTCCAAACTCAATGACCGACAGCCAGCGCGTTCAAGTTCGCTCCGTCGGAGAGGACGATGACGTTATCGCCGGCAGTTTGACTGCAGTGAATCGTGACCGTATGGGGGCCGCTGGTCGGCACGACAGTCGCGGCGACAAGCGAGACAGCTGCTTTTTCCCGATCGACGGACATGTCTACTGTCACGGGGTTGTTCATGATTTTCGCTTCGTCGACAAGAGCGAAGCATTGCACAATGTCGTTTGTTCCCTCGGGATCGAACAATTCGACTTCTCCGTGGACGAGAAGGTTCATATTTGCATCAGGAAGGCTGATGGTGGTCGAGACGATGTCAGTGAGAGTCGTAAGAATGAAAACAAAGCCGAAGCTCCCACCTGCATTCTGGTTCGAGGCAACAACCACCGGGGTTCCGGGCGGCCCGACATCTCCCTTCGGGCCCTGTGGGCCTGGACTACCGGGTGCGCCAGTGTCGCCTTTGAGTCCAATTGGCCCGGCGGGCCCCTGCGGACCGGGCGGACCAGCAGCTCCAACTGTGGCTTCAAACACCGCCGCAGTGAAGTTGCCGAACCTCACGAGCAGAAGATAGCTGCCCGGGGCCAAAGTGGCAGGCAAGGCGGCGACGATTTGCGTGCTGCTGGAACTTTGCACAGTCAAAGGCAGTACTCCACCGAGAATGACGGAGGGGCTGTGGCCAAAATTCGCTCCAGTTAGAGTCAGCGTATTCGCGTCGTTATCGACCGTAGCGCCATAGATAACCGGAATCCCGAAGTCGGCGCCAGCGCTGGACAACAGCATGGTTACCGAAATGGCGATTGCGAAGATCGAGGAACAATTCTTGATTTTCATTGCAGTGCTCCTTCTCGAGAACTGGGTCCTCGCGTTCGTAAACCTCAAGAGCGTTAATCCCGAAATTGAAAATTCGCGAAGTCGCTCGAGAGTAAAGCCGAACTTCAGCGATCATCATCCGAGCCACGAGGCGCCAGGAATCCGTGCACGGCGCCGTTGGTATCAAGGTAATTGCCCACGACATCTCCCTCGGAATTGATACCGAATGCGGTTGCGGCCACAGCAGCGTCGGGTTCGGCGAAGCTGTAATTGCCCTGTGGGGAGCGAACAAACGCGTGCTGAACGCCATTTACCAACGTAGTGCCGACGATCTCTCCCCGAGAGTTGATGTCCCATGCCTGGGTGACCAGAGCGCCCGGCGCCGAAACAGTCTCCACGCTCCCGGATTTCAGGATGTGATATCCAGTGCCCATGGCAAAGTCGATACCAACAATTTCTCCGGATTCGGTGATGCCGTTGTTCATGGTCATGCCCATGGCCAGCCTGCTGAATGCGCCGGTTTCTGGGTTTAAGACGAAACCGTGCATGCTTCCCATTTGGTCTTTGTCGTGAATGCAGCCTACGATCTGGCCTTCGGCGTTCATGGCGCGGGGGATGATGCTGTGCGCGAACGAGGGATTGTCATAGACGGGCTGCCCATCGCTGGTTAAATCCGGCGCGTCGAAATACATGAACTGGTTTTGGTACCAGGCGAAGCCTCTGAATCTCGGTGCTCCAACCTTTGCCCCGTCCTCGAGCGTGAAATATGCCCCGACGACTACTCCCTGCGGACTGATGTAACGCGGCTGCGTGCCGGTAGCTGGGTGCTCACTTGAGCTGGGCACGTTGATGTCGGTGAACATGCCGTTCTTGTCACGCAAAAAGCCGCGAGTGTGTGCCGAATTGCAAGGGAGTTCGAGGCAATACCAGCCGACAATTGTGCCGTCCGCGTTGATACCAGACGCAACCGTTACGACTGCGTTCTTAACGTCGAGGGTCACGGCCTGTGGCCGACTGGCCGCTGCCGGTGCAGCGAACAGGAACAGCGCGGCGAGAGCGGCTGCAACGTTTTCCAAAACTTTGAGTTTCAATTGCTTCATAACATTCCTCCAGAGCCAATGCGACGCTTTAATTCGGCGCCGAATTGAGCTGCTATTCACATAAGCGGAAGATCCGGAGAAATTGGGTCATGAAAAGAGGGGAACAGAAAGAAGAGAAAAGAGCGCGCGGCGGCCCTCCGCCGGAAATTGACATTCGTTTTAACTTTCGGACAGCACACAAAACACCAACTTCCGGCGGAGAGCGGCCGCACTCCTGAATCTTGGGTTTCCTCGCTCCTAACCCGTTGACTTTCGCGGGGAAAAGCAAGTATCTTCCTTGCCCACACAGGCGAAAATCATGGGCAGTGAGCTCAGTCGACACGACCTGAGTCAGCTTCTGGATCGTTGGACCCAAGGCGACGCCGAAGCGCTCAAGGCCCTGGTTCCACTCGTCTACGCGGAACTGCGCCGGCTGGCGCACCATCGCCTCCGCCAGGAACGCAAGGACCACACGCTGCAGACCACCGCGCTGGTCCATGAAGCCTATTTACGTCTGGCGCAGCATCCTCCTCGTACTGTCAATGACCGCAAGCATTTTCTCGCGCTGGCTGCCGGAGTCATGCGCCAGGTGCTGGTCGATCATGCCCGGGAGAAGCGGGCAGCGAAACGCGACGGGCGCATAAAGTTGGAACTTCAGCCAGAGATGATGCCAGTGCCTGCGCCCGACGTGGATTTGCTCGCTCTGGATCACGCGCTGGATGGACTGGCCAAGCTCGATGCGCGCCAGTCGAAGATTGTGGAGCTGCGTTTCTTCGCCGGGCTCTCCATCGAGGACACCTCCGAAGTGCTAGGCATGTCACCAGCTACGGTGAAGCGCGACTGGATCACGGCGCGCGCGTGGATCTATCGCTCGATGACTGGACGAGTGCTGACATGAATGACGTCGAACGATGGCAGCGGGTGAAGCAGTTACTCGACCAGGCAATCGGTTGCGATGCACACGAACGCGCCGCCTTGCTCGACCGCGAATGTGGGAGCGATTCGGAATTGCGATCTGAAGTTGAGTCGCTCGTTTCCTCTCATCAGCGGGCGGGAAGCAACTTCCTGGGTAAGCCAGTCATAAATATTTCGGGGAGCCTGGGAGTTCGAGCAGCGGCAAGCGTGAGTGGTCAGATTGGCCTGTCACCCGGAACTATGCTTGGCCAGTACGAAGTCATCGGACTGATTGCGTCGGGCGGCATGGGCGAGGTCTATCGGGCGCGCGACACAAGCTTGCACCGCGATGTCGCCATCAAGGTATTGCCGCCGGCTCTCCTCCACGATGAAGAGCGGCTGCGGCGCTTCGAACAGGAAGCGCGAGCAACGGCCGCCTTGAACCATCCCAACATTCTTGCCATCTTCCAAATGGGTGTTCATGATGGCGCGCCATACTTGGTCTCCGAGCTGCTGGACGGAGTCACCCTGCGCGAGCATCTGGCACGAGGGCCCATTCCGTTTCGCAGAACGATTGACTATGCCACTCAAATTTCACGCGGGCTGGCGGCAGCTCATGACAAAGAAATCGTACATCGCGATTTAAAACCCGAAAACCTCTTCATCGTGAGGGATGGGCGGTTAAAGATTCTGGATTTTGGATTGGCAAAACTCAGGCAGCGCTACGCCGAAGAGCTCGGCGTTTCAACCAAAGGCACGGAATCCGGCATGGTGATGGGGACCGTCGGCTACATGTCGCCGGAGCAGGTAAGCGGAAAGCCGGCCGATCATCGTGCCGATATCTTTGCCTTGGGCGCCATCATTTACGAGTCGCTGACCGGGCAACGCGCCTTCCGCAAACCGACGTCTGCGGAAACTATGGCGGCCATTCTTAACGAGGATCCTCCGAGCGCTTCGCAGCTTACGTCCGGCATTCCTCCCGCTCTCGAAAAGGTCGTGCAGCGTTGCCTCGAAAAAAATCCAGCACAACGCTTTCAGTCCGCCTCGGATCTCGCATTCACGCTGGAAGCGGTATCGGATTCAGGCGCCAGA
>Ga0134128_10005327_pt1 | contig 15592 bp, 12 predicted proteins | sample KB31754_FD_96462 | JGI IMG/M metagenome (GOLD analysis project Ga0134128, IMG submission 96462) | Terrestrial soil microbial communities with excess Nitrogen fertilizer from Kellogg Biological Station, Michigan, USA - KB3-175-4 | ecosystem: Environmental > Terrestrial > Soil > Unclassified ...
AGCCCGCCTACCACACCGTGATGATCGCCCGCCGCTCGTGCGGCGAGGTTCGATGCTCCCAGAGGTAGATCCCTTGCCATGTCCCGAGCTCGAGCTTACCGCCTCCGACCGGGCATGTCGTCCGGTCCCTCAGCCTCGTGCTCGTAGGCGGGATCGCCATCCGGGGCCAAGCGCTTCATGAAAGTCTCGAGATCCCGCCTCACGCTCGGATCCCAGTTCTCCCCCGCAAGGAGCGATGCGCTCGTGTGCGGCACGAATACGTTGCACAGCCCTTCAATCACGCCGGCCTCGCGCACGGCCTGGGCGATTCGTGCCGTCAACTCAATCAGCCCACGCCCCGGCGTTCGAACGGTGATCGCGCTCCGATGCATTCGATGCCTCAGTAATGCAGCTGCAGCACGCCGGCGCTTCCGAGTATCGGCACGCTCACGATATAGATACTCCCATACTCGCGCTCCGCGACGGGCGTCGGTCTCACACCGCTCAGCGCCTCGACGAGCTGGGACACCGTCGAGCCGCTGTCCACGATCATCACGGTCTCGCCGCGGTGCTCGCTCAGGGCGCGTCCCGCGATCGAGCCGGGGTCGCCATCATCGAACACGATCGGTCGCAAGCCGAGCCGCGCCGCGAGCGGTGCGGCGGTTTGACGCGCGCGCCGCGCAGCGCTCACGTAGATCGCCGTGATTCGCCCCGGAGATGCAGTCGCGCCGAACAGATGGGCGAGCCGCTCTGCACGCCGCTCGCCCTCGATGACGAGCGGCGGATCGGCAATGCTGCCGAGGGGCCGCTCCCCCGGGCGAACGACGACGACAGTGGTCGTCTGCGCCGACTGATAGAGCAGGACGGCCGCGGCGACGATGACCGCAACGAGCAGCGCGGTGAGCCAGATCGGCGCCAGGAACGGTCGATGACGATGACGGCTGAACACGACCGTTTGCATCTCCGGCGAATTCACGAGATCGAGGCACTCGCATCGCCCGAGAGTCGCTGCGCTTCGACGATCGGCTCATCGCTGAGCTTCAACCCTCCGAGGCGCACGTAGCACAGGCGTACGAGTACGGCCGCGGCGACTCCGCCGAGTAGCATAGGGGCGGCTGCGGCGAGAAAGAGCTGGCGCAGCGGCAGATTCATCGACAGCAGCACGGCGCCCGCCAGCGGACCGGCTATCGCACCGAACCGACCAATGCCGAGAGCCCAACCGACCCCCTTCGAACGGATCGCGGTCGGATAAAGCAGACCGGCGGAGGCATTGTTCCCGAACTGTGCACCGAGCACGGCGAGCCCGGACAGCGTTGCAAGCGGTGCAAGTGCGGCGAACGTGGTAGTTACGAGGCCAAGCGCAGCGATCGCCGGCACCGCAGCGACAAACAGCAATGCGATCACGACGAAACCGAACCGATCGAGAAGTACGCTCATGAGCAGCCCGCCCACCGTGCCCCCGACGGAGTACAGCGATGTGGCGAGTGCCGCCTGGCCAGCCGCCATGCCGCTGTCGCGCAAGATGAGCGGCAGAAACGAATTGAGAAAATAATTGGACATGAGGGCCGTGGCGAAGCACACCCACAGAAGCGGTGTGATCCAGGCAAGACCGCCGCCGAACAGGCGCCGCAACCCGATCACATCGCGGGGTCCTGCGGCCTCCTGCGCATACACGAATCGCGCGTCGTCCGCGATCGTGAGATCCGGCCGCATCCGGCGTGCGAGCACGAGGAGCTCGCGCGGGCGATCGCCGCGCAGCGCAAGGAATTTCACGGATTCGGGCAGCGCGAAAATGAGGCCGATGCTGACGGCGAGCGGTACGATGCCGCCCACCCAAAACAGCACACGCCACCCGTAGTGTGGCATCCAGCCATAGGCGATGAGACCGGGCGCGCTGGTGCCGAGGGTGATTCCGACAAACATGAGCGTGATGAGCGTTGCGCGCAGGCGCTTCGGCGATAGCTCCGAGTTGAGCGCGATGGTGTTCGGCATCACCCCGCCCAAACCGATTCCCGTGATGAACCGAAGTGCGATCACCTGATTGAGGTCGTGCATACCGGCCACCGCGAGCGAGGACAGGCCGTACACGACGCTGCCTGCGACGATCGCCACCCTGCGGCCGTAGCGATCCCCGATCCATCCGAGGAGCGGCGCGCCGAGCAGAACCCCGACGTTGCTCGCGCTCGAGGCAGGACCGAATGCGATCTTCGGCACGTGCCACAGCGTCTCGAGGGCCGGCTGCGCCTGGGCGAGCGCGCCGATGTCGTACCCATCGGCAAACATCGCAAGAAAGGACCAGATGAGCAGGCTCACGTTGAACCAGCGAATGCGCTGCTCATCGACCAGACGATCGATCGCGATGGTCTGACTCATCGATTCCCCTCGTGTGCAGCGAGCGTCACGAGTGTCGCACCCTCGCTCACTCGATCGCCCGGACGCACGTGAACCGCCTCGACGAGGCCGTCCTGCGGCGCCCGAATACTGTGCTCCATCTTCATCGCCTCGATGACGACGAGCGGATCGCCGGCCGCCACCCTCTGGCCCGCCGTGGCCTGAACACTGACGACGACACCCGGCAGCACCGTCGTGAGACTGCCTGCGGCATGCCGCAGGGCACCGCGGCTACCGGCTCTGCCGTGAATCTCGAATTCGGCATGGTGCCCGTCCGCCCAGACGTCGACCGTTCGGTCGCATGACAGTGCCCGCGCGCGCGTACCTCCTTCACGCGAACGCAACTCGATGAGACGCGACTCGCGATGCCCGATCTCGGCTGCGAGCCCGGTCCCGAGCTCCACCTCGAGCTCATGACCCGCGGGCTCGCCAGCGCCCGAGAGCGCGACCCGGAAGGTCGAGCCATTCAACACCCGCACGCGTGCGGCGATGAGCCTGTCTGCGTGCCGGAGCGTGACCTCGACCGGTACCGAGCCGCCGAGCCGAAATCCGTCCGCTTGCGCCCACGGAGTCGTCTGTCTCGTCCGGTGCCGTAGCGCGAATACGCACGCGGCCGCGGCAAACGGCGCAAGAGCCCGGGGATCCGCCGGTACACCGAGAGCGGCGCCGTGCTGTGCGATGAAGGAGGTATCGACGACGCCCCGCTCGAAGGCCGCGCTCCCGAGCGCATCCGCGAGCCACTCAAGATTACTCGGTACTCCGGCGATCAGTGTTCGCGAAAGCGCGGCGTGCAACCGTTCGATGGCTTCGCTGCGCGTTGCGGCGTGCGCGACGACTTTGCCGAGCAACGAGTCGTAGTGAGGCGGTACCACATCGCCGGTCTCAAAACCCTGATCGACCCGAATACCCGTGCGTACGGGCCAGCCGACGAGGCGCAGCGTGCCGGCGCAAGGCAGAAAATTCCGCGCGGGATCCTCGGCACAGACCCGAGCCTCGATCGCGTGGCCTCGGGCGGCGATGTCGGACTGCGCGAAAGGCAGAGGCTCCCCCGCCGCGATGCGCAGCTGCCACTCGACCAGGTCGAGCCCGGTGATGGCCTCGGTCACGGGATGCTCCACCTGCAGCCGCGTGTTCATCTCCATAAAGTAAAAGGCGCCGCCGTCGAGCAGCATCTCGACCGTACCCGCCCCGACATACCCTACCTCGCTAGCGACGGTGCACGCGGCGTCGGCCATCGCCGCGCGCAGGGCGGCCTCGAGCCCGGGAGCGGGTGCTTCCTCGATGAGCTTCTGATGCCGCCGCTGCACCGAGCAGTCCCGATCGAGCAGATGCAGCACACGGCCGTGCGAATCCGCGAGCACCTGAACTTCCACGTGCCTCGCCGCGGCCAAATAGCGCTCGAGCAGGATCCGTCCATCGCCGAAAGCGCTCGACGCGATGCGGCGCGCCGTCTCGAGCGCGTCGCGCAGCTCTGCGGGCTTGCGCACGATCTGCATGCCCTTGCCGCCGCCTCCGGCGCTCGGTTTGATGATGAGCGGGAAGCCCAGCTCGAGGCCGCAGCGCTCGAGCGTCTCGAGCGATTGATCCTCGCCCGCGTAGCCCTCGAGCACCGGAACGCCTGCGCGCTTCATGCGCTCCTTCGCGGCGGACTTCTCTCCCATCGCCGCGATCGCAGCCGGTGGAGGACCGATAAAGAGCAATCCCGCGGCCGCGCACGCGGCAGCAAACTCCTCGCTCTCGGAGAGAAATCCGTACCCAGGATGGATCGCCTCCGCGCCGCTGCGTTTTGCCGCCGCTAGGATCGCGGACACGTTCAGATAGCTCTCTTTGGCGGGCGCCGGGCCGATCGGCCAGGCCTCATCGGCGAGGCGTACGTGGCGCGCTCGCTCGTCCGCCTCGGAGTACACCACGGATGCAGCGATTCCGAGCCGACGCGCCGTACGCAGGATACGGCAGGCGATTTCTCCGCGATTGGCGATGAGGAGCTTGCGGATCAAGGCGTCACAGTGTCAGCGGCCTTCGCGCGTTTGGATGCTTGTCGAGCCCGGGCGGATCGGCGGACAATCGTATGATCCGACCCGATGCCGGGCAAGGGGCTAATTCATGGCCGCATCAGACTCGTTCGAGCTCGATTTCGGCCTCGGGTCGACGATCGACGAAGTCCGCGAGAGCGTGCGAAGGCTCGCGGTCGAACGCATCGCACCGCTTGCCCAATCGATCGATCGGTCCAACGAGTTTCCACGCGCGCTCTGGCCGGTGCTCGGCTCGCAGGGTCTGCTCGGCGTCACGGTGCCCGAGCGTTGGGGCGGCGCCAATCTCGGCTACCTTGCGCACGTCGTCGCGATGGAGGAGATCTCGCGCGTCTCGGGCTCGGTCGGACTCTCCTACGGCGCGCATTCGAATCTCTGCGTCAATCAGTTGAAGCTCAACGGCACCGACGCACAGCGCGATCGCTATCTCCCGAGGCTCGTCTCGGGCGAGCACGTCGGTGCGCTCGCGATGTCCGAGCCCGGCGCAGGCTCGGATGTGATGTCGATGCAGACGCAGGCCGTGCGCCGCGGCGACCGCTATGTGCTCAACGGTCGGAAGATGTGGATCACGAATGGCCCCGACGCGGACGTGCTCGTCGTGTATGCCAAGACCGATCCGGGCGCGGGCTCGCGCGGCGTGACGGCCTTCATCGTCGAGCGCGGCTTCAAGGGTTTCTCGACGGCGCAAAAGCTCGACAAGCTCGGCATGCGGGGATCGAACACCTGCGAGCTCGTGTTTGCCGACTGCGAGGTACCGGCCGAGAACGTCCTCGGCCGCGAGAACGACGGCACACGAGTTCTCATGAGCGGCCTCGACTTCGAGCGCGTGGTGCTGGCGGGCGGGCCTCTCGGGCTTCTGGCCGCCGCGCTCGATGTGGCGCTGCCCTACGCGCGTGAGCGGCGGCAGTTCGGCCAGCCGATCGGCACTTTCCAGCTGATCCAGGCGAAGCTCGCCGACATTTATACGGCGCTCAACGCCAGTCGCGGCTACGTCTACGCGGCTGCGCGGGCGTGCGATGCCGGCCGCATTACGCGCCGCGATGCCGCGGGATGCATCCTGTTCGCGGCCGAGCACGCGACGCGTGCGGCGCTCGAAGCCATTCAAATCCTGGGCGGCAACGGCTATATCAATGAGTATCCTGCGGGCAGGCTCCTGCGCGATGCGAAGCTCTACGAGATCGGCGCGGGGACACAGGAGGTGCGGCGGATGCTGATCGGCCGCGAGCTCGTCGGCTCCTGAGGTGGAACAGAACCTCGATCAGGACCGTTTCGCTCGCCGTGCGTCTGCCCCTGCTCGCCCGCTCACAGCGCCGCCACGCATTGCCGATGCGGCGCGTCCCGACCGTTCTACTCGCGCTCGTCGCGTGCCTCGCCGCATACCTCGCCGCGCGCCCGCGCACGGCGATCGCGGCCAATCCGCAACCGTACAAAATCGATTGGGTCTCCTCCGGCCACGACGACGTCGATGACCTTCTGCAGGCCACCTCGCAGTTGCAGCAGTTGCGCAAGAGCGCACCCGTCGATCCGTTCGGCCTCATTGCGCGCGCGCGCGGAGACGTGAGCCGCCTCGAGACCGTCCTCAAAAGCTTCGGCTACTACGATGGCTCGATCACCATCATGATCGAGGGCATGGGCCTCGACAGCCCGGGACTCGCCGACAGTCTTACGAAGTTGTCCAAGAGCACCGGCGCTCACGTCAAGATCACCCCCACGCTCGGTCCTCTCTTTCACATCGGCCGGATCGAATTTCAGGGCGCGGTGCCCGAAGGTATGGAGCGCCAGCTCGACCTCTCGACGGGTGATCCAGCCGTTGCAGCCGACGTTTTGGCAGCCGGCACGAAGCTGCAGTCTCTCCTGACGGATGCCGGTTATGCGTTTGCGACCGTCGACAAACCGGTGGCCTATAGAGACCCGCCGCATCACATCCTCAATCTGACGTATCGCGTGATGGCCGGGCCGCGCGTGAAGATAGGGAAAATAGACCTGCAGGGACTCAAGGACGTGAACGAGAGTCTCGTCCGCAGGCGCCTGCTGATCCACACCGGAGAGCTCTACGATGCGCAATCCGTCGAGAAGGCGCGCCAGGACCTGCTGCAGCTCGGGGTGTTCTCCTCGGTCAGTGTCCGCCTCGGCAAGGCGCCCGACGCGGAGGGCCACGTGCCGATCACCTTTTCTTTCGCCGAGAGCAAATCGCATACCTTCGGCGTGAGCGCCGCGTACTCGAGCGATCTCGGCGGCAGCGGCGGTGTCAACTGGAGCGACCGCAACCTGCTCGGCGGCGCCCAACAGCTTGCCTTCTCCGCGAGCGCGATCAACCTCGGGGGCACCGCGAGCACCGGAATCGGCTACGACACGACTCTCGGCTACACGATTCCGGATTTCCATCGCCGCGATCAATCGCTGCACCTGTCCGTGCAAGCCTTGCGACAGGAGCTGCAGGCGTACGCGGAGAATGGGCAGCTTGCCGGAGCGATTCTCAGTCGCCGACTCTCCTCCGTCTGGAGCATCTCGGGCGGCCTATCCTACGAGCACGAGCTCATCGGTCAGCCAGGTGCAACCTGCCCACCTCCGCCCGGCACCGAACCCAAGAACGTCGGCGGCATCGTCGTCTGCCCGTTCTCCGAGGTGAGAACGTACGAGCTCTTCTTCGTTCCGCTCGTCGGGCTCTACGATTCCACCAATCTCGCATCGCCGCTCGATGACCCAACCCACGGATACCGGATCACACTCAACTTCGCGCCGACGTTCTCTTATGGGCAAGCGGGAACATTTTTTCTCGTGGCCCAGGCGACCGCAGCCACGTATCTCGATTTGCACAAGCTGTTTCCAGGTATCCCGAACGGGAGGACGGTCATCGCGGCCAAGGTGATGGGAGGGTTCGCCCAGGGCGCCCTGTGGAACAACCTGCCTCCCGATCAGCGCTTCTACGCGGGCGGCAGCGGAACGATTCGCGGCTACCGCTACCAGTCGGTCGGTCCGCAATTCACGACGACGTACGTTCCGCAAGGCGGCACGGAGCCCGTGACGGTTCCGAGCGGCGTTCCGGAGGGCGGCACGACCCTGCAGATCGCCAACCTCGAGCTGCGCCAGCGCATAGGCACGAATTTTGGTTTCGTGATATTTGCCGACGGCGGCGGAATCAGCCAGAAGCCCATACCTTTCTCGGGTGCGTACCGGATCGGCGTGGGAGCCGGCGTGCGTTACTACACCCCGATCGGACCCATTCGCTTCGACATCGCCGTGCCGACCAAGCGCAACGCCAACGACGATCGGTTCGAGATCTATATCGGTCTCGGGCAGGCCTTCTGATGCGCCGCGCGCTGCGAATCGCCGCCTGGAGTGTCGCGGGAGCGCTGCTGCTCGCGGTGCTCGTCATCGCGACGATCCTCGTCATCGGCAACACCTCCGCCGGACGTAGCCTCATCGAGCGCGAGACGGCGCAGCTTACCTCGGGCCGCGTGCGCATCTATGGCTTCGGTGGCACTTTCCCGGGCGCGATCGACATCGCCCGAATCGAGCTGCGGGACGCGCAAGGCATCTGGATGACGGCGGAGCGCATCTCTTTGCGCTGGTCGCCGTTTGCGCTCATCGGTTGGAATCTGCACGTCGAGCGCTTCGATGTGGCACGCGTCGATGTCGCACGGCGACCCGTGAGCTCACCGGCATCGACTACCGCCCAGAGCTCTCGCAGCCGCTCGAGCTTGCCGTCGATCGACATCGATCAGCTCGCGATCGACATGCTCGATCTCGAGCCCGCGGCCGCCGGCCTCGAAGCGCAGCTCAACGTGAAGGGCAATGCGCATTACAAATCGCTGCAGGATGCGCGCGTGAGTCTCGTTGCCCACCGCACCAACGGCCGCGGTCAATACGCGCTTGCCCTTCTTCTGACACGCTCGCGCATGAACGCAAGCCTGAATCTCGATGAGCCCGCAGGCGGTCCGCTCGAGCACCTCGCAGACATTCCCGGACTCGGAGCGCTCTCCGTCACCGCCAACATCGAGGGGCCACGAAATGTGGAAAGCCTACGGCTCAGCGCACAGGCTGGAGAACTGCGCGCCGATGCGAACGGCACCGTCGATCTCGTTCACCGCGCGGCCGATCTCAACTACGCGGTGAGCTCACCTTCCATGATGCCGCGGCCGGGGCTCTCCTGGAAGCGCGTGGCGCTCATGGGCCGCTGGCGCGGGCCCCTCACGGCTCCGCAGGCCGACGGCACGCTCGACCTCCAAGGTTTGGCTCTGCCCGACGGCACACAGCTCGCGCAGCTCGCTGCGACGCTCAACTCGAACGGTCGCCTCCTCACCGTCCACGCGACCGCGAACGGCGTGATGCTGCCCCCCTCCCAGCCCCAGCTCCTCGAAGGCTCACCGCTCACGGTCGATGCGCAGCTGCGGCTCGATGCGCCCGGGCGCCCCTTGAAGCTCGGTGTCTCGCACCGCCTGCTCGATCTCGAGGCCAACGCCGTGACGGCCGGTGCGCGTAGCGCGACCTTCGACCTGCGGCTGCCGGATATCGCACCCCTCGCCTCGCTCTACAAGCAGAACCTCCGCGGCAACCTGGAGCTTACCGGCAGCGTCGCCGAGCGCGGTACCACGACGGGACTCGATGTGAGCGGAACCGGGAGCCTGCAAGGGGCGAGCATCGCCGCGCAGCTGCTCGGGGCCAAGACGCGGCTGCACCTCGCGGCCGCACTGACCGATTCAGCCTTGCAGATTCAAACACTGCAGGTGAACGGGCGCGCGCTCTCGGTTTCAGCCTCGGGCACTGCTGATCGAGCTCAGCCCGGATCGTCAATCGCGGCCGGCGCATCGAGCGCCATCCGTGCGGTGCACGTGCGCTGGCAGATTGCCTTGGCCGATCTCTCGGTCCTCTATCCCTCCTTGAAGGGCTCTCTCGACACGAGCGGTACGGCCAACGGCCCCTTGCGCTCCATCGCGGCCGATGTACGCTTGCGCACGCGGGTCTCGGTGAGCGGCTCCCCGCCCGGAACCATCGAGGCGAGCTTACAGGCGCGCGGGCTGCCGTCCGCGCCGAACGGCGTGGTGCGCGCGAACGGGTCATTCGATGGCGCACCGCTCAGGCTCGATGCATCGCTCGAGCAGGCGCAGTCCCATGCTTATCACGTCGTCGTGCGGCGCACGCAGTGGAAGAGTCTGCTCGCCAACGGCGATCTCACCGCAGGACCCAATCTCGCAGCCGGCCGCGGGAGCTTGCACTTGCAGATCGGCAGCCTCGCCGACCTCAAGGATTTCACCGGGACGACCCTCGCGGGAAGCATCGAGGCGAACCTCGCCCTCGTTCCGGGTGGGAAGCGTACGCGCGCACAGTTCGAGCTCGTCGCACACAACGTCGCGGCGGCGGGAGTCGCGGGCGACGCACGGCTCACGGCCGCAGGTCCGGTCGATGCACTGCGGATCGAGATCGCTGCGCAGTCGCCGGATCTCGGCGGCGCGCCCGCGAGCCTCTCGACGGTGGCGCTGCTCGATGAGCCGGCCCGCACCGTCGCTCTCGACCGTCTGGAGGCGCGCTATCACGGCCAGACCGTCCGCCTGCTTGCGACCTCGCGAGTATCGTTTGGAAAAGTATTGCGAGTGCGCGACCTGCGGCTCGGCGCGCAGAAGGCCGTCGTGGCGCTCGATGGCGAGCTCTCACCCGCGCTCGATCTGCGAGCCTCCATCCACGAGGTCGATGCGGCTCTCGTCAATGCGTTCGTCCCGCATCTGCTCGCATCCGGCACTTTCAATGCCGAGGCGGGCCTGAGAGGCAGCCGCTCGGCCCCGGTCGGCCGCGCGTCCCTCGAGATCGCGGATCTCAAGCTCGCCAACGCCGCGGCGCGGGGGCTCCCGGCGGTGAATGCGCGCGGCACGGCGCGCTTCCGCGGGGCAACTGCCAACGTCTCGGCGCAGATCCACGCGGGCCCGCAGTCGCAGGTTTCACTCCGCGGTCTCGCGGCCCTCAATCGGACTGGGAAGGTATCCCTCACGCTCTCGGGCCGGCTGGATGCGGCGCTAATGAACTCCTTCCTCGAGGCGCGGGGTGAGCGCGCGGCGGGCACGATCACTCTCGATGCCAAAATTGCAGGCACGGCGCAGATGCCGCAGATCGAGGGCACCGTACTCCTCGCGAACGGGGACGTACGCGATTACGCCCAAGGCATTCACATCGAGGACATCAACGCGCGGCTCGTCGGCGGCCAGGGCATCCTCAAGATCGCGAGCATGACCGCCCGCGCTGGGCCCGGAAAACTCTCCGGGCAGGGCACCATCGGGGTGTTGCAGCCGGGCATGCCGGTGATGATCGAGCTCACCGCCCAGCGCATTCAGCCGATCACGAACGACATTCTGACGGCGAATCTCGATGCGAACATGCACATCTCGGGAACGCTGCGCCGCCGCATGGATGTGACGGGCACGCTGCACATCAATCGCGCCTCGATCAATATCCCGAACGGTTTCCCACCGAGCGTCGCCGTGCTCAACGTGGTGACTCCCGCGGAGGCCAAGAAACCGCCCGCTCCTATGGCGCCGCAGCTCGTCATCGGGCTCGATCTCACCCTCGATGCGCCCGAGGCGATTTTCGTCGAGGGCCGCGGTCTCAACGCCCAGCTCGGCGGAAAGCTGATGGTGACCGGCACCTCCGACAACCCGCAGGTGAGCGGCGGGTTCTCGATGATCCGCGGCTCGTTTTCCCTTGCAGGCTCGGAGCTCAAATTCACGAGCGGTCGGGTGAGCTTCAACGGCGAGGGTCTGAAAGGCAAGATCGTCCCGACACTCGACTTCGTAGCGCAGGCTAGCGTCACGTACAACCAACCGACGACCGTGACCCTGAAGATCACCGGTTTCGCCGATGCCCCGAAGCTCTCGCTCTCGAGCACGCCGCCGCTGCCGCAGGACGATCTGCTCGGCCTGCTGCTCTTCGGCAAACCCGCCTCGCAACTCACCGCGCTGCAGCTCGCGGAGGTCGGCGGCGGACTCGCGAGCCTCGGCGGAATCGGCGGCGGCGGCGGAGGCGGCGGCGGCACGCTGAGCAAACTCAATCCGATCACCTGGATCAAGAAGCTGTTCGGGCTCAACACGTTCTCGGTCGGCGGCGCGGGGCCCCCGGCGGGAGGTGCCGTAGGGGGCGGTACCCAGTCGACCGGAGCGAGCGTCACGGCCGGCAAGTACATCTCGAACAAAGTCTACGTCGCGGCGACTCAGACGACGACCGGCACGAGCCAGGTGCAGGTGGATGTGGATCTCAGCTCGCATCTGAAGCTGCAGACGCGACTCGGCAACGGCACTGCGACGGCACAGGGGACGACGCCGCAGAACGATCCGGGCAGCGCCATCGGTCTGACGTACCAATTCCAGTACTGAAGCTGCCCCTCCGCTTCGCGACGCCGATATACTGCACTCCGTTTGCGGGCGAGCGGTTGCGGGGCGGGTACATGAGTGAGCAAACGGGGCGCGCGGCTCGAGAGACGAGCGGCGCGATCGATGCGGCGCGCGTCGTCGGCAAAAACCAGCCCTTTCTGACGCGCCTCGGCTTTGCATTGAAGGGATTGGCCTTCGCGCTGCGGTCCGAGAATAGCCTGAAGTTCCAGGCGGGCGCGCTTGTCGCCGTCGTGATCGCGCTCGCCATCCTCGAGCCCGGACCTCTCTGGTGGGCCATCGTGCTGCTCGCGAGCAGCGCAGTGCTCGCCGCGGAGCTCTTCAATACGGCTCTCGAGCACCTCGTCGATCATCTGCACCCGGAGGTGCACCCGCAGATCCGCATCGTGAAGGATTGCGCGGCCGGGGCCGTTCTACTCACCGTTCTCGGCGCGTTAGCAGTGGCGGTCACCCTCGCCGTGCATCTGCTCTCGAAAGGCTGATGGCGAAATCGATCGCCTCGCGCCCGAGGCGCTCCTTGTCCGCGAGCGTGCGCATCAACGTCGGTGCAATGTGCGCGGGGATCTCGAATCGCGAAGCGAGCGCCGCATCGCTCTCATCGAGAACGAATCCATCCAGCAAATCCGCGTAGTGCGCCGCCACCGAAAGCGGCGAGGGCTCGATTGCGAGCTCCCGCATGATCTTCGCGGTCGGACCTTTCACGGCCTGACCGCCGATGATCGGGGAGACGGCGATGACAGGGGTGTCGCACGCTTCAAGCGCAGCGCGCCATCCCGGGATCGCGAGGATTGGATCGATGCTGAGGTACGGATTCGATGGACAGATCACGACGAGCGCGAATCGGCCGGCACGCAGTTCCTCGATGATCGCCCCCGGAGGACGCGCGCGCTCGGCGCCCTCGTAGCGGATCTCTCTCACCGCGGGCTCGCACCGCCTGCGCACGAAATAATCCTGAAAGCCGAGTGGCCCCGCGTCCGTCTCGACGATGGTTCGAACGCGGTCGCCGGTCATCGGCACGATGCGCGCCGCAACTCCCAGTCGGCTCGCGAATGTCGCAGTGATGGACTCGAGCGATTCACCTGCCGCGAGCCTGCGGGTGCGCTCGACGTGCACGGCGAGGTCCTTGTCGCCGAGCCGAAACCACGTTTCCGCACCGAGACGCTCGAGCTCGGCCATGAACTGCCAAGTCTCTCCCTCCCGCCCCCAGCCGAGCTCCGTGTTGGCAAGGCCCGCGAGCGTATAGAGGGTCGTATCGATGTCCGGAGAAATGGCGAGCCCGAGATGCTCGAAATCATCGCCCGTATTCACGACGACCGTGAGCGCGCCCAGGTCCAAAACCCGCTCGAGGCCGAGCGCCAACTTCACGCCGCCGACGCCGCCCGAGAGGGCGAGAACGGGGCCGTTTCGATTCATGGCGCGCACCACATCCGGGAACGTTGCTCGCTAGGGACTGCGCAATGGACTGGGCGCGCTGCGCCCGCGAGTCGGAGATGCTGAAATGCAACGACTGCGACGCTCACGCGGCTGCGTAATGACCACGAGCCCTCGACCTGACCGATTGCATCGCAAACAACTGCTCCTCCTCGGTTTGTGCGCCGTTCTGTTTACCGCAGGCGCCGGCGTGGCGAGCGCGCAGGATCGCGGCACCTGGAGCCAGCGCTGGAGCGGACCGAATGCCGCGACGGTCGCGGATACCGGACTTTACATCGGCGCGGGCTACGTACGCGCTCAGATCAATAACGTATTCGGCACCAAGAACTACAATTTCAAAATCGACGACAACGCCTGGAAGGCGATCCTCGGCTTCCGGCCCATCCCGTTTTTTGCGGCGGAGGCGAATTACGTCGACCTCGGCCATCAGAGCCGGGTGCTCCTCGGCGGCAGCTCCCCGCTTGCCCATGCGCATGCACGCGCCTTCGATCTGTTCGGCGTCGGGCTGATCCCGCTCGGCCCGATCGATATCTACGGCAAGGCGGGCGGTGCCCGCTGGGAGTTGAGCGGCAACGTACAAGGTCCGAACGGCTCGCTCTTCTCCCTCGACACGAACGGCGTGAACTTCGCATGGGGCGGAGGTATTCAAGGTCATTACGGACCGCTCGGTGTCAGGTTCGAATACGAGCACTTCCAGATGCCGGACACCGATGGAGCGAGGCTCTACACCGCCGCCGTGACCTTCACATTCTGAGGCGCGTCGCCCTCAAAGCGCGATTGTGCCTCTCCCGATCTCGATCACGTCGCCGCTGACGCGGATGCGGCGCTCTTCATTCACTTCCAGATAGAGCAGCGAAGGCCGCCCCGTCTGCTCACCTTGCTCGATCTCAAACCGGCAGGGAAGCTCGCGCCCCAGGGCAAGACACCAGCCGCCGAGATTTGCGGTTGCAGAGCCGGTCGCCGGGTCTTCGAGGACGGCAGGTCCCTGAGGAAAGAAGAATCGCGCGAGCAGCCGCTCCTGCCGATGCGCTGCCCGCGACGACTGCGCCCTGCGCGGCGCCCCGCCCGGCGCTACGTCCTCTGCGAACACGTACGCCATGCTCGCGTCCTCCTCGCTTTTGAGCTCGGCGAGGCGATCCGGCTGCGGCCGCGCGCGGATTACGGCCTCCACGCTCGTGAGCGGGATGATGAGTTGCTCGCGGCCGGTACTCACCCAGAGCGGTCGCTCTCCGATATCTTCCGGTTCGAGAGCGAGCATCGCGGCAATCGCCTCGCGCGGCTCGGCGACCTCTCGCACCCGATGCGGATTGGGTTGCAGGGTCCATCGATCGCCGAGCGCGCTCACGGGAATCAGACCCGCCTGCATCTCGAGTGTGAGTGCATCCCCGCCCAGCCCGAGCGCACGACAGACATGCGCGGTGCCGAGAGTCGGATGCCCCGCGAAGGCCATCTCGTAGCGGGGCGTGAAGATCCGTACTCGCGCGCTCGCGCGAGGCGAGGGCAGGATGAACGTCGTCTCCGACAAGTTGAACTGGCGCGCGAGCGCCTGCATCGTGCGCTCATCGAAGCCGTCCCCGTCCTCGAATACGCACAGGGGATTGCCGCTGAGCGCCTCGCGACCGCGAGTGAACACATTGAGCAGTCGATAGTTGTGCGTCGTCACTCAGCGCTCGCGGCGAGTATCAGCCGGCCAGCGTCACCGGACCGCCCGTCTCCCGAGCGATGAGGTCCGCGAGGCGATCCTCCGTGAGCGCGGCCCTGCCGCGCAGCGCATCCCAGCGCACGCGCACGGCTGCCGCCTGCTTGAGAGTCAAGCCACTCAGCACGAAACACGCGACTCGCACGCCATCGCTTCGGACCCAATAGTCGCGTTGTTCGGCCTCATCCCACGCACGCACGAAGAGCGCCTGCCGCAGTCGCTCCCGCAGCTCGTTCGACTCGGGCAACGGCTCGAGCAGCCGATCGAGGGATGCCGGATCGTCCACCCGCGCATCGATGCGTCGGACCATTGCCGCACTCGTGTCGGCAACGAGCACCGCGCGGTTTCTCCACAAGCTCGCCATCCGCTCCCGTCCCCGGCCATCGGGGCCTCCGCAAAGCCTTGCGATTGTCGTCGCGCAACCGAACGGTACGCAATATCGCAGCGGCCGAATGACGCCTCGCGGCGACAGGTGCGCGGAAAAGTTTGACTCAATTCACGCTTGCGCCTGCAGCACCGGCGCTCCGGAATCGACGACCGGGAAATGCTCGGCGTCTGCGACGGCTGTGCGGACCGCCTTGAGCATGCGCTGATCGATGCGCGCCGCCTGCTCCCCGTGGACGGGGTAGCGGACATCGAATTGCCAGCCGTGCTCGGTGAAGCGGACCCGCACTTCCGGACAGGGCACC
>Ga0134128_10005328_pt1 | contig 15589 bp, 9 predicted proteins | sample KB31754_FD_96462 | JGI IMG/M metagenome (GOLD analysis project Ga0134128, IMG submission 96462) | Terrestrial soil microbial communities with excess Nitrogen fertilizer from Kellogg Biological Station, Michigan, USA - KB3-175-4 | ecosystem: Environmental > Terrestrial > Soil > Unclassified ...
CTTGCCGCTCTCAGTATCGAACACCACCACCGTGCTGTCACCCAGGTGCGCGAGGAAGAGAAGATGCCTGCTGGGATCGAGACTTTCGTAATCCCAGCGCGTGGGCCGGCCCGGCAAGGGCACATCGGCGATCTTCTTCAGCGGCAAATTGCGGGGATCGCCAGCCCCGCTGCATGGCGCGCTCAATAGAATCGCCAGGGGGAGCGCGAAGCCGCGAAGTAAAAGCCTCAAAATTTCCATGCCATTCACCCGTAGAGACGATCCATCACACGCCGCGCAATCGCCGCTCTTCCGGCGGCCTGATATGCCGGAACTGCGCCAATAGCAAAAGATCGTAGACGATCTTCAGCGTCCCGCAGATCAGCAACGGCCAGGCGCTGTACGACGCGGCGAACAAGGCGCCGGCCAGCGCCGGACTGACTGCGGACGCAAGGCTGCGCGGGACGGAAGTGAAGCTTGCCGCAGCAGCGCGCTCAGACGTGGTCACCACCGCCATCACGTAGGAGGAGCGCGTGGGCACATCCATCTGCGACAGCGCGGCGCGTACCAGCAGCAGTGCCAGCACCGTGGTCAGCGTCGGTGCCAGTGCGGCCAGCATCAGCGCAATGCTTGAAGGAATATGGGTAAACACCATCGTGTTGACCAGCCCGATGCGTCGCGACAAGCGCGCGGCGACCGGATACGACAACGCGGCCAGCAACCCGGCCCCGAAAAAGAACACGCCGGCTTCGGCGAGGGAGAGATGAAACCGCTGAAACAGCCATAGCGCGAGCAGCGACTGCACGACAAAACCGCCGGCGAACGCATCCAGGCTGAACAGCGCCGCCAACTTGAAAACGATTTTGCGGGAAGGGCCGAGTGCTGCGGGCGCATGGGCGTCCGGTGCAACCGCGCGGCGCGGAAGCCGCGCGTAGAGGACACGTCCAATCACACCCAGCAAGCCGTACAGGACGAACATCGCCTGCATGGCGGCCAGTCGGTCGAGCCCAAGCGGTTGCAGGAGTTCGGGCGCGCCGGCAACCAGGGAGCCCACCGCAGCGGCGAGCGCACCGGCCAGACTGTAACGTGCGAACATCCGGGTGCGGTCGGCATCTCCGGACTCGCGCGCCAGCGCGGCATGTTCAAGAGGTACGAACACGCTGACGTTCCCAGCCGAGGGATTGATGGTTCCGGCAAAGGCGATCGCGAGCAGCACCGCGTAGTCGTGGAACGTGGCAAACGCGAAGCCGGTGGCGACCATCAGGCACGCGGCAATCAGCAGCAGCTGGCGATAGCCGAAACGGGCGCCAAGCAATCCGGCGGCAATGGTCAGGCCGGCCGAACCCAGCAGCGACGCGGTCGCCAGCACGCCGACCTTAAACGGCGTGAAGCCCAGCGCGAGCAGATAGGCCGGAAGCAGGATCGCCACGAAGCTGTCGCCGAAGTCGCGCAAGGCACGCGCGGCATACAGGCAGCTCGCCCCAGATAATGTTCGCCGGGAGGACTTTGCAGCTTCTTGCATCGGGTGCCTGCAAGGGTTTGTAGCGTATATGACTATGCCGTAGCATACGCTACATGTCCGCGAATAACCTCGCCTGGCTGATGCTGGTGGTCTCCCTGCCGGGACGCAGTCCCACCCCGCGCATGCGGCTGTGGCGTGCGTTGAAAGCAGCGGGTGCCGCGATGCTGCGCGACGGCGTGTACGTGCTACCCGCTGGCGAGAACGCGCGAGCGCTGTTCCAGACACAGGCGAATGAGGTCACCCGGATCGACGGCAGCGCGCAGGTGGTGCCGTTTGCGTCCACCGGCCCCAAACAGGAATCGGAATTGCGCACGGCCTTCCATCGGACCGAAGCCTATGCGCAAGGGCTCGAACGCCTGGCTGCATTGCGCACCGAAATACGGAAGCTGGCCGAAATCGAAGCACGCCGGCGCCTCGCTGCCTCGCGCCGCGAACTGGAAGCGATTGCCGCCATCGATTTTTTTCCCGGTGCAGCGCGCAAACAGGTGGAAACCGCGCTCACCGATGCCGAGCATGCACTCAGTATGCAGTTCTCGCCTGACGAACCGCATGCAAAGAAGGCGATCATCCCGCGCCGCCGCGCACAGGATTACCGCAACCGGGTGTGGGCCACGCGCCGGCATTTATGGATAGATCGCGTCGCTTCGGCGTGGCTGATCCACCGCTTCATTGATCCGCGCGCCGAATTCCGCTGGTTGAAAAAGCCGGCGGATTGCCCGAAGCGCGCGGTGGGTTTCGATTTCAATGGCGCCGAATTCAGCCACGTTGGTGCCCGCGTCACCTTCGAAGCGCTGGCGGCCAGCTTCGGTCTCGACCGCGATCCGCGGCTGGCCCGGATGGGACGCCTGATCCGGTATCTGGACATCGGCGGTGTGCCGGTGCCGGATGCTGCCGGTTTCGCCAGCATCATGGCGGGCGCGCGTGCCCGCCACGATGAGGACGACGACGCGCTGCTCAGGGACATGTCCATCGTGCTCGACTGTCTGTACGCGGCCTATCCCGAAACCCAAGAAGCGTCATCATGAACGCTCGCATCTCGCCTGCGTTGTCCTAGCCGTCCAGTTCAGTCCAGTGAGTGTAGGCGGTATCCAAGTCGGCTTGCAGCGCAGCCAGCGTTTTGTTGGCTTGCACGATCGCGCTGCTGTCCTGCTGGAAAAACGCAGGGTCGTTCATTGCCGCGGTCCGGGTGGCAATCTCGCTTTCCAGTTGCTCGATGCGCCCGGGAAGTTGATCCAGTTTCCATTGATCCTTGAAACTCAGCTTGCGTCTTGCTGCCACGGATGGAGTGTCGACTTTGCCGGCGGGCTTGCCGACACTTGAGGCGACGCGTTGGGCGGCTGGGCGCTGGCGCAGCCAGTCGGTATAGCCGCCGACGTACTCGCCGACCCTGCCGTTGCCTTCCAGCACGAGTGTGCTCGAGACGACGTTGTCGAGGAATGCGCGATCGTGTGACACCAACAGCAAGGTGCCCTTGTAGTCAAGCAACAGCTCTTCCAGCAGTTCCAGTGTTTCCACATCGAGATCGTTGGTCGGTTCGTCCATCACCAGCAGGTTGGACGGCTGCGCGAACAACTTGGCCAGCAGCAGGCGGTTGCGCTCGCCGCCCGAAAGGCGGGTGATGGGCGCACGAGCGCGTTCCGGCGAAAACAGGAAATCCTGCAGGTAGCCGATGATGTGCTTGCGCTGGCCGTTCAGCTCGACGAACTCGAGACCGCCGACGACGTTGTCGATGGCATTGAGTGAGTCGTCCAGTTGCAGGCGGTGCTGATCGAAATACGCGATCTGCGTACCGGTGCCGAGCTGGACCGTTCCGCCTTGCGGAACCAATTCACCCAGCATGATTTTCAGCAGAGTGCTTTTGCCGGCGCCGTTCGGGCCGATGATGCCCAGGCGATCGCCGCGCATCACCGTGGTGCTCAGATCCTCGATCAGCGCGCGACCGCCGAAGCCGTGGGTGACGTGCTTGAGGTCAATCACCTTCTTGCCCGATGCGTGCGTGTGTCCCAGCGTCATCTTTACGTTGCCGGCAAGGTTGCGTCGTTTGGAGCGCTCATTGCGCAGCGCCTCCAATGCACGCACCCGACCTTCGTTGCGCGTGCGCCGCGCCTTGATGCCCTGGCGAATCCACACCTCTTCCTGGGCCAGCTTCTTGTCGAACAGTGCGTTGGCCTGACTCTCCGCGTGCAGGCGTTCCTCGCGCCGACGCAGGTAGTTGTCGTAGTCGCCGGGCCAGTCGGTCAGCGCACCGCGATCGATTTCGACAATGCGTGTGGCCAGCGCGCGTAGAAAGGTGCGGTCGTGCGTGATGAAGACGATGCTGCCGGCAAACTGCTTGAGAAAGCCTTCCAGCCAACTGATGGCCTCGATATCCAGATGGTTGGTGGGTTCGTCCAGCAGCAGGATGTCGGGTTTGCGGACCAGCGCTTGCGCCAGCAACGCGCGTCGCTTCATGCCACCGGAAAGCGCGGAAAAATCCATCTCGCCGGGCAATCCCAACAGGGTCAGTACTTCTTCAACACGGCGATTCAGATCCCAGCCGTGCTGCGCTTCGATTTTCGCCTGGGCGTCGCCCAGCGCGTCGAGGTCGCCGATGGCCAGCAGGTGGTGATAGTGCGCCAGCAAGCGACCGAGGTCGCCCAAGCCTTCCGCCACCACATCGAACACGCTGCCAGCGGTTTCTTGCGGCACCTCTTGCGGCAAGCGTGCGATGACAATCCCGTTTTGCACACGCACCTCGCCGTCGTCGGCGCGCAGCTCGCCGCTGATCAGCTTCAGGAGGGTGGATTTGCCTTCGCCATTGCGTCCGACAATACATACCCGTTCGTTCGCTTCGATGGACAAATCGACCCGTTCGAGCAGGAGCGGGCCGCCGATACTGAAGTCGACGCGTTGCAATTGGACAAGGGACATCTGCTCATTGTAATGGCTGGTGCGCTTCAAACTTCCTGGCTGGCGGCGGCAAGCAGTGGCCATGACGTCAACAACCAACCATCCATTCAAGGTCGCTGCCCGGCCGGATACCAGCGGCCAAGCGGAACGACCCTGTTTTGACGGGCAGCCCGTTGCGAACCAGCTGGGAAAACCTGTCCCCACCGGCCCGGAGCGTAAGCAGAACGAAGGCGCTCAGGATATCTCGCCGGTTTGCATGGAATGATGCAGTGGCATAACGTAAATACTCGCTCCACGAACACGGAAGTGACAGGAGTTGATCTTGAAGCGCGCCATCAGAAGCATGGTCCCGGAGTCTGCGCTCCATGTCGCCAGGCGCGCCTATCGCGGAGTGTTCAAGGCCGACCACTCCGCGCAAGCCCGGTTTGCGCATACGGCGGCGTTGCAGTGCACCGTCTCCTACAACAAGTACGGCGGCTATTGCGTGCCCTGGTCTTCCAGGCACCGGCCCGCGGCACAGCGGGTGCTCGCGCAGGAGGTGTACGAACCGCAGACCATCGAGTTCATGTGCGCGCATTGCGCCGACGGCGACATCATCCACGCAGGCACCTTCTTCGGCGATTTCCTGCCTGCGTTGTCCAGGGCCGTCGCAAGGGGTTCGCGGATTCTGGCCTTCGAGCCGAACATGGAAAATTATCGCTGCGCTCGCATCACCGTCGAGATCAATGCATGCGCGAACATCATGCTCGGCAACGCCGCGCTCGGCGCTGGCGCGGAAGAGCTGCAGTTGCGTACCGTGGATTCGGAATGCACACCCCTCGGCGGCGCCAGCCACATCATCGACGGCGGTTTGACCGACATGGATCACACCCAGCCGGTCCGGGTCGTGACCATTGACAGCACGGTCGAGCCCGGCAGGCCGGTGTCGATCATCCAACTGGACGTCGAGGGTTACGAGAAGGAAGCCCTGTCAGGCGCGCTGGAGACGATCCGGCGATGCCACCCGATCATCATTCTTGAAGTCTGGACGCACAGCCGATTGCTGGACAGCAGTTGGTTCCGCGAGAACATCCTCTCGCTCGGCTACCGCCACACGCTAAGGCTGCACGGCAACATGGTTTTCGAATTTGCAGGCCGGGTTGACGCCGCCGCGTAACCCGCCGGCCGCGTGCGGTTGCGTCTGTGCGGCGATCCAGCCTGTCTGTATCGGGTCGCGCTCGCAAGCACCCGTCACGCGGGCATTTTGCATACACCGGAGCCATGACTTCCGGCAGCCCTTTCGCTACCCTTTGATATGTTATATCGTTGCGGGCTTCCCAGGTCGCCGACGATTCCGGCTCGCATGAACAGATTTCGGGCCATGAAATTCGCCGAGCGCCCTCGTCCGCTGCTGCTGATCGCGATGGCGTGCGTGCTGCCGCTTGCCGGCTGCGCGGTGGGTCCGAATTTCAAGAAGCCGGCGGCGCCGGACGTCTCCGGTTACACCGCGCAGCCATTGCAGGCGACAAGCGCCACCGCCCAGGTCGCCGGTGGCGAGTCGCAGCGTTTCGATGTCGGCGCAGATCTTTCCGGAGACTGGTGGACGCTGTTTCATTCCAGGCGGCTCAACGCGCTGATCGGTGAGGCGCTCGCCAACAATCATGACCTGAAGGCAGCGCAGGCCGCATTGACCGTCGCGCACGAGAACACACTGGCGCAACGTGGCGCGTATTACCCGTCCATTGATGCGGGTCTTTCGGCCAGCCGTCAGCACGATCCGGGCGCGGCGCTGGCGCCGGTGCCGAGCAACAACGCGTTCCTGTACAACCTGTTCACACCTCAGCTCAGCATTTCCTACGCGCCCGATGTGTTCGGTTTGAACCGCCGCACGGTGGAATCGTTGCGGGCGCAGGAGCAAGCGACGCGCTTCCAGATGCTGGCCACCTGGACCACGCTGACCTCGAACGTGGTGGTTACCGCGATCCAGATGGCTTCCACGCAGGCGCAGATCGATGCGACGCGGCAATTGATCGCGGCCGACGCCAAGATGCTGCAACTGCTGCAATACCAGTCCGACAAGGGCTACGCCAGCGGGCTCGATCTCGCCGCGCAGCAATCGCAACTCGCACAGGCGAACGCCACGCTGCCGCCGTTGATCAAGCAGGCGGCGCAACTGCATGACCAGCTCGCGGTGCTCACCGGCCAATTCCCGAGCGAGATGCCGGCTGAACGTTTTGATCTTGCAAGCCTCAAGTTGCCCCAGGATTTGCCGGTCAGCCTGCCCTCGAAACTGGTCGCGCAGCGCCCCGATGTACGTCAGGCACAGGCCAACCTGCATGCGGCGAGCGCGCAGATCGGCATCGCCGTTGCCGAACGTTTGCCCAACATCACGCTGAGCGCGAACGTGGGCAGTACGGCGCTCGCCATCGGGCAATTGTTCAAGGAAGGGACCGGCTTCTGGAGTCTGGCCGCGGACGTGGCCGCGCCGATTTTCGAGGGCGGCAAGTTGCTGCACCAGGAACGCGCGGCAAAGGCGGCTTACACGCAAGCCGCCGAGCAATACCGCAGCACGGTGCTGGGCGCATTCCAGAACGTGGCCGACACACTAAGCGCACTGCAACAGGATGCCGACGGTTTGCAGGCAGCGGCAGCCGCGGAACGCGCCGCGAAAACCACGCTCGATCTCGCGCAGCAGCAGGTGCGCGACGGATACACCAGCGATCTTGCGCTGCTGACCGCCGAGCAGGCTTATCAACAGGCGCGCATCAGCCTGGTGCAGGCACAAGCCAATCGCTACGCCGACAGCGCGGCACTGTTCCAGGCGCTGGGCGGCGGCTGGTGGCATCGCGGGGATTTGGATGGGGATAAAGATGAGCAGTGAACGGCGACTCCGGAACTCGGCATTCCCGCGCAGGCGGGAATCCGCGGCTTCACGGGCAATGTCAGGATCACCCGGTTCCGGCTTTCGCCGCGATGACGGGCATTCCATTTTAGGCGTCCGCAAGGCGCGCGTGTTTCCACTCTTTTGCGCGCTTGTGCTCGCAGGCCTGGCGCTTGCCGGCTGTTCGTCTGCAACTCCGTACAACGCCGCCGATGCCTCGACGGCGGCCAGCAACGTCACACTCACCAACGGTCAGCGACAGCACATTGCGCTGTACACCGTGGAAGCCTCGACGTATCACAAGCGCATCGAGACCACCGGGGTGGTGGATTTCGATCAGGATCGCGCGACCGCCGTGCTGGCGCCCTTCTCCGGCCCGGTGACGCAATTGCTGGTCGCGCCGGGCGACAAGGTCAAGCAGGGTCAGGCACTTGCGACCGTGGCCTCGCCCGATTTCGCGGCGGCGGTCAGCGCCTACCGCAAGGCCATCGCCACCGCGAACACCACGCGCCGCGTTGCCGACCTGGACAAGGATCTGCTGGCGCATCACGCCGTCGCGCAACGCGAGGCCGAGCAGGCGCAGACCGACGCTGCGAATGCGCAAGCCGATCGCGATGCGGCGTTGCAGGCGCTGGTCGCGCTGGATATCGATCCGCAAATCATCAAGGCCGTGCAGGCCGGCCGGCCGGTGGCGCGCGTGGTCGGCACCATCCGCGCGCCGATCGCGGGCACCGTGGTCGAGAAGAACATCACGCCCGGCCAATTGCTGCAGGCCGGCAGCACGCCGTGTTTCACCATCGCCGATTTGTCGCGCGTGTGGGTGATGGCGCAGTTGTTCGGTGATGAAGTTGCATCTGTGCATGATGGGGACGTCGCCGAGATCAGCATCGATGATGGCGCGAAAAATTTGGCGGGTACGGTAACCAACGTCGCCGCCGAAGTGGACCCCGACACCCGCGCGGTGATGGCGCGGGTGAGCATATCCAACCCGGCCGGCATGCTGAAAAAGCAGATGTACGTGCGCGTCACGATCGAATCGCGCCAGGCCACGCAAGGGTTGCTGGCGCCGGTCGCGGCGGTGCTGCGCGATGACGACAACCTGCCCTTCGTGTACGTCGAGCAACGCGATGGCAGCTTTGCACGGGATCACGTGACGCTTGGCGATCGCAGCGGCGATCGCTACCGGATTCCCTCCGGCCTGCAAGCGGGCGAGCGCATCGTCAGCGATGGCGCGCTGTTCCTGCGGTTCATGCAAAGTCAATGAGCACGCCGGCGCAGGAAACCTCGGCGCGCAACGCGTCGCTGATCAACCGCATCGTCGCGTTCGCGCTGGCGCAGCGGATGCTGATCATCCTGCTGGCGGTCGCGCTGATCGGCGCAGGCTGGTGGTCGCTGAAGCGGCTGCCGATGGATGCCTATCCCGATCTCTCGCCGCCGATGGTGGATATCGTCACGCAGTGGCCGGGGCATTCCGCCGAGGAAGTCGAGCGGCTGATCAGCGTGCCGGTCGAGCGCGCAATGAGCGACGTGCCGAACCTGGTGATGAAGCGCTCGGTGTCGCTGTACGGTTTGTCGGATGTCACGCTCACTTTCGGCGATGGCACCGATCATTATTTCGCGCGCCAGCGGGTGTTCAACCGTATCGGCGATATTGGCTTGCCAAGCGGCGTGACGCCTTCCATCTCGCCGCTGTCCTCGCCGTCGGGGCTGATTTACCGCTACGTCTTGCAAAGTTCGGATCGCTCGCCGACCGAACTCAAGACCTGGGAAGACTGGGTGATCGCGCCGCAGTATCGCGCGGTGGCCGGGGTCGCGGATGACTCCGCGTTCGGCGGCGGCGACATGCAGTACCAGGTGTTGCTCGATCCGGCGAAGATCGCCGCGGTCGGCCTGTCGGTGCCGCAGGTGGAGGCATCGCTTGCAGCCAACAACGGCAACGCCGGCGGCGGCTTCTATTCCCAGGGCGGCCAGTTCTACTACGTACGCGGTCTGGGGCGGCTACAAACACTCGAAGACATCGGCAACGTGGTACTGGCCGTGCACAACGGTACGCCGGTACTGGTGAAAGATGTAGGCAAGATCACGCTCGGCATCGCGCCACGGCTCGGCGAATTCGGTTACATGGACAACCACATCGACAGGGACGACGCGGTGGAAGGCGTGATCCTGATGCGTACCGGCGAAAAGACCCAGCGGGTGCTGCAGCGGATCGAGGCCAAGACGCAGGAACTCAACCGCGATGTGCTGCCGCGCGACATCAGGATCCATCCGTTCTACGACCTCAGCCACTTGATCGAGCAGACCACGCAGGTGGTCGAACGCAACCTGCTGCTTGGCGTGCTGCTGGTGATCGCGGTGCTGGTGTTCTTTCTCTACGACCTGCGCGCGGGCTTGATCGTTGCGATCACGATTCCGCTCGCGTTGCTGTTTGCTTTTTTATGTCTGGACTTGCAGAACGCCTCGGCCAACCTGCTCTCGATCGGCGCGGTGGATTTCGGAATATTGGTGGACGGCGCGATCTTCATGGTGGAGAACATCTATCGCCAGATCGCGTTGCGTCATGACGCCGAGATGCCGCTGCACATCCGTGATATCGTGATTGATGCGGCGTCCGAGGTGGATCGCCCGCTGGTGTACGCGGTGGCGGTGATCGTGGCCAGCTTCCTGCCGATCTACGTGCTGACCGGGCCTTCCGGCACGCTGTTCAAGCCGATGGCCGACACAATGATCTTTGCGTTGATCGGCTCGCTGCTGGTAACGCTCACGCTGCTGCCGGTGCTGTGCGCGCTGCTGATGCGGCGCGGCGTGCGCGAGCGGCGCAACGCGATCTTCGAGAAGATCAAATCCGGTTACACGCGCTGGCTGGATGCAAGCCTTGCACGGCCGTGGCGCACGTCCATCATCCCGACGATCCTGCTTGGCTTGTCGCTGCTGCTGATCCCCAGCATCGGCGCGGAGTTCATGCCGCATCTCGATGAAGGGGCGCTGTGGGTGCGCGCGACGATGCCGTACACGATCTCCTTTGATGAAGCGGCCAAGATCACGCCGCAGATCCGGAAAGTCCTGCGCTCGTTTCCGGTCGTCACCACCGTCACCACCGAACTCGGGCGCCCCGACGACGGCACCGATGCCACCGGCTTCTTCAATGCCGAATTCTTCGTCGGCCTGAAACCATACGCGCAATGGAAAGGCCAGTACCGCGACAAGGCCGCGCTGATCGCGGCGATGGACGAGAAACTGCAAGCCTTTCCCGGCATCCAGTTCAATTACACGCAGCCCGCCGAAGACGCGGTAGACGAAGCCGAAACCGGCTTGAAGAGCGCGCTGGCGGTGAAGGTATTCGGCTCCGACCTGCAAACCCTGCAGGACAAGGGCAAGGCGATCAAGCAGGTGCTGGCGCGCGTGCGCGGCATCAGCGACGTCACGCTGGTGCACGAACTCGGCCAGCCGAGCCTCACGCTCAAGATCAATCGCACAAAGATCGCGCGATACGGCTTGAATGTTTCCGATGTCAACGCGCTGATCGAGACCGCGATCGGCGGCGACGTGGCCACGCAGGTGGTGCAAGGCGAGCGCGAGTTCGACCTGGTGGTGCGACTGGCGCAACGCTACCGCGACAATCCCCAGGAAATCGGCAACATCCCGGTAGCCACTCCCGACGGCCAGCAGATACCCTTGAAGGAACTGGCGGACATCGAGGAAACCAATGGCGCATCCTTCATCTATCGCGAGAACGATTCGCGCTACATCGGCGTGCAGTTTTCGGTGACGGGGCGCGATCTTGCCGGTGCAGTGCAGGATGCCATGCAACAAGTGACAAAGACGGTGAAGCTGCCGCAGGGCTATCGCCTGGATTGGGGTGGCGAGTACAAGGAATACACCGCCTCGCGCGCGCAGATGAATGTGATCCTGCCGCTGACCCTGGCGCTGATCTTCGGCTTGCTGTTCGTGCTCTACGGCAATTTCAAATTCCCGTTCATCACCGTATTGGGCGTGGTGCTGTCGGCACCCTTCGGCGGCATCATCGCGTTGTGGCTTACCGGAACGCCCTTTTCCGTCTCGTCCGGAATTGGATTCATCGTGCTGTTCGGCGTCTCGGTGCTGACCGGCGTGGTGTATGTCTCCTACGTCAACGAATTGCGCCGCGACGGCATGGATACCGCGGCGGCGATACGCGAAGGCGCGATCCTTCGCCTGCGCCCGATCATGATGACCGCGCTGGTGGCCGCGTTGGGATTGTTGCCCGCGGCAATCGCCACCGGCGTCGGCACCGATTCGCAGCGCCCGTTCGCGCTGGTGATCGTTTGCGGCATGCTCTCCCGGCTGATAATCGGCATCGTTCTGATGCCAGCGCTGTATGCGCTGGTCGCACGGCCGGACGATCGCCTGCAGGTGTAGGGCGAAAGCCATCAAGCCGCTTCGCTTTCCAACCGTTCCAGCGTGCCGATTGAATGACCCTGCTCGGCCAGATATTCCAGCCAGCGGTTGAGAAAGGAGTTCATGCGCAGGCGGTGTTGCAGCACGTTGCGCGCCGGCGCGAACGGCCCCAGCACTTGCCATAAATCACGGCCGGGTTGGCAATGCAGAGCCTCGGTCGTGTGCGCATCCAGATACATGCGCAACTGCGCCGACGGCGCGGGCCGGCCCGTGGCCGTATCCAGCACCGCATAGCTCAACCCTATCTCGACCGTGTAGGGATGGCGCTCCTGAATGGACAATTGCAGATCAAGGCCATCGTCCACGCTGGAAACATATTCGCCGACCTGCAGACGCTGCGGCGCAAACAGACGCGTTAGCCGCTGATGGTTCTCCGCGTACAAACCCATCAGCCACGCGAAGCGACCCGGCAACAGGGCCTCGGCGCGGGATGCGCGGCGGGAAAATTCAGTGCGTACAAACATCGCGGACATGGGCCGATCTTAGCGCAGCTTTTCCGCAGCGCACGTCTTGTATTTTCCGAAAAAAAAGTTCACGGTATGGGTCTTCCGCACGAGATGTTTTCGCGCGGTTTTTTGTGCGCGAAGTCTCAGCTGTCTCCCGGCGCAGGCCATGGACGGCCGTGTTGAGCGAGCTTCCGGCGCGGTCGCATGAGGCCGAGCATCGCAGGCGGGCGCGCGGGAAAGGCGCGACTGTTTGAGCACAAGGAGGTGCGAGTTCGCGCCGGCGCGCGCCCGGCGAGAAGCGCACGGCAGTCGAGCCAACCGGATGTTGGCTCGACCGTCATGCCCGCGCGAAGCGGTTTTGGTGACTTTTGCCGCATCAAAAGTCACCCGCTCGCTTGCGAGCGGAACCGCTCTTCAGAACATGTGCCGCTCGATCCCCAGATGCGCAAGTATCTTGCTCGCGATCTCCTCGATCGAGGTCGAAGTGGTGTTGAGCGATGGCAGATGCTCCCGGCGAAACAACTGATCGGCCAGCGCCAGTTCGCGCTTGCATTGATCGAGCTTGGCATATTTGCTGCCGGGCCTCCGCGCCTCGCGCACCTGCGCCAGACGCTGCGGCTCGATCATCAACCCGAACAGGCGATTGCGGCATGGACGCAACCGCGCCGGCAAAGATTCGCGTTCCAGGTCTTCTTCCGTCAGAGGATAATTCGCGGCCTTGATGCCGTAATGCAGCGCCATGTACAGGCAGGTCGGCGTCTTGCCCACGCGCGAAACACCCACCAGCACGACCTCGGCTTCCGAATAATCCACGTCGATGCCGTCGTCATGCGCGAGCGCATAATTGGTCGCGTTGATGCGCGCCTCGTATTGGGCAAAATCCACCATGCCGTGCGCGCGGTTGAGCGCGCCGGAGCGGCGCGTGCCCAGTTCCAGTTCCAGCGTGCCGATGAATGGCGCCATCACGTCGATCATCAGCGCCCCGCTTTGCGCGATGATCTCGCACAAGGCCGGATCCACCAGCGTGTTGACCACGATCGGGCGTTCGCCGTTTTGCGCGTACGCGGTCTTGATGCGCAGCGCCGCGGCTTCGGCTTTCTCGCGATCATCCACGAACGCGATGCGGTGGCCGTCGAATTTCACACCCTCGAACTGCGCCAGGATCGAGTTGCCGATGGTTTCCGCAGTGATGCCGGTGGAATCGGAGACGAAGAAAACCGTCTTGCGTTCGCTCATGCACGTGCATCCAAAAGTGAACGATCAGTGTAGCCGAGCCGGGTACGTGCTTGTCTCATGCACGCCCGCGCCGCGACAATAAGCAACTTTGCTGGCAAGGAGACAAGCCGTGACCGAACTCGTCCTGTGGCTCGACAAGCTGGGGATGCATGACCTGGCCCAGGTAGGCGGCAAGAACGCGTCGCTGGGCGAGATGATCGGCAACCTGGCGGAGCTCGGCGTATCGGTGCCGGGCGGCTTCGCCACCACCGCGGATGCCTATCGCCAGCACCTGCACGACACCGGCCTCGACAAGCGCATCCTCGCGCGCATGAAGGATCTCGACGTCGAGAACGTGGATGCGCTGGCCGCGGCCGGCAAGGAAATCCGCGGCTGGATCGCGGACGAGGCATTGCCAAAAAATCTGGAAGACGCTATTCGCGAAGCCTACAGGCAACTCTGCGCCAAGGCGGCTTCCGATGACATCGCCGTGGCCGTGCGTTCCTCCGCCACCGCCGAAGACCTGCCGGATGCCAGTTTTGCCGGTCAGCAGGAAACCTTTCTCAATGTGTGCGGCATCCAGGATGTGCTGCACAAGGTCAAGGAAGTTTTCGCCTCGCTCTACAACGATCGCGCGATCGCCTACCGCGTCCACCACGGGTTCGCGCACGAGGACGTGTTCCTTTCCGCCGGCGTGCAATTGATGGTGCGCTCGGATATCGGCGCGTCGGGCGTGCTGTTCACGCTCGACACCGAGTCCGGTTTCCGCGACGTGGTGTTCATCACCGGCAGTTACGGGCTCGGCGAAATGGTGGTGCAAGGCGCGGTGAACCCGGACGAGTTCTACGTCTACAAGCCGACGCTGCGTGCGGGCAAGCCCGCGATCCTGCGTCGCGCGCTGGGTTCCAAGCAGCAGCGCATGGTGTATTCGACTGAACCCGGCGAACGCGTGCGCATCGAGGAGACCCCGGCGCAGTTGCGCAACAAGTTCTGCATCAGCGACGAGGACGTCGCCGAACTCGCGAAACAGGCGCTGACGATCGAACAACACTATCAACGCCCGATGGATATCGAATGGGCCAAGGACGGCGCGACCGGCAAGCTGTACATCGTGCAGGCGCGCCCGGAAACGGTGAAGTCGCGCGCGCACGCGACCAAGCTGGAACGCTACGCGCTCAACGAACGCGGCACCGTGTTGTGCGAGGGCCGCGCGATCGGCCAGAAAATCGGCGCCGGACGCGCGCGGGTGATCCGCTCGATTTCGCAAATGAACACGTTCAAGGAAGGCGACGTGCTGGTCGCCGACATGACCGATCCCGATTGGGAGCCGATCATGAAACGCGCCGCGGCAATCGTCACCAATCGCGGCGGCCGCACCTGCCATGCGGCGATCATCGCGCGCGAGCTGGGCGTGCCGGCGGTGGTCGGCACCGGCTGCGCGCTCACCGACATTCCCGACGGACACGAGGTAACCGTTTCCTGCGCCGAAGGCGACACCGGATTCATCTACGAAGGCAAGCTTTCCTTCGACAAGACCACCGCGGATCTCGGCGACATGCCGCCGGCACCGCTGAAGATCATGATGAACGTCGCCAACCCGGAGCGTGCGTTCGATTTCGGCCAATTGCCCAATGCAGGCATCGGTCTGGCGCGGCTGGAAATGATCATCGCCAGCCACATCGGCGTGCATCCGCGCGCACTGCTGGAATACGACCAGCAGGATGCGCAGATGAAGCAGAAGATCGACGAGCGCATCGCCGGTTACGCCGACCCGGTATCGTTCTATGTGGATCGACTGGCCGAGGGCATCGCGACGATCGCCGCATCGGTCAATCCCAAGCCGGTGATCGTGCGCCTGTCGGATTTCAAATCCAACGAATACGCCAACCTGCTCGGCGGCAATCAATACGAGCCACACGAAGAAAACCCGATGCTGGGTTTCCGCGGCGCCTCGCGCTACGTGGATCCCAGCTTCGCCGCCGCGTTCGGCCTGGAATGCAAGGCGGTGAAGAAAGTGCGCGAAGTGATGGGCCTGGACAACGTCTGGGTGATGATCCCGTTCGTGCGCACGCTGGAAGAAGGCCGCAAAGTGGTCGAGGTGCTGCGCGCCAACGGGCTGGTGCAAGGCGCGAGCCTGGATGGCGAACAGCCGCTGAAAATCATCATGATGTGCGAGCTGCCGTCGAACGCGTTGCTCGCGGATGAATTCCTGGACATCTTCGATGGCTTCTCGATCGGCTC